>Ga0307514_10000390_pt1 | contig 99924 bp, 88 predicted proteins | sample 16_EM_MG_FD_203088 | JGI IMG/M metagenome (GOLD analysis project Ga0307514, IMG submission 203088) | Populus trichocarpa ectomycorrhiza microbial communities from riparian zone in the Pacific Northwest, United States - 16_EM | ecosystem: Host-associated > Plants > Roots > Unclassified | place... | reverse complement strand
TCGCTCAGCGCCTGGGTGCGCAGCATCACCTTTTCCTCCAGCTCGCGGTTGGCCATCAGCTTCTGCCGCACGATGCGCCGGCGCTGGTTGACCAGCACGCCCAGCAGCAGCAGGAAGCCCGCGCTCACGGCCGCGAGGAAGCTGGCGCGCACGGCGTCCTGCCGCACCACCTGCAGGTCGGAGAACATCAACAGCCGCCAATCCATGCCGTCCAGCGTGCGGCCCAGTACCAGCACGCCACGCGTGGCGCCGGGCCGGCTGCGCGCGCCCGCCTGGCCCAGGCCTTCGGGCAGCACGCCTTCGACGATCTGGCTGTCCTCGTCCACCCGCAGGTCCACCTGCAGCGGAAAGCGCGTGATGCGCTGCTCGCCGTAGAGGCGCGTCAGCTGCAGGTCCACGCGGCGGTCCAGCGCCAGGTCGGTCAGCGCGGTGTAGCGCCATTCGGGGCGCGACGACAGCACGACGACCTGGTTCGAGTCCGCCAGCAGCGCCGGTGCGCCCAGCAGCGACCAGGCCTGGTTGACCGGTTCCAGGCTGATCTGGATCACGGCCACGCCGAGCACGCGCGCGCCGTCGTGCACCGGGTGGGAGACGAAGTAGCCGGGCCGGCCGTCGCGCACGCCGATGGCGAAATGCCGGCCCACGCGGCCGGCCAGGGCTTCGAGGAAATACGGCCGGAACGACAGGTCTTCGCCCAGCACGGCCGGCTCGCTGGCGGCCAGCACCTGGCCGCGCTCGCCGAGCACGAAGACCGCTGCGCTGCCCAGGTGGGCATTGAGCCGGCGCAGGTAGCTGCTGGCCTGCGCGGCGCGGGCGCCGTCGCCCGGCTGGCGCAGCAGCGCCAGCACCTCGGGGTGCAGCTGCAGCGTGGCAGGCACGTATTCCAGCTGCCGCACCATGCCCTGCACCACCGAGGCGAACAGGTCCAGCTGGTGGTTGGACTCGGCCCGCAAGGCCTCGGTGCCCTGGCGCACGCTGGCACTGAAGCCGGCCCAGCCGGCCAGCACCACGATGGCCAGCGACAGCAGCGTGAGCAGCACCGGCCGCGCGGCGGCGCGGCGCTGCGCGGCATTCAGCTGCGGGGCGGGTGCGCTCACCGGTGGCTCAGCCGCTGCGCCCGGCCCGGTCTTTCAGGAAGGACCACAACTCCTCGGCCGCCGGCTTCACATGCCGGGCCGAGGCCGGCCGCTCGCGGTAGATGCGCACTTCCATCGTGAGCTCGAAGTCGCTGCTGCCCGCGGCCACCAGGCGGCGCGAGCGCATCTCCTTGCGCACCGAGCTGGCCGGCAGGAAGGCCAGGCCGTGGCCTTCGGCGGCCATGGCCTTCAGGCCCTCGGCCATGTCGGTCTCGTAGATCGGGTCCAGGTGCGGCGGCTGCGGCGCGTGCTTGATGATCTGCTCGACCAGACGCGCCAGGTAGGCGCCAGAGGCATAGCTGAGGAAGGGCACCGGCTCGCGCGCGGTGCCGGGCAGGCGGAACAGCGGCTGGCCGTCCGGCCCGGCCTTGGCGTAGGGCGCCACCGTCTCGTGGCCCAGGCTCAGCATGTCGTAGCGCTCGGAGCTGAGCTGCAGCGGCTGGGTGGCGTGGTGGTAGGCGATCAGCAGGTCGCAGCTGCCTTCGGTCAGCCGCATCACGGCGTCGTGCACGTTCATCGCGATCAGCCGGCTCTTCAGGCCCTTGAAGTGCTGCTTCAACTCCATCAGCCAGTGCGGGAAGAAGGTGAAGGCCATCGTGTGCGGCACGGCGAACTCGATCATGTCCTGCCCGGCCACCTGGTGGCTGCGCATCATGTTGCGCGTGGCCTGCAGCGAGCCCAGCACTTCCAGCGCCTGGGCATGGAAGGTTTCGCCGGCGGGCGTCAGCCGCGTCGGATAGGCCGAGCGGTCGACCAGGTCGATGCCGGCCCAGGCTTCCAGCGCCTGGATGCGGCGCGAAAACGCCGGTTGGGTCACATGCCTCAGCTGGGCCGAACGCGAGAAGCTGCGGGTCTCGGCCAGGCTGACGAAGTCTTCAAGCCACTTGGTGTCCATGGCCGATTATGGGATGGGCGTCACCACGCCCTGCCCGGAGAAATGCCCGTTCAAGTTGGCAATGAAGCGGTCCACCATGGCCAGCGCGGACTCGGGCGACTGGCCGCCGACATGGGGTGTCAGCACCAGGTTCTGCTGCAGGTCCAGCAAGGGCTGCGGCGGCTCGGGCTCGCTCTCGTAGACGTCCAGCCCGGCGCCGGCAATGCCGCCGCTGCGCAGCGCGGCGGCCAGCGCCTCGGTGTCGACCAGGCTGCCGCGGCTGATGTTGACCAGGTAGCCCTGGGGGCCCAGCGCGGCCAGCACTTCGGCGTTGACCATGTGGTGCGTCTCGGGCCCGCCGGGCGCGGCCAGCACCAGCACGTCGCACCATTCGGCCAGCGCCAGCGGGCTGTCGAAGCAGCGGTGCGCCAGGCCTTCGCGCGGGCGGCGCGCGTGGTAGCCGACGGGCATGTCGAAGCCGCTGGCGCGCCTGGCAATGGTGCTGCCGATGGCGCCCAGGCCCACAAGGCCGAGCTTCTTGCCGGTGAGTTGCGGCAGCATGGGCAGGCTCTCGCGGCGCACGCCGCTGCGCGCAGCGCGGTCGTTCTGCGGCAGCTGGCGCACGCAGGCCAGCAGCAAGGCCATCGCCTGATCGGCCACCGAGTCGGCATTGGTGTTGGCGCCGTGGCCGAGCGCGATGCCGCGCGCGCGGGCCGCTGCCACGTCGATGCGCTCATAACCCACACCCAGCGCGCAGACCAGTTCCAGGTGCGGCATGGCCTGCATTTCCTCGGCCGTCAGGCCGATGGTGCCGATGGTCAGCACCGCGTTGATGCGGGCGCCATGTTCGGCAATGGCCGATGCGCGCTTGGCACCGGGCGCGTAGATCAGCTCGCAGTGCGCCGCGATCATTGCGCGGTGCGCGTCGGACAGGGCATTCAGCATCAGCACAACGGGTTGCATCGCTCCGCTCACTCCAATTGAAAAAGGGACAGGAACCGAAAACCTTCAGAGCACCACCGGCGCTGCCTCGGTGCGGTGCTGCAGCGTCCACATGCGGGCATAGCGCCCGCCCTGGGCCAGCAGCGCTTCGTGGTGGCCCCGCTCGACCACGCGGCCGGCCTCCATCACCAGGATCTCGTGCGCGTCGACCACGGTGGACAACCGGTGCGCGATGACCAGCGTGGTGCGGCCTTCGGCGGCGCTCTTCAGCTCGGCCTGGATGGCGCGTTCGTTGGCCGAGTCCAGCGCCGAGGTCGCCTCGTCGAAGATCAGGATGGGCGGGTTCTTCAGCAGCGTGCGGGCGATGGCGATGCGCTGCTTCTCGCCGCCGGAAAGCTTGAGTCCACGCTCGCCCACCGTCGTCTCGTAGCCCTTGGGCTGCGCGGCGATGAAGCTGTGGATGTGGGCCGCGCGCGCCGCGGCTTCGATCTCTTCCTGTGTGGCGCCGGTGCGGCCGTAGCCGATGTTGTAGCCCACGGTGTCGTTGAACAGCACCGTGTCCTGCGGCACGATGCCGATGGCCCGGCGCAGGCTGTCCTGGGTGACCGTGCGGATGTCCTGGCCGTCGATGGTGATGCGACCGCCGCCCGCCTCGCTGACGTCGTAGAAGCGGTACAGCAGCCGCGCCAGCGTGCTCTTGCCGGCGCCGCTGGCACCGACCACGGCCACCGTCTTGCCCGCCGGGATCTCGAAGCTCAGGTCGTGCAGGATGGGCCGCGCCGGGTCGTAGGCAAAGCGCACGTTCTCGAAGCGCACCGCCCCGCCGCGCACCTGCAGGTCCTGCGCGCCCGGCGGATCCTGCACCTCGCGCTCGCGCTCCAGCAGCTTGAACATCTTGTCCAGGTCGGTGATGCTTTGCTTGACCTCGCGGTACAGCACGCCCAGGAAGTTCAGCGGAATGTAGAGCTGGATCAACAGCGCGTTGACCATCACCAGGTCGCCCAGCGAGCGGTGGCCGTCGACCACGCCGGAAGTGGCCCGCCACAGCATGGCCAGCAGCGAGGTCGCGATGATCAGCTGCTGGCCGGTGTTCAGCATCGACAGCGTGGTCTGCGACTTGATCTGCGCGCGGCGGTAGGCGTCCAGCCCGCGGTCGTAGCGCTCGGCCTCGAAGTCCTCGTTGTTGAAATACTTCACCGTCTCGTAGTTCAGCAGCGCGTCCACTGCCCGGCTCTGGGCCTTGGAGTCCAGCTCGTTCATCGTGCGGCGGTACTGGGTGCGCCATTCGGTGACGCTGACGGTGAAGACGATGTAGCTGGCCAGCGCCGCCAGCGTGATCCAGACAAAGCCGGCGTCGAACTGGGTGCCCAGCAGCACCATCGCCAGCGTCAGCTCCACCAGCGTGGGCAGGATGGTGTAGAGCGAATACGAGATCAGCGACTGCAGCGCGCGCGTGCCGCGCTCGATGTCGCGGGTCATGCCGCCGGTCTGCCGCTCCAGGTGGAAACGCAGGCTGAGCGCATTCAGGTGCCGGAAGGTCTGCAGCGCGATCTGGCGCGAGATGCCGTGCGTGGCCTTGGCGAACACCAACTCGCGCAGCTCGCCGAACACCGAGGTTGCCAGCCGCAGCCCGGCATAGGCCAGCAGCAGCGCCACCGGCACCACCAGCAGCGCGCGCCGGTCGCCAGCCGGAATGGACAGGCTGTCGACCATGTGCTTGAGCAGCAGCGGCACGCCCAGGTTGGCCACCTTGGCCGAGATCAGGCAGCCCAGCGCCAGCACCACCCGCAGCTTGTACTGCCACAGGTAGGGCAGCAGGCGCTTGAGCGTGGCCCAGTCGGAGCGCTCCGGGGCTGCACCGGCCGCAGGTGCAGGGGGTTCCGACAGGGCAGAGGAAGCGCGGCGCATCGTGAAACAATCCAGCGAGATGTATGTCGATTCAAAGGAACCTTGCATGAGCGCAGCTCCCACGCCTTCCAGTGTGCCCCAGGCCGGCACGCCGGGCTTGCCGACCGATCAAACCCTGGTCATGCGTGTGATGCCCATGCCGGCCGATGCCAATGGCAACGGCGACATCTTCGGCGGCTGGATCATGGCCCAGGTGGACCTGGCCGGCTCGGTGCTGCCGGCGCGCATTGCCAAGGGCCGCATCACCACGGTGGCGGTCAACGAGTTCATCTTCAAGCAGCCGGTCTCGATGGGCGACCTGCTGAGCTTCTACGCCACCGTGACGCGCATCGGCCGCACCTCGGTGACGGTGCGCGTGGAGGTGTTCGCCGAGCGCAATCCCAGCAACCTGCAGGTGGTGAAAGTGACCCAGGCCAATCTGACTTACGTGGCCATCGACATGAACGGCCAACCGCGCGAGATCCCCAAGCCGCTGGCCGAATGATCCTGCACTGACGCTGCACAACCAACACGAGACACCCCATGTTCAAGAGCCTGCGAGTTCCGGAGCGCGCGTTTGCGCTGTTGATGTGGATCGTGTCGCTGGTCTTCGCCAGCTTCCTGATCGGCCTGGGTGGCAAGCTCATAGGCGACCTGCCGGAGGTCGAGCCCAGCCTCAGCGTCGAGCAGTTTGCCGACGCCAACACGCTGGCCGCCGAGCGCGAGCAGATCAAGGACCTGGACGAGCGTGAGCGCGCGCTGGGCGAAGACGCGGAGCAGGTGCGGCTGCAGATGACGGCCGCCAACAGCGCCTACCAGTCGGCCCGCAATGCGCAGCAGAACTGGCTGGCCAGCCGGCAAGTGACCGGCGACGCGAGCCAGGACCCCGAAGTGAAACGCCGCGTGGCCGAGTTGGACCGGCTGAAGGACGCCGAGCGCAGCAGCCAGCAGAAGCAGGAAAAGCTGAACCAGGAGACGCTGGACCTGCAGCAGGCCCGAGACGCGCACCAGCGCCGGCTCGACACACTGCTGCACGACGCCAGCGGCGCCTACGAACAAGCCATGTTCCGCCAGGAGCTGCGCGTGTTCGGCCTGCGGCTGGCGCTGACGCTGCCGCTGCTCGTCATTGCCGCCTGGCTGGTGCTGAAGAAGCGCCGCAGCGACCACTGGCCGCTGATGCGCGGCTTCGTGCTGTTCGCCGCCTTCGCGTTTTTCTTCGAGCTGGTGCCCTACCTGCCCAGCTACGGCGGCTATGTGCGCTACGGCGTGGGCATCCTCTTGACCGGCCTGGGCGGCCACTACGCGATCCGCGCGATGCGCCGCTACCTGGCGCGCCGTGCCGCCGCCGAGCAGCAGACCGAGGTGCAGCGCCGCCAGACGCTGGCGCCCGAGGAAGCGCTGAAGAAGATGGCCGCCAACGTCTGCCCCGCCTGCGAACGCGCCATCCTTACCACCGGCGACGTCAAGCCCGACTTCTGCGTGCACTGCGGCCTCACGCTGTTCAACCGCTGCGGTGGCTGCAGCACCCGCAAGAACGTGTTCTTCCGCTACTGCCCGAGCTGCGGACTGGGAGCGCAGCCGGAAGCGACGGCCGCCGAGCCGCTGCCGGGCAATCCGTCCGTGGGTGTCTAGCTTTCGCCCAGCAAGGGTCGCTGGCCGTTCTCGAACCAGGCGGTGTCGAAACCGTCCTTGAGCAGCACGGTTCTTGTCGACGGCGCCCCGGGCACCTGGGACCTCGCGACGTACTTCACGAGCGTACCGGCATCCTCGCTCAGCAAATGGGTGATCCCTTCGCAATCGCACTGCGCGATCAGCTTGAAGTCGTCCTTCACCCGCACGCGGTCGTCCTCGGCATCACGCTGGAACTGCCGCACCAGGATGCCGCAACGCATCGCGTGATCAACATTGAACGGCAGCACGACAAAGTTGCGCAGTGGCAAATCGTTGATGGCCTGTTTGACCTGGAATTCCGAGATCACGATGCTGGAGAGGTACATCGGCACCTGCCGCTGCACGCATTCACGAAAGTAGCGCATCGCCACCTCATGATGAGGCCGCTGAGGATTGGCAAACGTGATCAGGAAGCTGGTGTCCAACAGCACGCTGTTCAAGACTCGCCCCCGCGCAGTTCGTCGACCCAGGCCACCGGATCTGCAACGTCCTTCCAGGCCGCAGCGCCGCGTTGAGCCAAGCGGGCCAACTGCTCCTCGTCCACTGTCGAGGCGTATTCGACGAACGCCAACAGGCGTGCGTTGCGCAGCTCGCGTGTCAGCACGTTGTATTCGGCCTTCACACGCAGCATGGCAGTCTTGTAAAGGCGATTGACCTTGTCGTCACGCAGCAAGTCTTTTTCGGTGCTCACAGTCAATGTGGAACCGTCGGGCAAGCGCACATGGGCGTTGACCTTGTTGGCGCCGCCCAGGTCCTGGATCTCGCCGCGGATGTAGCGCTCGACCTGAACCCATTGATCGGCATCGTCGGCACGGTAGTCCGTCTGGGCACTCACGACGACGGGCTGCGACAGAAACGGTGCAGAGATCCGATAGGCCAGCGCCCGGCTCTTGCGTGCCGCCTTCTGCCAGCGCTCCACCACTTCCTTGCGCCGGGCGTCCAGGCCATCCAGCAACTCACCTGTCAGCAGCGCTTGCAGGTCCTGGAAGAGCTTGGGGGCGGCCGGCAGCGGTGCCGTCTCGATGGCGAGCGAGCCGTCCCGAATCGCCACTTCGAGTTGCTGCGTGTCCACTTCGCGGCCATTGCCACGAAGAAAGGTCTGCACATCATCGGCAAAGCGGGCCAGATCGCCCAGGCGCACACGATCCGGCCTGGCCTCATAGCCGGCAGAACTGTCTACCAACGCGAGCGTGATGCGCTGTGCTTCCATGATCAGCCGATTCTAGGCGGGCGAGGCAAAACCGCCCGGCGAGTGGCTTCAGGTGCTCGCGAAGCCGGGTGCCTCAGTTCAAGAGAACTTGCTGAAGTCCGGCTTGCGCTTCTGGAAGAAGGCCTGGAAGGCTTCGGCGGCTTCGGGGCTGCGCAGGCGCTGGCCGAAGACTTCGCCTTCGGTGGCCATGGTCTGCTTGACCAGCGCGCGCTGGCCGGCCTTCATCAGGCGCTTGCTGTCGCGCACGGCGCCGGGCGGCAGCGCGTTGAAGCGCTCGGCCATGCGGCGGGCATGGGCCAGCACTTCGCTGGCTGGCAGCACGGCGTTGGCAATGCCCATCTCCACCGCTTCAGCGCCGTTGAACGGGTCGCCCAGCAGCAGCTTCTCGGCCGCCTTCACATGGCCCAGCAACTGCGGCACCAGCAGGCTGGAGGCGTACTCCGGCACCAGGCCCAGGCTGACAAACGGCATGGCCAGGCGGGCTTCGTCGCTGACGTAGACCAGGTCGCAATGCAGCAGCAGCGTGGTGCCGATGCCAACCGCGGCACCGGTGACGGCGGCGATGACCGGCTTCTCGCAGGCTTCGAGCGACTGCATGAACTGGAACACCGGCGAGTCCAGGCCTTGCGGCGGGCGCTGCATGAAGTCCTCGATGTCGTTGCCCGAGGTGAAGATGCCGGGCTGGCCGGTGATCAGGATGGCGCGCACGGTGCTGTCGAGCTGCGCGTCGTTGATCGCGTCGGCCATGGCCTGGTACATGGCCTGGGTCAGCGCGTTCTTCTTTTCGGGGCGGGCAATCTCGATGGTGGCCACGCCGTCCACGATGGCCGTCTTGATGCTCATGGAAGTCTCCTGCGATTCCTGAATGAAAAAGGGCGACCCTGGTAGGTCGCCCTCAAGAGGATAAGCCCGATCAGAGCGCCTCGAAGATGCCGGCGGCGCCTTGGCCCGTGCCGATGCACATCGTCACCATGCCGTACTTCAGCTTGTGGCGACGCAGTGCATGCACCACGGTGGCGGCGCGGATCGCGCCCGTGGCGCCCAGCGGATGGCCCAGCGCGATCGCGCCGCCCATCGGATTGACGACATCGGGGTTCAGCCCGAGGTCGCGGATGACAGCCAGCGATTGCGCGGCAAACGCTTCGTTCAGCTCGATCCAGCCGATGTCCGACAGGCTCAGGCCGCCGTTCTTCAGCGCAGCGGGGATCGCGGCGATCGGGCCGATGCCCATGATCTCCGGCGGCACGCCACGGCTGGCGAAGCTGACGAAGCGCGCCAGCGGCTTCAGGTCGAACTGCTTGAGGATCTTTTCCGAGACCAGGATCAGCGCGCCGGCGCCGTCGGAGGTCTGTGAGCTGTTGCCAGCCGTGACGCTGCCTTTGGCGGCGAACACCGGGCGCAGCTTGGCCAGGCCTTCGAGCGAGGTGTCCGGGCGGGCGCCTTCGTCCAGGCTGACGGTGCGCACGTTCTTCGTGATCTCGCCGGTCAGCAGGTTGGGCACGCGCTCGATCACGTCGACCGGGCAGATCTCGTCGGTGAATTCGCCGGCGGCCTGGGCTTTCAGCGCCTTCTGGTGCGAGGCCAGCGCAAACGCGTCCTGGTCTTCGCGGCTGACCTTCCACTGGTCCGCGACCTTCTCGGCGGTCAGGCCCATGCCGTAGGCAATGCCGACGTTCTCGTCCTTGGTGAAGATCTCGGGGTTGAACGAGGGCTTGTTGCCACCCATGGGCACCATGCTCATCGACTCGGCACCACCGGCGATCATCACGTCGGCCTCGCCAACGCGGATGCGGTCGGCAGCCATCTGGATCGCGCTGATGCCCGAGGCACAGAAGCGGTTGACGGTGATGCCGCCCACCGTGTGCGGCAGGCCGGCCAGCGCCACGGCGATGCGGGCCATGTTCATGCCCTGCTCGCCTTCGGGGAAGGAGCAGCCGATGACCGCGTCTTCGATCAGCGCCGGGTCCAGGTTGGGCACCTGGGCCAGGGCCGACTGGATGGCGCGCACCAGCAGGTCGTCGGAGCGGGTGTTCTTGAAGTAGCCGCGGCCGGACTTGCCGATGGGGGTGCGGCTGGCGGCGACGATGTAGGCGTCTTGCACTTGCTTGGTCATGATTTGACCCTTTCGAAATGGTGTGTTCGGTGCACTGGGTTCGGTGTTGAAGAAGCGTAGCGAGCGGCTGCCAGGCTAGGCGTACGGCGCACAGGGACCGGAACGTACTTCCTGTACGTGAGGATCCCGAGCACCGCGCAACGACGCATGGCAGTCGCGCAGTAGCTTCTTCAATTCCGAACCGGCTTGCCGGTTTGCAGCATGCCCATGATTCGCTCTTGGGTCTTCGGGTGCTCAAGCAGCGCACAGAAGTGCTTGCGCTCCAGCGCCATCAAGTATTCCTCGGTCACCAGCGTGCCGGCGTCCACTTCACCGCCGCAGACCACGTCGGCGATCAGGCTGGCGATGTGGAAGTCGTGCTTGCTGATGAAGCCACCGTCGCGCATGCCGACCAGCTGGGCCTTGATGGTGGCGATGCCCATGCGACCAGCAACCGGGATCGGCTTGGCGACCGGTGCGCGGTAGCCGGCGTTGGCCATGGCCTTGGCCTGGCTGATGGCGATGTAGAGCAGCTCGTCCTTGTGCGGCACGACGATGTCGCTGTCCAGCAGGTAGCCCAGCTTCTTGGACTCCAGCGCACTGGTGCCGACCTTGGCCATGGCCGCAGCCTGGAAGCCTTCCTTCAGGAAGTTCAGCAGGTCCGCGCCGGCACCGGCCACCGCGTTTTCAGCGGCACGGCGGGCGATGTAGGTCAGGCCGCCACCGCCGGGGATCAGGCCCACGCCAACTTCGACCAGACCCATGTAGCTTTCCATCGCCACGACGCGCTGGCTGCAATGCACGGCCAGCTCGCAGCCGCCGCCCAGCGCGATGCCGCGCACTGCCGCAACCGTCGGCACGCTGGCGTAGCGCATGCGCAGCATCATGTCCTGCAGCTTCTTCTCTTCCGGTGCAATCCCCTTGGCACCCTTGGCCATGAAGACCGGCATCAGGGCTTCGAGGTTGGCGCCAGCGGAGAACACGTCGTCCGGCGACCAGATCACCAGGCCTTGGTAACTCTGCTCGGCCAGTTCCACAGCCTTGAGCAGGCCTTCCGTGACGGTCGGGCTGATCAGGTGCAGCTTGGCCGTGATGCTGGCGATGACGACTTCGCCGTCCAGCGTCCAGACACGCACTTCGTCGTTCTTGAACAGCTCGGTGCCGCTCTTGAGCGGATCCACCGCGCCGCTGCCCAGCACGGCTTCGGGGAAGTGCTGGCGACCGTAGACCGCGAGCTTGGAGACCGGCAGGTAGGTTGATTGCGCAGCCGACCACGAGCCTTCGGGCGTGTGCACGCCAGTGCGGCCGTCGAACACCCAGGCGGGCAGCGGCTCCTTGCAGAGCGCCTTGCCGGCTTCGATGTCGTCCTTGATCCAGCCGGCCACCTGCTGCCAGCCGGCTTCCTGCCACAGCTCGAACGGGCCTTGCTTGGCGCCGAAGCCCCAGCGCATCGCGAAGTCGATCTCGCGGGCCGAGTCGGCGATGTCCTTCAGGTGCACCGCGGCGTAGTGGAAGCCGTCGCGCAGGATGGCCCACAGGAACTGGGCCTGCGGGTTGGTCGACTCACGCAGCAGCTTCAGGCGCTCTGCGGCCGGCTTCTTGAGGATGCGGTCGACGATGGCGTCGGCCTTGCCGCCGCCCGGCACATATTCGCCCTTGACCGGGTCCAGGCGCAGGATGTCCTTGCCGACCTTCTTGTAGAAGCCGGCGCCGGCCTTCTGGCCCAGCGCGCCCTGCTCGATCAGCTTGGCCAGCACCGGCGGCGTGGCGTAGCTGCCGTAGAACGGATCGTCCTTGAGATTGTCCTGCAGGGTCTTGATGACGTGGGCCATGGTGTCCAGGCCGACCACGTCCGCGGTGCGGAAGGTGCCGGAACTGGCGCGGCCGAACTTCTTGCCGGTCAGGTCGTCGACCACGTCGTACGACAGGCCGAACTGCGCGGCTTCATGGATGGTCGCCAGCATGCCAGCGATGCCCACGCGGTTGGCGATGAAGTTGGGCGTGTCCTTGGCGCGCACGATGCCCTTGCCCAGCGTGCTGGTGACAAAGCCTTCGAGCTGGTCCAGGTAGCTGGCCACGGTGGTCGGCGTGGGGATCAGCTCGACCAGGCTCATGTAGCGCGGCGGGTTGAAGAAATGGATGCCGCAAAAGCGCGGCTTGATCTCTTCCGGCAGCGCCTCGCTGAGCTTGGTGATCGACAGGCCCGAGGTGTTGGACGCGACGATGGCGTGCGGGGCGATGAACGGCGCAACCTTGGTGTAGAGGTCCAGCTTCCAGTCCATGCGCTCGGCGATCGCCTCGATCACCAAGTCGCATTCCTTGAGCAGGTCAAGGTGCTCTTCGTAGTTGGCCGGCGTGATGCGGGCCGCGTCTTCCGGCACGCCCAACGGCGCCGGCTTCAGCTTGGCGAGATTGGCAATCGCCTTCAGCGCGATGCCGCTTTTAGGGCCCTCTTTGGCCGGCAGGTCGAACAGCACGACCGGCACCTTGACGTTGACCAGATGGGCGGCGATCTGCGCGCCCATCACGCCGGCGCCCAGCACGGCAACCTTGCGAACCTGGAACCTGCTCATTGCTTCTCCTTGTGTGTCTTACTCGACACGAATCCATGTTTGGGTGCGGCCGAACAGCGGCGCACCGATGTAGCCCCGGACTTCCAGTTTCTTGCCACCGTCGACGGGCTTGAGCCGGACCTTGTAGACCTTGCCGTTGTTCGGATCGAGGATGTCGCCCCCGTCCCACAGCTCGGCGTCATCCGGGTTGTGCTTGACGGCTCGGATGATGGTCATGCCCATGATGGCCTGGTCCTTGCGCTCGTCGCTGCACTTCTCGCAGACGGCGTTGGCCTTGGCCGGATCCATCAGCTTCTCGATCTTGCCACTGAAGATTCCCCCGTTGTCCGTCACGCGCACCAGCGACTTCTCGGTCTTGGTTTCGTCGTCGATGGTCTTCCACAAACCGGCCGGCGTGGCCTGTGCGGATGCGGCCGCCGCAAAGGCGGCCAGTGACAGGGCGATCAGGGTGTTCTTCATCGGTTTGTCTCCAGGACAATGGCACGGTGGCCGGGGGTGATGCGGCGCCGCTCTGCGGCGGCGCTCGGTGGCTTCTGGAACCTGTGACTTTAGAAAAGGGCCTCGTCCATCTCCAGCGGGGCCAAGCCGGCCCGGCAGGTGCGGATCAGGCTGGCCGTTTCAGGCAGCAGCTTGGCGAAGTAGAAGCGCGCGGTGATCAGCTTGGCCTTGTAGAAGGGGTCGCCCGAGTTCTGCCTTTCCAGCGCGACCTTGGCCATGCGAGCCCACATGTAGGCGAACACCAGGTGGCCGACGACGCGCAGGTAGTCCACCGCCGCGGCGCCCACTTCGTCGGCATTGCCCATGGCCTTCATGCCGACTTCCATCGTCAGCTTGGTGACCTTCTCGCCCAGGTCAGCCAGCGGGTTGACGAATTCCTGCATCTCTTCGGAGATACCTTCGTCTTCCACGAACTGGGCCACCATCTTGCCCAGCTTCTTCATCTTCTTGCCGTTGTCACCCAGGATCTTGCGGCCCAGCAGGTCCAGCGACTGCACGGTGTTCGTGCCTTCATAGATCATGTTGATGCGGGCGTCGCGCACGTACTGCTCCATGCCCCATTCGTGGATGAAGCCATGGCCACCATAGACCTGCATGCAGTGCGAAGTGGCAATCCAGGCGTTGTCGGTGATGAAGGCCTTGATGATGGGCGTCAGCAGTGCCACGGCATCGGCCGCTTCGGCGCGCACGGCCTCATCGGGGTGATGCAGTTCCTTGTCCAGCTGGACCACGGTGTAGGTGGCCAGCGCGCGGGCACCTTCGGCATAGGCACGCGCGGTCAGCAGCATCTTGCGCACGTCCGGGTGCACGATGATCGGGTCAGCCGGCTTGTCCGGTGCCTTCGGGCCGGACAGCGCGCGCATCTGCAGGCGGTCCTTGGCATAGGCCACGGCGTTCTGGTAGGCCACTTCGGTCAGGCCCAGCGACTGGTTGCCAACGCCCAGGCGGGCGGCGTTCATCATCACGAACATGGCTTGCAAACCCTTGTTCGGCTGGCCGACCAAGGTGCCGACGGCGTTCTCCAGCACCAGCTGCGCGGTGGCGTTGCCGTGGATGCCCATCTTGTGTTCGAGGCCGGCGCAATAGATGCCGTTGCGCTCGCCCAGCGAGCCATCGGCATTGACCATGAACTTCGGCACGACGAACAGCGAGATGCCCTTGGAGCCGACGGGTGCGTCCGGCAGGCGGGCCAGCACCAGGTGGATGATGTTGTCCACCATGTCGTGTTCGCCGGCCGAGATGAAGATCTTCGCGCCGGTGATCTTGTAGCTGCCGTCGGCCTGCGGTTCGGCCTTGGTGCGCAGCAGGCCCAGGTCGGTGCCACAGTGCGGCTCGGTCAGGCACATGGTGCCAGTCCACTCGCCGCTGGTCAGCTTGGGCAGGTAGGTCTGCTTCTGCTCGTCGGTGCCGTGTGCGTGCAGCGCTTCATAGGCGCCGTGCGACAGGCCCGGGTACATGGTCCAGGCCTGGTTGCCGCTGTTGAGCATCTCGTACAGGCACTGGTTGACCGTGTGCGGCAGGCCCTGGCCGCCGTATGCCGGGTCGCACGACAGCGCGGGCCAGCCACCTTCGACGTACTGCTTGTAGGCTTCCTTGAAGCCCTTGGGCGCGCTGACTTCGTGCGTGGTCTTGTCCAGCGTGCAACCTTCGGCGTCACCGCTCAGGTTGATCGGGAAGATCACCTGCGAGGCGAACTTGCCGCCTTCTTCCAGCACCGCATTGATGGTGTCGACGTCCACCTCGGCAAAGGCCGGGATCTGCTTGAACTCGCTGGCGACATCAAACAGCTCGTGCAGCACAAACTGCATGTCGCGCACGGGTGGGTTGTACTGGGGCATGGAAGTCTCCTGATGGACGTCGATTAACGATGGGCCGCGCGCGGCGCCAGAGGGGAAAGCGTGGCCTCGGCCGATTCGGGCGAGGCGGCGTAATCGCGAACGATGCGGGCGAAGCCGGAGCGCGCACGCTCCACGGCACCGGGGTGGCGAAGAAAACGGGCGTCGTGATGCAGCGCCAGGATCAGGCCGTGCACCTCGAACAACATTTGGCTCGGGTCGGTGTCGGTCCGCAAGTGGCCGGTTTCGATGGCCAGGCGGATGGCCCGCTCCATTGCCGCCTGCCAGGCCTTGACCATGCCGGCCAGCGCGTCGCGCACCGGGCCTGGCCGGTCGTCGAACTCGACGGCGCCAGAGATGTAGATGCAACCGGAGTCGATTTCGACCGCCACCCGCTTGACCCAGTTCTCGAACAGCGCCCGCACGCGCGGAAGGCCACGTGCCTCGCGGATGGCCGGGAAGAACACCTCTTCCTCGAACTTCGCGTGGTATTCCTTGATCACCGAGATCTGCAGTTCCTCGCGCGAGCCGAAGTGGGCGAACACACCCGACTTGCTCATGCCCGTGACCTCGGCCAGCGCGCCGATGGACAGGCCTTCCAGCCCCATGTTCGAGGCCAGGCCCAGCGCCGCATCGAGGATGGCGGCGCGGGTCTGCTGACCTTTTTGCATGGTGCGGGCGCTGGCGCGGCGAGGAGCTGGCTGACTGAGCACGGTGCGGGATTGCGGCTGGGGTGTCGGATCGGAATGAAACGAACGATCGTGCTATTTTGCAGAAATCAGCGCCGACACGCGAGTCCTTGTCCTGATTTTTTTTGGGGAAAAGCACTGCCAGCAACCCAGCGCTTCACGTTTTGCCCGGAGACGCTCGCGAATTTCGGGTTTACCCGCAACCGTCGCGACGGCGACTACGTCACAGCGCGACGCTGGCAGCCACACGCCGGGCAAGTTATGCTTGACGGTTAAGGAGTGCGCCACATCATGGAGGTGCTACAGCTGGACATCTCGGGTCGCCCGCAGGCGTGGATGACGGTCAAGGAAGCCGCCATTCTCTATGCCAGCAACGCCATTGCCTGGACCCTGGGCGATGCCTTCCATGTGATGCGCGGCGGCATGCAGCGCACCACCGGCCTGCAGTCTCGCATCGAGCTGCACCCCATCATTGCCGTGCGCGGCGCCATTCCCTCCCGCGCCTGGCGCCAGGCGCCGGCGCTGGCCAATCCCAAGCTGTTTGCCCGCGACCGCCACGTGTGCGCCTACTGCGGCCACCGTTTCGCATTCGACGAACTGACCCGCGAGCACATCATCCCGGTGTCTCGCGGCGGGCAGGACAGCTGGATGAACTGCATCACCGCATGCCGCGGCTGCAACGGCCACAAGGGCAACCGCCTGCCCGAAGAAGCCCGCATGGGCCTGCTCTACCTGCCCTACGTGCCCAGCCTGCACGAGGACATGATCCTGCGCGGCCGGCGCATCGTGGCCGACCAGATGGAGTTCCTGCTCGCAAGCGTCCCGCGCAGCAGCCGCTTGCACGGCTAGACATGACGTACCCGGGCTCGCGGGTACGCGAGCCCACCCGCCGAGCGGGTTGCGCTGCCAGCTTGGGGCGGCCCGGCGCCGGCAGCGTTTGTTTGCACCCGGACTCGCGGGTACGCAAGTCCACCCGCCAGGCGGGTAACGCTGCCGCCTTGGGACGGCCCGGCGGCGGCAGCGTTTGTTTGCACCCGGACTCGCGGGTACGCAAGTCCACCCGCCAGGCGGGTAACGCTGCCGCCTTGGGACGGCCCGGCGGCGGCAGCGTAAGAACGGAGCGCCCAGCAAAAAGCCGCCCGAAGGCGGCTTTTGTTTGGGAGCGGCGCTCGCTCAGACCGAGAAGCTGGAGCCGCAGCCGCAGGTGGTCGTGGCGTTCGGGTTCTTGATCACGAACTGGGCGCCTTGCAGGTCTTCCTTGTAGTCGATCTCGGCACCGCTGAGGTACTGCAGGCTCATCGCATCGATCAGCAGCGTCACGCCGTTCTTGCTCATCTGCGTGTCGTCGTCGTTGACGATTTCATCGAAGGTGAAGCCGTACTGGAAGCCGGAGCAGCCACCACCCTGCACGAACACCCGCAGCTTCAGGTCCGGATTGCCTTCTTCGGCCACCAGGTCGGCGACCTTGGATGCCGCGCTGTCGGTGAAGACGATGGGGGCCGGCATGTCGCTGGTGGCATCAGCAACAGGGACGAGGGTTTCGGCGACGGCGTTCATGGCAAATCCTTGGAAAAAATCTAAGCGGGGCGGCTGGGCGGGAACGGGTAGAGCGGTTCTCAGACCTCGTTCGAGGCCGCCAGCTTCAGGGTCGGCTTGTCTTCTACGGCAGACCGAGGCCTCAATTCTCCATCGATGGTGGCACCCTGGTGCATTTCAAGGGCTTCATAACGCACATCACCGACGATTCTGGCCTTGGGTTGCAGTTCCAGCAACTCGCTGGAATGCACGGGACCGTGCACCTGCCCGTTGATGATGACGTGTCCAGCATTGACCTTGCCCATGACCCGGGCATTTTCGCTGATCACCAGCAGGCTGGGGCCTTCGCCATCGGCGACCACGTCCCCGTGGACTTCGCCATCGATGCGCAAGCCATCCTTGAAGCGCAACTCGCCCGAAACGATGTTGCCCTCGCCGATCAAGCTGCGGATCGGGGGCTGCTTCTTCTTGCCGAACAACATGAACTGACACTCCTTAGCAGTGTTTTAGTCTTCAGCCCCGGCCGGCGGATGTGGGTCGCCTGTCCCGTGAACTGCCCAACGCGTGGTGCCAACGGATGCACGAAGCGTGCTCAGAGTTTCAGCGTCTGCGTGGCGCGAACGCCGCCCGCGCTGTCCGTCACCCGCAGGACGACGGATTTGACCACGGCATGCGCCGGGCCGTCGACCCGCCCTTCCACCCGCACGTACTGCTTGACCTGCAGCGGCTGCGCACCACCGGGCAGCGTCAGGGTCCAGGGTTTGCCGTCCTCGGTGCCGGAAAAGGTCAGCTCGTAATGGCCGCTGAAAGCCTGCGCCTGGCGGCCGCTCTGCATCACCAGCAGCTGGTAGCGCCAGTGGCCGGGCGACTCCTGGTCGACCTGCAGGCCGCGCACCTGCAGCGACTCCGCGCCGGCGCTGGCCGTTGTCGGCAGCAGGCGCTCGAAGAAGCCCAGGTCGGCCTTGAGGCTCATCTTCTCGGCTTCGGACTGCTTCAACTGCTCGACCAGGCGCTCCTCGGCGGCGCGTTCGGTCTTCAGCAGGCTCTCTGCCGTGTTGGCAATGGACTGGGCGTGTTCGCGCTCCTCGCGCAGTTGGCTCAGCTCGTTGCGCAGCCGAACCAGCTCGGCCTGGGCGCCGCGGTCCAGCCCGGCGATCTCCTTGCCGAACTCGAAGGCCCACAGCGCAATCGCCGCCGAGAAGCCCAGCACGACCGCAGCAGCGACCCAGCGCAAGGGCCAGGCCATCTGGCTGCGCACCGTCATGCGTGGCGACGAGATCGACAAACGGCGGCGAATCAGTTTCCAGCGCATACAACACTCACCGCGACAAGCACAAAGTGGAACGGCATCGGCACTTCAGCCCATGCTCCCTGGCAGCTTTTCCGCATGGCGCACCCAGAAACGACAAAGGCCGCATGAAGCGGCCTTTGCTGTTCGGCTTTCCCAGGGACACCGGGAAAGACGTGTCGGATGGATCAGCGCTTGCTGAACTGCTTCCTGCGACGCGCGCCGTGCAGACCGACCTTCTTACGTTCGACTTCACGCGCATCGCGCGTCACGAAGCCGGCGTGGCTCAGGTCAGGCTTGAGCGCCGCATCGTAATCGATCAGCGCACGGGTGATGCCGTGACGCACTGCGCCGGCCTGGCCGGACTCGCCGCCACCGTGCACGTTGACCTGGATGTCGAACGTCTCGTTGTTGCCGGTCAGCAGCAGCGGCTGGCGCACGATCATGATCGAGGTCTGACGGCCGAAGTATTCGCCGACGGCCTTGCCGTTGACGACGATCTGGCCAGTGCCCTTCTTGATGAAGACGCGAGCAACCGACGACTTGCGACGGCCGGTGCCATAGTTCCAATTACCGATCATTCAGCGCTCCTCAGATTGCCAGCGGCTTGGGCTGCTGCGCGGCGTGCGGGTGCTGGTCACCGGCATAAACCTTCAGCTTCTTGATCATCGCGTAGCCGAGCGGGCCCTTGGGCAGCATGCCCTTGACGGCCTTTTCCAGGGCGCGGCCCGGATGCTTGGCTTGCATGTCCTTGAACTTGGTGCCGTAGATACCGCCCGGGAAGCCCGAGTGACGGTAGTACACCTTGTCGTTGGCCTTGTTGCCGGTGACGCGGATCTTGTCGGCGTTCAGGATGATGATGAAATCACCGGTGTCGACGTGAGGCGTGTAGATGGCTTTGTGCTTGCCGCGCAGTCGGAGTGCCACTTCGCTGGCAACACGTCCGAGCACCAGATCGGTGGCGTCGAGCACAAGCCACTCGTGCGTCACTTCGGCCGGCTTGGCGCTGAAGGTCTTCATGAGAGGTTCTCTTTGAAAGAGAGGAAACGGCTGTTCGAACGGCTGGCCATTCACCATCGGAACCACTTGGAGACTGCCTTCACCCCGCCGCTCACGTGAAGCACGTGGCAGACTGGGATGCTTGCAGCCGGCGGCCTCTCAGGCTTCCGGTTGCCCTGCCTCTCTTGAGTTCTTTCAGGTTCAGTCATTGCTGGCTGAACATTGCAAGAACTTTGCAAAAGCATGACCCGTTCTCCCCGCCGATTGCGGGAAAGCCGACGAGTATAGCCGAAACCACAGTGCTCGCAAACAGGCCGCGGTCCGCAATCCCCCTGCAGCTCCGGGCTTCGGTGGCCGGCATCGCGGTTATACTAGGGTTTTCCCTTGGTTCTCATTGACCACCCCTCACTTGGGAGCGCGCATGGCTGACCCGGTCCAGGCGCAAACGCCTCAACCCCCCACGCCTTACCGCTGGATTCCGATCCGCTCGCTGGTCTCACGCCATCGCGGGCGGGTGCTGTCGCACCTGCTCGCGCTGAGCGCGGAGGACCGTTACCTGCGTTTTGGCTACATGGCCAGCGACGAGCAGATCAAGCGCTACGTCGAGCGACTGGATTTCCGCCGCGACGAAATCTTCGGCATCTTCAACCGCCGGCTGCAGCTCATTGCCATGGCCCACCTGGCCTACCTGAGCGAGGGCATGCCAGGGGTGGCTGCGTCCTCCCGGCACATGGCCGAGTTTGGCGTGTCGGTGGCCGTGAGTGCGCGCGGGCGGGGTTACGGCGCCCGGCTGTTCGACCACTCGGTGCTGCACGCCCGCAACCGCGGCGTGACCCAGCTGATCATCCATGCGCTGAGCGAAAACACCGCGATGCTGCGCATTGCCCGCAATGCCGGCGCCACCGTGGTGCGCGACGGCGGCGAGGCCGAGGCCAGGCTGCAGTTGCCGGGCGACTCGTTGGCCTCGCGTGTGGAAGCGCTGGTCGAAAGCCAGGCGGCCGAGCTGGACTACCGCTTCAAGAGCAATGCCCAGCACATGGACCGGCTGGTCAACTTCTTCAGCTTCGGCCTGTTGCGCAGCCGCAAGCAGGCGCCGGCCGCGAACAGCGAGCTGGACGCGCCCCACGATCCGCCCAAGCCCGGCGCCTGAGCGGCGGACGGCGCGGGCGTACCATGCCCCGATGCCTGTTTCTCCCTCGGACTCCCCTGCCGTCTCCCCCGCCACTTCCCCGTTTGCAACACTCGACCCGCAAGCGGTGCTGCAGGCGCTGACGCTGGCCGGCCTGCCGGCCGATGGCCGGCTGCTGCAGTTGAACTCCTACGAAAACCGCGTCTGGCAGGCGCACCTGGACGACGGCCGCGTGGTGGTCGCGAAGTTCTACCGGCCCGAGCGCTGGACGGACGCGCAGCTGGCCGAGGAACACGCTTTTTCCGCCGAGCTGGCCGAGGCCGACCTGCCGGTCGTGCCACCGCTGGTGCTGGCGCCCCAGTGGGAAGACCCGGCTTTCAGATTGGTGGACGGCGTGCCGACGCTGGGCATTGCCGAGGTCAACGGCGCGACCTTCCGCATCGCCGTCAGCGAGCGCCGAGTCGGCAGAGCGCCGGAGCTGGAACAGCCCGAGACGCTGAGCTGGCTGGGCCGCTTGCTGGGCCGGCTGCACGCGGTCGGCAAGCGCAGCGCGTTTGCGCACCGCCGCACGCTGAACGCCCAGACCTACGGCCACGCAGCGCGCACACGGCTGCAGGCGCTGGGCCTCGTGCACCCGGACACCGAAGGCGTGTGGCTGCGCGCCAGCGAGCGCGCGCTAGCACTGGTGGACCAGGCTTTTGCGCGGCACGACAACCTGCGCCTGATCCGCCTGCATGGCGACTGCCACACCGGCAACGTGCTGTGGCGCGAGGAAGGCCAGTATGCCGGGCCGAACTTCGTGGACTTCGACGACTGCTGCATGGGCCCCGCGGTGCAGGACCTGTGGATGATGCTGCCGGGCGAGCGCGGTGCGATCGAAACCGCGCTGTACCACCTGCTGGACGGCTACCGCGACTTCGCCGATTTCGACGACCGCGAGCTGCTGCTGATCGAACCGCTGCGCACGCTGCGCATGATCCACCACAGCGCCTGGCTGGCCGAGCGCTGGTCAGACCCGGCCTTCCCCATCGCCTTCCCGTGGTTTGCCAGCCCCTCGTACTGGAACCAGCAGGCGACCGAGCTGCAGGAGCAGGTCGAGCGCATGAGCGACCTCTGATTCAACCACCCCAACCGGAGCAGAAGCGCGGACGGCGCCGGGCCGCCCCAAGCGGCCGCGCCAACCCGCCCGGCGGGTGGCCTCGCGTACCCGCGAGACCGGGTGCCCCACTTCTGATCAGGCGCTGAGCAGGCGCGTCACGCGCTGCACATAGGCCGCCGCGTCTTCCAGCTGCCCACCTTCGGCCAGCACGGCCTGGTCGAACAGGATCTGCGCCAGGTCGTCGAAACGCGGGTCGTCCAGCATGCGCTTGACCAGCGCGTGTTCCGGGTTCACTTCCAGGATGGGCCGGGTTTCCGGCGCTTCCTGGCCAGACTGCTTCAAGAGCCGCGCCAGGTGACCGCTCATGTCGCCTTCCTCGACCACCACGCAGGCTGGCGAATCGACCAGCCGGTTTGACACGCGCACGTCCTTGGCGCGGCTGGCCAGCGCGGTCTTCAGCTTCTCGACCAGCGGCTTGAAGGCCTCGGCGGTTTCCTCGGCCTTCTTCTTCTCTTCCTCGTCCTGCAGCTTGCCCAGGTCCACAGAACCCTTGGCCACGCTTTGCAGCTGCTTGCCTTCGAACTCGTGCAGGTGCGAGAGCATCCACTCGTCCACGCGCTCGGCCAGCAGCAGCACCTCGATGCCCTTCTTGCGGAAAATCTCCAACTGCGGGCTGCTCTTGGCGGCGGCCAGCGAATCGGCGGTGATCACGTAGATCACGTCCTGGCCTTCCTTCATGCGCGAGACGTAGTCCGCCAGGCTCACGCCTTCGTCGGCATGGGTGGACGAGAAGCGCAGCAGCTTGGCCAGGCGCTCCTGGTTCTGGAAGTCCTCGCCAATGCCTTCCTTCATCACGTTGCCGAACTCGCCCCAGAACTTCTGGTACTTGGCCTTGTCATCGGCGCTGTCGCTGTCGGCCAGGCTTTCCAGCATCGACAGGATGCGCTTGGTCGAACCTTCGCGGATTGCCTTCACGTCGCGGCTTTCCTGCAGCAGCTCGCGGCTCACGTTCAGCGGCAGGTCGGCCGAGTCGATCACACCCTTGACGAAGCGCAGGTAGACCGGCAGCAGCGTCTCGGCGTCGTCCATGATGAAGACGCGCTTGACGTACAGCTTCACGCCGCCGCGCTTGTCGCGGTTCCAAAGGTCAAACGGCGCCTTCGCGGGGATGTAGAGCAGCTGCGTGTATTCGCTGCGGCCTTCGACGCGGTTGTGCGTGTAGGCCAGCGGCGGCTCGCTGTCGTAGCTCAGCTGCTTGTAGAAGTCCTGGTACTCGGCGTCGGTCACCTCGCTCTTGCTGCGGCTCCACAGCGCAGCCGCCTTGTTGACGGTTTCCCACTCGTCGGTGACGACCTGCTTGGAGGCTTCCGCGTCCCAGGTCTCCTTCTTCATCAGGATGGGCAGCGAGATGTGGTCGCTGTACTTGCTGATGATGGACTTCAGGCGCCAGGTTGACAGGAACTCGGTTTCCTCGTCGCGCAGGTGCAGGATGACGTCGGTGCCGCGCAGCGGCTTGTCAATCGTCTCCAGCTCGAACTCGCCCGTGCCTTCGGAGCTCCAGCGCACGCCCTGGTCGACCGGCAGGCCGGCACGGCGGCTTTCGACCGTGATGCGGTCGGCCACGATGAAGCCGGAGTAGAAACCCACGCCGAACTGGCCGATCAGCTGCGCGTCCTTCTTCTGGTCGCCGTCCAGCTTGGCCATGAATTCACGCGTGCCGCTCTTGGCAATGGTGCCCAGATGGGCGGCGGCTTCCTCGGCGCTCATGCCAATGCCGTTGTCGCGGATGGTCAGCGTCTTGGCCTCGGCGTCGAACAGCACGCGCACTTCGAGGTTGGGCGCGTCCTCGAACAGCTGCGGATGGTCCAGCGCCTCGTAACGCAGCTTGTCGCAGGCGTCGGACGCGTTGGACACCAGCTCGCGCAGGAAGATTTCCTTGTTCGAGTACAGCGAGTGGGTGACGAGGTGCAGGATCTGCTTGACTTCGGCCTGGAAGGAATGGGTCTGCTTGCTCATGGGTCGCGAACGGGAAAAGGGGTTGGCAAAACGCCCCCACGAGCCAAGGCTCAGCGGGGGTTTGGCGGCCATCTGGGGCCGCGCAGTCGCTTTTCAAGCCCGCCAGTGTCGCCCCAGTTCAGCCGCTGCCCAACAACTTGAGGTCAAAAACCCGCTCCGCCAGCCAGATCCCGGCCACGCTGGCGATCAGCACCGAGCCCACCGGCAGCACGCCGCGGCGGTAGAAGCGCGTGGCCCGCAGCCACCAGGCCAGCGGCAGCACACAGGCCACCACCGCCGCCTGCCCCAGCTCCACGCCCAGGTTGAAGCCCAGCAACGAGCTGACCAGCGCACCCTTGCCCAGCCCCATGTCCTTGAGCACGCTGGCAAAGCCGAAGCCGTGCACCAGGCCGAACACAAAGGTCATCTTCCAACGGTCCTGGCCGAGCAAGGGCCAGAGGTTGTTCAGCGCGGCGGCGATGACGCTGGCGGCAATCAGCGACTCGACCCAGCGCGTTGGCGGGTTGAAAACGTCCAGCACCGCCAGCGCCAGCGTGATCGAGTGCGCCACGGTGAAGGCCGTCACCACCTTGGCCACGCCGAGCAGCACCTCGCGCCCGTCCGGCGCCGGCTGCCACTCGCTGCGCAGCACCATCGGTGGATTGCGCCGCACGCGCAGCAGCACCGAAGGCAGCAGCAGCGACAGCAGGAACAGCACGTGGTCAGTGCCGATCAGGATGTGGTGCATGCCTTCGATGACAAAGCCGACGAAGCCGGACGGCGCTTCGCTGGCCGGCCCGGCCGCCACGCCCGAAGCCGCAGAAGCTGCCGGCGCCGCGCCCGGCACCAGCACCTGCAGCCGCTCTCCGGTGGGCGTGATCAGCCGCAGCACGCCGCGATGCGTCGGGTCGCTGTCGGCAAACAGCTGGTAGCCGACCTGCAGCGCGCTGGCCTCGCGCGGGCATTGCCACTGGCGCGTCAGCACCGCGTAGACGCCGTCACTGTGACGGTCCAGCTGCGGCGGGCCGGCAGGGCCGGGCACGCAGGCCTCGCCGCCCACGCTGAGTTGCAGCCTGGACTGCACCAGCACGTCGATCTGCGTCCAGCGTGGCCGCACCTCGCCCCAGCTGAGCTCGCCGTTGTCGTCCTGGTCCAGCACCAGCTCGCGGTCCAGGTCGCGCAGCGCCACGTCCACCCTGGCCCGCACCGTTTGACCGCTCACGGTCATCTGCAAATAGGCATCGCTGGGCTTGTGCGCCTGGGCCAGGCCGCTGCAAAGCAGCAACAGCCACGCCAGCAGAACGCGGCTCATGCGCCAGCTCCCACGGTGCGCGACAGCCGGGCCAGCGTCGCATCCTGCCAGCCCTGCGCCTTCGCAAAGGCCAGCACTGGCGCCATCGCCTGGGGCTGGCCGGCGGCCTGCGCCGTGCGCACCAGCAGCCAGGCATCGGCCGGCTCCTTCTGGTGCGACCAGTTCAGCTGCGCCTGTTCCAGCGCCTGCGCCGGCTGGCGCATCAGGTCCAGCGCCCAGCGGGCCTGTTCACGCGCATGGCTGGGGTCGCCACGCAGCGCGGCGGCGGCGTAGCGCTCGCCGAGGTCGCGCACGGCGCCGTCCGCACGCGGGTCGTTCAGCGCGCGCCAAGCCAGCGCCAGGCGCAGCAGCAAGGTGTCGGATGCCTCCTGGCCGTCCAGCAGTTGCACGACTTGCGCGGCCTGGCCGTGGTCCAGCAGCCAGTCGGCATAGGCGGCGCGGGTGTAGACGTCGTCGTTCAAGGCCAGCGCCTGCTTGAAGTGCTTGCCGGCGCTGGCATCGCCCTGACGCTGGGCCATCTCGGCGCGCAGCAGCCACAGCCAGGCGTCGTCCGGCCCGGCTTGCAGCAGCCTGGACAAGGCGGCCGATGCGCGGCGCTGCTGGCCCTGCAGGCTGTCCAGTTCGGCCAGCGCTGCCAGGGCGGGCTCGCTGACGGCGCGGCCCAGCGCGGCATAGCGCGGGCCGGCAAGTTGTTCGTAGCCGATGCGTGCAGCGGCCCAGTCGCCGGTGACCTGAAGCACCGCGGCGCGGGTCAACTCGGCCTGGGCCTGCAAGGGCAGCGGCGTGTTGCGGTCGGCCAGCAAGGCAGCCAGGTCCTGCAGCGCGGGGGCGAACTGGTGGTTGCGCTGCAGGATGGTGGCGCGCAGCAGGCGCACCGGCGCGGGCGGCGCGGGCAGCACCCACCAGGTGGCCAGCGCGGCCTGGGCCTGGCCGAGTTCGCGCGGGTCGCCGCTGCGGCGGCTGCGCTCGATGGCTTGGCGGGCAATGTTCAATGCCAGCGGCAGCGAGGCCGGTGTCTCGCGCAACGCGGCGCGCTGGGCCCGCTCGGCACGGCGCTCGGCCTGGCCGCCGACACGGGTCGGCAAGGATTCGACCATCGTCGCATCGTTGGCCGGCACAAACGGCGCAGCCTGCAGCAGGGCATGGCAACTGAGCAGCAAGGCAGCGGCCAGGCGGGCGGATTTCCAGGTGGACATGGTGGCGAGGAACGAAAAATGGGGGGAGGCGACGCAGTGCGCCGCCTCCGCGAGTCACGGCGAGGGAGCCGTGATCAATCCAGCGCCACTGGCTCGGTGGTGTCGCTGGCCGGTGGCTGGTCCACCGCATCGAGGTTGACCGGCTCCTCGGTTTCGCTGGCCGGCAGCTTGGCCACGTAGTCGATGTAGGCCTCGGGCGAGGCGAGTGCGGAGGACGGGATGTCGCCGCCGCCCTGCGGGCCGGAGTTGCCGTCGTCGCTGCCGCCGTTGCAGGCGCTGAGCAGCGCCAGTGCAGCGACGCCCAGCGTCAGGAAATGAACGCGCTTCATGGCCACCCCTTACTTGGTGCCGCCAATGGGCGTGTTCAGGTACGGGAAGCCGGCCATCAAGGGCACGACCGCCTGGTCCACCGCGTCATGCAGCTTCAGCGAGGTTTCGCCCAGCGGCACGGCCGAAGGCTTGCACGCGGTGCCGAATTTCAGCGCGTCGGTGTCGCCATTGGCCATGCACAGGCCGCCCATCACCGCGACCAGCGACACGTCGACCACGTCGTCCTTCGGTCGGCGGCCGTTCGGGAAGCCGGCGAAGTCGTTGCCACCGGCCAGGATGTTGCCCACCACGCCCAGGCGGTTCTGCTGCGCAAACGGCACCGGCGCAATGGCAGTGTTCAGCCGCAGCTCTTCCGAAGCCACCACGTTCTTCGGCTGGTTCAGGCCGCTGATGCCGGTGAGGAAGGTGGTGACCAGGTCGTTGCGCGGGTAGTTGGTCGGCGCGGTATTCGGCAGCGCCAGCGCGATCTCGATCAGCTTGGGCAGCGTCGGGTTGGTCACGTACTTGGCGAACTGCGCGTCGTCCTTGGGCTTGGAGGCGTTGAAACGGTCCTTGTCCTTCAGGCCGATGACCACCTCGTTGACCAGGGGCATGCCCAGGCGCGAGACCTGGGTCCAGGCGCCACCGTTCTTGTCGGTGGTCTGGTGGCCGGGTTTGGGGTTCGGATCCAGCATGCGGGCCTGGCGCATGCTGGCCGTGGTCCAGCCGCCGATCACCGTCTCGGTGCCATTGGTCAGGCAGCTGATCGGCACTTCCAACGCCAGCGTGGTCACGTTCTTGTCGGCCAGCTGGTTGGGCACGGCGCCGATCAGCGTCGGCTCGGTGATGACTGACACCGGTGCGTTGACCAGGTCGAAGATGGTGCCCAGGTTGACCGCAAACGGGTCCTGGCGCTGGCCCACGAACATCTTGCCCGCCGTGCTGCAGCCCGGAATGTTGACGCTGTAGATGTGTTTGGCGGCATAGGCCGCGTAGTCCGGAATCGTCTTCACGCCAATGTTGTCCACCGGCTTGGCAAAGGTGCTGGCGCCGCCGCTGGCATTGGTCACCACCTGCGTGCTGCCGCTGCGGCGGTCACCGCGCACCACGCTGACGCTGTAGCTCTCGGCCACATTGAGGTTGGTGTCGTTGACATTCGCCACCTGGCCGGCCTGGATCAGCGGAATGCCCACGCTCTGGTCGCCCACCGTCAGCGCAATGCCGGCGGCGGTGTTCTTGAAGCGGAACTGAAAGGTCAGGTCTTCGACGGCGTCGCCGTTGTTGTCGATGTGGATCTCGTAGAGCGCGTTCGGGTCCATCGAAAAGTAGTTCGGGCCGCCATACGCGTCCTGCAGCGGCTGGTAGTTCGCGATCAGCGTGACGTAGCCGTCACGGCCGGCCTCGTAGCTGCGAAACATGTAGAAGTCCGAGGCGTCGACCTTGGGCGAAGTCGTGATGAACGGGGCTTCACGGTGACTGGAGGCCTGGGCGGTGCCGGCCACGGCCAGCATGGCCGCGGCCACCAGGGGCAACAGACGCAGAGGGGAACGCAACATGGAAGTCTCCTGGAAGAAAGTGCGCCAGCGCGGGGCCGGCGGTTGGGCGGAGCCGGCGAAGGGGGGCCTGCGATGACCCTCAACCCTTCCGACGACTCAGGCCTTTACGCAGCCGACACAAAGCCGGATGCGACTTTCTTCACGGAGACTTGTAAGCAGGTGTTCTCTGCTCCTGTCTTCAGGCCGCTTCCCAGCGGCCTTCGTCGTCCACCTTCGCCTGGCCTTGCGCGGCCAGCTTCAGCAGGTTCGCGCTCAGCGAGCGGGCGGCAATGCCATGGCGCGAGGCCGGCACGTCGCCATAGACCTCGGGCACCAGCGCCTGCACCGTGACCGGCGCAGCCTGCGCGCGCAGCGCCGTCAGCACCTTGTCCTCGCGCGCCTGGCGGTGGGCGAGGAGCCGACGGATCTCGGCCTGGGGCTCAGCGATCAGGAAACCGTGGCCGGGCGCCAACCACTGCAGGTCCAGCGACAGAAGGTCTTGCAGCGAAGCGCAGTAGGCCGCCATGTCGCCATCCGGCGGGTTGATGACCACGGTCGAGCCCTGCATCACATGGTCGCCGGTGAACAGCAGCCGCTCTTCCTCCAGCAGCCAGCAGACGTGGTTGGATGCATGGCCCGGCGTAGGCACCGCGCGCAGCGTGCAGCCTTCGCCGAGCGACATGCGCTCGCCGTCGGCTGGCACATGGTCAGGCACGAACGTGGCGTCCTGCCACATCGGGTGCGAGGCGACGCGACCGACCAGCGTGGCGCCGGTCAGCGCCTGCAGCCGGCGCGCAGCGGGCGAATGGTCGGTGTGGGTGTGCGTGACGAGGATGCGAGTGATGCGACCCGGCTGCGCGGCGGCAAGCACCGCCTGCAGGTGAGCCTCGGTATCGGCATCGTCCGGGCCGGGATCCAGCACCGCCACTTCATCGCCGCCCGGCGCGCACAGCAGATAGGTGTTGGTGCCGGGGCCTGTCATCACGCTGCCGTTGTTGCAGGTGACCCGCGTCACGCGCTCGGACAAGGCCACCGCGCGCAGCGGTAACAGGTCGGCGAACACGTCGCCGCGGCCGGTCGGGTCCAGCCGGCCGATCTCGGCCCAGGCCCAGTGGTCGGGCAGGAACGGCCGGGTGCCCTTCTCGTCGCGGCCCAGGCGCGGCATGGTGCGGCGCACCGCCGCCTGCGCATCGGTGGCCTCCAGCGCGGCCTGAACGCTGGCGTGGCGGCTGAGCTGCTGCAGCGTGCGCTCGGTCACCGGCAGCAGCTTGAGCCCGGCGGCCAGCGCGTCTGCCGGGCGCAGCCAGGCGACTTCCAGCGCTTCGGCGGCATCGGCCACGGCGGTCTGGCCCTCCGGCATGCGGGCGATGAAAAACCGGGTGTCGAAGCGCTGCTTCATGCCGGGCGGCGTCAGCCAGTGGCTGAAGTAACGCAACTGGTCGGTCGCCAGGCGCAGGCCGGCGCCACGGCAGGCTTCGGCGAAGGCGGCGCCGGTCTGCAGTTGCAAGCGCTGCATTTGCACCGAGGACATGGCCTCGGCCGTGCCGTGCGCCAGCAGCAGGCCGACCTCCTCGAAACTCTCGCGCAGCGCGGCCACGGCGTAGTCCAGCCCGCCAGACGGCAGGTCCAGGCGCTGGTTCCAGGCCGCTTCATCAGCGGCCTCGCACAGCGCCTGCATGCCGGCGTCGGCCGGGTCCAGCGCGCCGCCGGGGAAGACCCAGACACCGCTGCGGCTGTCGCCACTGCGCTCGGCGCGGCGCATCAGCAGCACCTCGGGGCCGGCATCGCCGTCGCGCAGCAGGATCAGCGTGGCGGCGCGGCGGGCGCCCTGCAGGTCCGGGTCCGCGCCCAGCGGGCCGCCGGGCGGGTGTTGCAGGGCGGTGGTGGAAGAGGGATCGGCAAGCATGGCGGCAGTCTACGGAAGCGGCGCCCCCAAGCGGGGCCTGGTGTCGGCCGCCGACCTGGGGTTTGCCCTCATAAGCGGCGCGCAGGGCCAGAATCGTGCATGAGCAGCGAAGCCTCGCCCCCCACCGCAGATGCGCCCAGCGCGCGCTGGCTGGAGATCCAGCCGCAAGGCTGGCGGCTGCCGCTGCCGCCGGGCCTGAGCCTGCTGGAGGCGGCGCAGCAGGCCGGCGTGCGGCTGGCGCGCTCTTGCCGCAACGGCACCTGCCGCGCCTGCCGCTGCCAGTTGCTGGCCGGCGAAGTGCGCTACCGCGTCGAATGGCCAGGCATCAGCGCCGAAGAACGGGCAGAAGGGCTGATCCTGCCGTGCGTGGCCGAGCCACTGGGTGACGTGCGCATCGAGGCACCTGCAGCGCAGAAGCTGTGATTTGTGGCGTGGCAAAGGTGTAAGGCAGGCGTACAAAATGGAACCTTTCTTTCATTTGACGGCTCGCTCAGGCCAATGCCCGCAACCTCACATGCCGCGGGCCCGATATTTGCAAAACGATGACTGCCGACGCGCCACACCGCGTTGCCCGCCGCCGCTGAGAAAGGATTGCCAATGCCTGGATCGCCGAGCCTCCCGCCACACCGGCCCCTGCGCCGGCGCCTGGCCGCGTGGACCGGCGCGCTGGCAGCGGCCTCCGGGCTGATGACCCTGGCCGACCCCGCGGCGGCCACTGCGCCTTCGGTCAGCATCAGCCGGCTGGGCTTCACCGACGACGTGCAGCCCAGGCTGCAGGGCCCGGCCTTCTACCTGAAGGGTGACGGCGCGCCCGAGGCCCGCTCCTTCGAGGCCTTCGTGGACCAGCTCTCCCACGAGCCGGTCGACGTGGTGGTGATGGGCGCGAGCTATCGCGACTGGGAAGGCGAATGCCGCACGCTGAACGCGCTGCCCAATGTCAACTCCTGCACCACCATCGTGATCCGCGACGCACGCGACGCGGCGGACCCGGAAGTGCTGGCTGCGCTGAAGCAAGCCGAGGTGGTCTATTTCCGCGGTGGCGACCAGTGCAACTTCGTGCAGTGGCGCAACAGTCCGATCCCGGCGGCCGTGCAGGCCGTGGTGGAACGTGGGGGCGGCACCGGCGGCGGCAGTGCGGGCCTGGCCATCCAGGGCTCGCTGGCGGTCTATGACGGCTGCCGCGGCAGCGTCAATTCTTCCCTGGCGCTGGCCGACCCGTACCGCAACAGCGTCAGCTTCACCGAGAACCTGTTCAACTGGCCGGGTCTCGAAAGCACCTTGACCGACAGCCACTTCGTCAAGCGCGACCGCATGGGCCGGCTGCTGGCCTTCCTGTGCCGCCAGCTCGGCAGCCGCGAGGTGGACGAAGCCTGGGGCCTGGGCATCAACGAAGGCACGGCCGTGCTGATCGACCGCGACGGCAAGGGCACGGTCTACGGCGACACCGCCTTCGTCGTGTTGGCCGACCGGCCCGGCTACGGCTGCCGCCAGGAAAACGACCCGGTGACCTACACCGGCTACAAGGTCTGGCGCCTGGAGCCGGGCAGCCTGTACGACTTCTCCGAGCGCCCGCAGACCGGCTTCTACCGGCTGGACGTGGACCAGGGCGTGGTGCTGAGCCGCAACCCGTACATCGCCCCTGCCTTGAGCGAAGCCCACGCCACAGCCGGCCGGACCCCGGATCGTTTTGGGGGCCTTTGATCAGTCTTGGTGGCGGTGGGCCCAGAGCACGCCCACCATGTCGGCAACCTGCCGGCTCAGTTCGTCCACCACCTCGATGTCCTGCAGCCGCTCGGCGTCGGCAAGGCTGAGTTGGTCCGCGTCGCCGCCCAAAAGGGCCACCGGCACCAGCAGGGGTCCCAGCGCCGGGTCGTCGAACAGCGGTGACCAGGCTTCCTGGTCCAGGTCCACGGCGCTGAGGAAGCCGGCGCACCAGTCCTGCGCGCTGACGTATTCCTTCTCACCCTGCTCGGCCACGCTGAAGATCGGCTGCCAGTCGTCGGGCTTGTCGCGCAGCAGGCAGGCCAGGTTCTGCAGGTGGCGCAGCACCCACACCGTTGCCTGCTTGCGCTTGCGTCCGCTGGGGAACGGTGCGTGGCTTTCGCCTTCGGCGTCACCGCCCCAGACCAGCGGCAACCAATCGGCGGTGGCCAGCTTGTCCAGCAGCGGCGGGCCGACCAGCAGCGCGGTCAGGTAGCCGTCCAGGCCTTCGATGTTCATCGCGCCGTCCAGCGGCAGCGCGTGCAGCAGGTCGTCCAGCGCCTGCAGTTCTTCGTCGCTCAGCGGCGTGTTGGCCGATTGCGGGTCATAGCGGGGATAGTCCACAACAGCGCTCCGCTCACCAGCTGCCGGTGTTGGGCATGCTGGCCCAGGGCTCGGCCGGTGGCAGCCGGCCACCGGCCTGCAGCAGTTCGACCGAGATCTGGTCCGGCGAGCGCACAAAGGCCATGTGGCCGTCGCGCGGCGGGCGCAGGATGGTCACGCCATGCTGCTGCAACCGCTCGCAGGTGGCGTAGATGTCGTCCACCGCGAAGGCCACGTGGCCGAAGTTGCGGCCACCGGTGTAGACCTCCGGGTCCCAGTTGTAGGTCAGCTCGATCTGGGCGTCGTGGTCGCCCGGGGCGGCCAGGTAGACCAGCGTGAAGCGGCCCTGGGCGTGTTCGGTGCGGCGCACCTCTTCCAGCCCCAGCGCGTCGCGAAAAAAGCGCATCGACGCGTCCAGATCCGTGACGCGCACCATGGTGTGCAGGTATTTCATGCCCGCACTGTAATCCGCGCGGCGGCGGCGCTCCAGTTGCCGGGCGGCATGGCCGATATGTGCGGTTGGAGACCCGTCCCCCTGGGCGGAACCGCCATCACCCGTCGCCATGCACGCCTTGCTCATCCGCCTCTGGCGGCCTTTTTCCCTGTCCGCTGCCAGCGCAATGGCGCTGGCCACGCTGCTGGCCGGCCTGCTGGTCACGGCCGCCGCCGTGTGGCAGCGCCAGGGCCAGCTGGCGGGCGAGGCCAACGCCCGCTACCAGCACCGGGTGGACCGGCTGGCGGGCGAGATCGCGCATCGCTTCGACGGCATTGCCGCCGGACTGCAAAGCCTGCAGGCGCTGCACAGCGCCAGCCATGAGGTCGAAGCGGCCGAATTCGAGCACTTTGTTGGCGACTGGGCGCTGAACGGCACCCTGCCGGGCCTGATCAGCTTCGGCCAGGCCGAACCAGTGCGCCGCGGGCGGCTGGCCGAGTTCATCGTGCACCAGCGCGAGCTGACGCCTGGCTTCGCACTGCGCAGCGACGGCGGCCAGCCGGTGCTGTGGCCCATGGGCCTGGTCGCACCGCTGGCCGAGCATTTCGAGGCCTGGGGCCAGGACCTGGCAGAAGAGCCCGGCCTGCGCGCCGCGCTGCAGCTGGCCGTTGCCAGCGGCCACCCCACGCTGGCCGCCCATCTGCCGCCAGGCAGCGCGCAGGGCCAGGCAGGCTTCAGCTACCTGATGCCGGTGTACCGCCGCGGCACCGACCCCGTGACCCCAAGCCAGCGCCAGGATGCACTGCGCAGCATGCTGGTGGCCTCGATCAGCGCCAACGGCCTGCTGGCCGGATTGGACAGTGCCGGCGAAACACCACTGGCCTTCTCGCTGCGCGACGGCGCGGGCGGCGCCAGCGACCTGCCGATCTACAGCCGGCCCAACAGCCCAGGCGCCATGCCAGCTTTCCTGGCCGAGCGCGGCCTGCTGGTCGGCCAGCACCCGCTGCGGCTGTCGGCCAGCAGCACGCCGGCTTTCGACGCCGAGCAGCAGCACACGCGGGCGCTGTCGCTGCAGGCCGCCAGCGGTCTGCTGCTGAGCCTGCTGCTGGCCGGCAGCATCTGGGCCATGGCCTCGGCGCGGGCCCGCGCGCTGGCGCTGGCTGCCAGCATGACGGCCGACCTGGACCGGCTCTCGCAAGTGGCAGAGCGCACTTCCAGCGCCGTGATGGTGATGGACGCCCAGGGCCGCATCGTCTGGACCAACCAGGCGTTCAGCACGATGTCCGGCCACAGTGCCGAAGCGGCGCTTGGCCAGCTGCCGCATGCGCTGATGCGGTCCAACCTGGGCACGCCCGAGGCGAAGGCCGCGCTGGCCCAGGCCTATGCCGCCGGGGACAACTTCGATGGCGAGATCGAAAACCGGCGACCCGACGGCCAGGTCTACTGGACCCGCACCGAAGTCCGTCCGCTGCGCAGCGCAGAAGGCCAGCTGACCGGCTTCATGGCCATCGACACCGACGTGACCGCGGTGCGCCAGGCCAACCAGGCGCTGCAGCGTGAGCGCCAGCGGCTGGACCATGTGCTCGAAGGCAGCGACGTGGGCAGCTGGGAGTTCAATGCACAGACCGGTGAAATCCTGGCCGACGCCCGCTGGGCGGCAATGTTCGGCTACGCGGTGGCAGAGGTGCAGCCCTTCAGCTTTGCTCGCTTCTGCGAGCTGGTGCATCCTGACGACGTGCCGGCGATGCTGGCGCAAGGCCGTGCCCACCACGCCGGAGCGCTGTCGCACTACGAGGTCGAGCAGCGGGTTCGCCATGCCGACGGGCGCTGGATCTGGACCCAGTCGCGCGCCAAGTTCGTCTCGCGCACGCCGGAAGGCCTGCCCGAATGGGCCGCCGGCACCCACATCGACATCAGCCAGCGCAAGGCCCACGAGGCCGAGCTGGCCGAGCAGCGCCTGCGCACCGACACCATCTTCGCCAGCCTGCCCGGCGTGGTCTATGAATTCGAGCGACCGGCCCAGGGTGAATCGCGCTTCGTGTTCCTCAGCGGCTCGGCCGCCAGCGTGCTGGGCCTGACCCCGGCCGAGCTGCTGGCCGACCGCCACCAGCTCTACCGCAATGTGCACGGCGACGACCTGCCTGGCCTGAACGAGGACATGAACGCCTCCAGCCGCGACCTGACGCCGCTGCGCAGCGAATTCCGGCTGCGCGTGGGCGAGGCCTGGCGCTGGATCGCGGTCGATGCGCTGCCCACGCGCCGCGAGGACGGCGGCATCGTCTGGTACGGCATGCTGATGGACGTATGCGCGCGCAAGCAGATCGAGGCCCAGCTGGCCGCGGCCACGCAGCAGGCCGAGGCCGCCAACCGCGCCAAGTCGGCCTTCCTGGCCACCATGAGCCACGAGATCCGCACGCCGATGAACGGCGTGATCGGCATGGCCGAGCTGCTGGCGCAGAGCGCGCTGACCGAGGAGCAGGCCGACGCGGTGCACACCATGCGCGACTCGGCCAGCTCGCTGCTGCGGCTGATCGACGACATCCTGGACTTCTCGAAGATCGAGGCTGGCCACCTGGTGCTGGAGCGCACGCCGGTTCGCCTGGCCGCGCTGGTCGAGCGCCTGTGCGACGCGCTGCAGCCGGTGGCCACCGCGCGCCAGGTCGAGCTGCAGCTGTTCTGCTCGCCCGCGCTGCCCGAGCTGGTGATGACAGACCCGGTGCGGCTGCGCCAGATCGTCAACAACCTGCTCAGCAACGCGATCAAGTTCTCCGCCGGCCTGCCCGGACGGCGCGGCCGCGTGGCGCTGCGCGTGGAGCCCGACTGCGCACAGCCCGGCCAGGTGCGCTTCGAGGTCAGCGACAACGGCATCGGCATGGACCCGGCCACCATCGACCGCATCTTCCTGCCCTTCACCCAGGCCGAGGTCTCGACCACGCGCCGCTTCGGCGGCACCGGCCTGGGCCTGACCATCAGCGAGCGCCTGATCAGCCTGCTGGACGGCAGGATCCAGGTTCGCAGCGAACCCGGCCTGGGCACCACCTTCGAGGTCGGCCTGCCGCTGCCAGCGGCCGATCCGGCCCTGGCCACCCGCCATGACAGCCACCTGCCAGGCCAGGATGGCGACCGGCTCGCCCCCGCGCCTGTGCTACCCGAGCCCGCCTGGCAGCCCAGCGCCACCCCCGAGCTGCATGGGCTGACGGTGCTGCTGATGGCTCAGGGCGCCTTGCCCACCGACGACCTTGCCGCCTATCTGGTGCCCACCGGCGCCCGCGTGCAGCGGGTCAACAGCCTGACCCAGGCCCAGGACCTGGCCGCGGCCCACGCCGGGCCGGTGGTGCTGGTGGACGCTGCGGACGACAGCCCGCCCGACTGGCGCAGCCCGCTGCCCGGCATGCCCGGCGACCTGCGCCAGCTGCTGATCGGTGGTGGCCGCCTGGGCCCGGCCCAGCTGGTGGCACCCAACGTTGGCGCGCTGGGCGTGCTGCGGCGCCAGGCCTTGTTGCGCGGCGTGGCCATGATGGCCGGCCGTGCCTCGCCAGAGTTGCGCGCCAACGTCACCAGCGCAGCCGCGCTCGGCCTGACGCCAGTGCCGGCGCCAGGGGCGCGCTCGCTGGTCCGGCCCGGCATTGCCGACGACCCGCAGCAGCCGCCAGCCCCGCCGCCGCTCAGCGTGGCCGAGGCGCGCGCCCGCGGCCGGCTGATCCTGGTCGCCGAAGACGATCCTGTGAACCAGAAGGTCATCCAGCGCCAGCTGGCTTTGCTGGGCCACACGGCCGAAGTGGTCGACGACGGCCGCCAGGCCTTGCAGCGCTGGCGCGAAGGCCAGCATGCGCTGCTGCTGACCGACCTGCACATGCCCGAGCTGGACGGCTATTCGCTGGCCACCCAGCTGCGGCGCGAAGAATCGCCCGGGCAGCACATGCCCATCGTGGCACTGACGGCGAACGCGCTGAAAAGCGAAGAGCAGCGCGCGCTGGCCGCCGGCATGGACGGCTACCTGACCAAGCCGGTGCCGCTGCGCGCGCTGCGCATTGCGCTGGACGCCTGGCTGCCGCCGCGCCACGAAGCCACGCCGCCCGCGGAGTCACTGCCGGCGCCATCGGCCACGTCGGCTCCGTTGGTGCCAGCCAGCCTGCCGCCCGAGGTGCTGCCGGTGCTGCGGCTGGACGTGCTGCGCGCGCTGATTGGCGATGCACCCGAAGTCGTCGATGAATTCCTGCGCGAGTTCCGCAGCTCGGCGCGCACGCTGGCCCATGAGCTGCGCCTGGCTCACGCCGCGGGCGATGCCAAGCAGGCGGCCGCGCTGGCGCACAAGCTGAAGTCTTCATCGCGCTCGGTGGGCGCGCTGGCGCTCGGCGAGCTCTGCGCCACGCTGGAGCAGCAGGGGCGGCGACTGGACCCAGCCGCGCTGACGCGTGGCCTGGCCGAATTCGAACAGGCGTTTGCAGCGCTGGAACAGGCGCTGGCCACGGCGCTGGGACAGGCCCGAGGGCAGGAGGAGGCATGGCCGTCATGACAAGACTCGAACACACGGTGCTGGTGGTGGACGACGAGCCGTTTGTGCTCAAGCTGCTGACCCGCCAGTTGCAGAACCTGGGCGCGCGCCAGGTCGTCGCCGTCGGCTGCGCGACCGAGGCGCTGGCGCTGCTGCGCGCCGCGCCGCCGCTGCCCGAAATCCCGGCTGCCGACGGCGCAGCCACGCCCGCCGGCGCCTCCATAGGCCTGGTCTTCTGCGACCTGCAGATGCCCGACATGGACGGCGTCGAATTCATCCGCCACCTCGGCGAAGCCGGTTACCAGGGCGACCTGGTGCTGATCAGTGGCGAGGCGCCACGCATCGTGCAGACGGCGGTGCGGCTGGCCCGCGCGCACGGGCTGAGCGTGCTGGGCGCCCTGGACAAGCCGGTCTCGCCCGAACAGCTGCGCCAGCTGCTGGACGGCCCGCGCACGCCGGCACCGCCGCGCCACGCCAACAGCCCGCGGCCCAGCAAGGTGCAGGCAGACGAGCTGCCACGCGCGCTGGCGCAGCACGAGTTCGTCAACCACTACCAGCCCAAGGTCGAGCTGGCGACCGGGCGCTGGGTCGGCGTCGAAACCCTGGTGCGCTGGCAGCACCCGGTGCACGGCCTGGTGAGCCCGGACCAGTTCATTGGCCTGGCCGAGGAGCAAGGCCTGATCGGCGAACTCACGCGCCAGGTGCTGCGCCGGGCGCTGCGCGATTCACGCGAATGGACCTCGCAGCAGCGCCACCTGCAGGTGGCCGTCAACATCTCGATGGACAGCCTGTCGGCACTGGACTTCCCGGACCAGATCGCCGCCGAGGCCGCCGCTGCCGGCGTGGCCTTGTCCAGCCTGGTGCTGGAAGTCACCGAGAGCCGGCTGATGGCGCATCCGCTGGCCACGGTGGACGCGCTGACCCGCCTGCGGCTCAAGCGCGTCAGCGTCGCGATCGACGACTTCGGCACCGGCCACTCGTCGCTGACGCAGTTGCGCGACATCCCGTTCGACGAGCTGAAGATCGATCGCAGCTTCGTGCACGGCGCCTGGCGCGATGCCTCGCTGCGCAGCATCGTCGAATCCAGCCTGGGCCTGGCCGGCCAGCTCGGCATGAGCACCGTGGCCGAAGGCGTGGAAGACGAGGCCGACTGGCAGCTGCTGCGCCAGGCTGGCTGCCAGCTGGCCCAGGGCTATTTCATTGCCCGGCCCATGCCGGCCGAAGAGCTGGACGCCTGGCAGCTGCGCTGGGCCACACGCGCCGCCTGGCTGACAGGACGCTGACGCCAGACCGCCCGCTCGCCGCCCAGGTGCACATTGCCGCATGGGGGGTGAAGCATTGCAAAGTGCTTCCCCGGAACAGACGCTGCTGGCAAGCTTCATGCTTCGCTCAGCGAACGTTGGGGCCCGCACTTCAAGGCGCAGCAAGCGCATCAAAGTGCACGTTACATCTGGTGACCTGTCATGCGCTGCATTCACAATGCGGCCCGTGGCAGCGCAGGTCCAGGCGTTGTTTTGTCTGTTTCGTCTCCAGAGGTAATTTGTGAGTACACGCCCACTGACTGCATTGACGCTGGCCGGCATGACCCTGCTCGCGCCGCTTGCGGCCCATGCCCAAGCGCTAAAACCTGACTTCGCGCCCAATGAAACCCAGGCCGCGCCGCGCAAGGACCTGCTGGACCTCGAGTTCAGCCCCTCGCGCAGCATGTTCACCTGGTGCGACAAGAACGGCCAGCTGTGGGTCGGCACGCTGGACCCGGCAACCGGCAACATCCTGAAGCCGACCTACAAGCTGCTGGACACCGATGCCATCACGCCGCAGGAGATGAGCATCACGACCAACGGGCCGGAGTGGGTGTCGACCTCCACCGGCGACCACGTCGTCTACACCAAGTTCGTGGCCGATCCGGCCAAGCCCTCGGCCGCCCGGCTGGCCCTGGTCGAAGGCAGTGCCGACGGCACGACCTGGGGCGCACCCATCATGCTGGGGCCCAATGCGGGCCGCAACGCGCCGTATGCCAGCGATGACACTGGCGACACGCAGCCACGCATCAGCTATGTCGATGCGAAGAACAACCACTACTGGCGCTACCTGTACGACGTCGCGTCGGAAGCGCCAGTGCTGGGCATGGCGCGCACGCCCAAGCCGGTTTCGGTGCGCTTCACCAAGGGCAACAACGGCCTGGTCTATTCGCAGGACGTCAACGGCACCAATCAGGTGTTCATGGAACAGCTCGACACCGGCAAGCTGACCCAGATCACCAGCGACGACGGCGCCAAGGACGTGCGCACGGTGCCCTGGATGTGGCGCGCGCCGGAATACAACAACAAGCTGGTGCTGCTGAGCACCGTCAACGAAAACGAGCTGCGCTTCTACAAGGGTGACGGCTCGGGCAAGTGGGCGGTCATCAACAGCATCATGCTGCCTGCGGGCAGCACCGTGGCCTCGCCCGAGCCCTTCGTCTACCTGGGCAAGTCCTACGTGGTGCTGGCGGTCAAGAGCGAGCCCTACACCTACCCGACGGCCATCTACATCGCCGCGGTCTCGCCCACTGCCACCACCAAGCTGTGGAAGGTCAGCGACGACGCCGATGGCCACGAGCGCATCGACCCTGAAGTCTTCATCACCACCCAGAACGGCGTGGTGGTCTTCTACAACAAGTTCAACCCGGCGATGGACCCAACCGGCGAGCAGCCCACCTGCGCCGCCTGCTCCGAAGGCCTGTTCCGCGCCACCACCGGATTGTGAGAGCGCCCCGGCGCCGACGCCAGCGTCGTCCGCCCCCCCGGAGGGGGTCAGGGAAACTTGGGGGCAGCCCGGCGTTTCCTTGAGACCGCGCGTCGCCGGGTCGATGGAATGTCCGCGGTTTCTTTTTGGGTACACACCCGCTTTTCAGGGCATTGAAGGGATGTGGGCCGGGCAAGACTGGCGGACGTCATGCCCCACCCTCCCCGTTTGCTGAAACTCGTCTGGCCGCTGTTCCTCGAACTCGGTCTCGGCATGGCCGTGAGCCTGATCGGCACCGCGCTGGCTGCCCGGCTGTCCGACGAAGCGGGCGCCGGCTTTGCGCTGGCCAACCATGTGTTCGCCACGCTGTTCATGCTGTTCCGCGTCATTGGCGCGGGCATCAGCGTGGTGCTCACGCAATGCCTGGGCAGCCAGCGCCGTGACCAGGCCGACGCCGTGGCGCGTGCCGCGCTGGGTGCCGCCACCTGGATCGGCGCCGCGGCGGCCGTGATGGCGCTGGTCGGCGCGCGCGGCATGCTGGGTCTGGTGAATGCCCCGGCCGGGGTGCTGGTCGTCGCCGTGCCTTTCCTGATGACGCTGGCGCCCTGCATCCTGCTGGACGCCTGGAATGCCTCGATGGCCAGCGTCATGCGCTCGCACCTGCACGCCCGCGAGGCGCTGTTCGTCATCATCACGATGCACCTGGTGCACCTGTTGCTGGCCGTGCCACTGATGCGCGGCTGGGGCCCGGTGCCTGCCCTGGGCCTGCCCGGCTACGCACTGGCCATGCTGGGCGCGCGCTTGCTGGGCGTGGCGCTGCACCTGCTGCTGTGGAAAGTGCGCCTGGGCCTGGTGCCCACCCGGCGCGACTGGTGGCACCCGCCGCGCCGCCAGCTGGCCGCGATCCTGCGCATCGGACTGCCCGGCGCCGCCGAGAACCTGAGCTGGCGGCTGTGCTTCATGGCCAGCGTGGCCGCGGCCGGCCACATGGGCGCGCAGGCGCTGGCCACCCATGCCTACGTGATGCAGGTCATGTACTGGCTGCTGCTGTTTGGCGCAGCCACCGGCCTCGCGGTCGAGATCGTGGTCGGGCACCTGATTGGCGCGGGCCAGCTGCACGAGGCCCACCAACTGGTGCGCAAGGCGCTGGGCCGGGGCATTGTCGTCAGCCTGTGCCTGGCCTTGCTGGCCGCACTGGCCGGCCGCCACCTGCTGGGCCTGTTCACCGAAGATGCGGAGATCCTGCGCAACGGCGCCTTGCTGCTGTGGCTCACGGTGCTGGTCGAACCCGGCCGCACCTTCAACCTGGTGGTCATCAACGCGCTGCGCGCCGCCGGCGACGCCCGCTACCCGGTGATCGCCGGCACCGGTTCATTGCTACTGGTGCTGGCTGGCGGCAGCTGGCTGCTGGGCGTGCACCTCGGCCTGGGCCTGCCGGGCCTGTGGCTGGCCTATGCCTGCGACGAATGGATACGCGGCCTGCTGATGTGGCGCCGCTGGGCCAAGCAAGCCTGGGTGCCCCACGCCCGCGCGACGCATCGCGCGTTGCGCCGGGATCGGCACGAAGGCGACGTCAACCTGGCCGCAGCCTAGCGCGAGCCAGCAGCCGGCGCCGGGCCGCCCCAAGCGGCTGCGCAACCCGCTTGGCGGGTGGTCTCGCGTACTCGCGGGACCGGGTGCCTCAGCTCAAGCTGCACGGCGCAGTCGCAAAAGCGCTGCGCCTAACTCACCGCGCAGCACCAGCACATCCCCTTCGAGCACACCCGAGCGGGTCTGCTCCAGCAGGCGCAGGAACTGGTCTTCGTTTTCCATCACCGGCGTGCCCATGCAGAGCTTGCGGGTGGCGGCCAACGGGCCGAAGCGCAGTTGCTCGCCTTCGATCTGCAGCTTGCCGCCAAAGCCGTTGCAGCCGCCCGAGCCGCTGACCTGCGTGGCGCTGATGAACTGCAGCGACGGCAGGCCGCCGCCAGGCGTGGCACTGCTGTCCAGGCTGATCGCGATCCAGCGACTGCCGACCAGCTCGTGCAATGCGCTTGGCATCGAGACGGGCGCCTTGGCGCCACTGGCCGTCGGCGCGCTGCCGCAGCCCCCCAGCAAACCGGCACCGGCCCCGGTGCACAGCGCGGCGGTCAGGCCCCACCCGGCCATCCATCGCTTCATGATCAACCTCTTTCCGATGTGTCAGCGCTCACAAGAAGATGCAGGCTGCAGCACCATTTTCTCATCCCCTGGCGTTGTCAGGGCCTGGCCGCGCTGACCTCGATCTCCACCAGCCAGCCCGGGTTCACCAGCCCGGCGACCTTGACCGTCGAGCGCACCGGCAGGTTGGGCTGGGCTGCACTGCCGAAAAACTGGCGGTAGCCGTCCATGAAACCGTCGAAATCCATCGCGCCATTCAGCGCCGGGTCGCCGACCAGGAACACCTGCATGCGCACCACGTCCTTCATGCCCAGCTTCAGCGCAGCCAGCGTGGCCTCGATGGCTTTCAGCGTGCTGACGGTCTGCACGCGGGTATTGCCAAACGAGGCCACGCTGTTGGGCGCTGCGGCCGGATCGGCCACCATCGGGCCGGCGCCGCTCAGGTGAACCATCGTCACGCCGGCCGGCACTTCGACCGCGCGGGCAATCGGAAAGTCGGAGTTCGGGATCTTGTGGCGGATGACTTCGGCGGCCTGCGTGGCGCCCGCCAGCAGCAATGCAGCGACGGCGAAGAGGGGGGCTTTGGGCATGAGGTTCTCCAATTCGAATTCAGCGCTGGCGCTTCACGTCCGCGGCCGTGACAGGCAGCGGCAAGGGCTCGCCAGCCGCAGGCCTTGGCCCGAACTGCTGGCGCACGAAGTTGACGACCGCCGCGACCTGCACGTCTTCCATGAACTCGCCGACGGGCGGCATCGCCCTGCGGCCGTGCAGCACGTTGTGGATCACGTATTCGGCCATGCCGGCGCGCACGTTGCCGCGCAGCGCGGGGTAGGCCCCCGCGCCTTGTGCGCCCTGCCCCTGGTCCATGTGGCAGCCCTGGCAGGCAGCGCGGTAGAGCGCCGCGCCATCGCGCTGCTGGAAGGTCCAGCCCTGCGACAGCAGCGGGTCGACCGAATCGGCGTTCGCAGCCAACGGTGCTGCGAGCAGCAGCAACGGGAATGCAAGCCTGTTCATCATGACGTGGCCACCGCCTTGGCATGCAGCCGGCCCACCGCGTCCAGCGCCGACAGGACCGCGCCCTCCTGCCAAGCCGGCAGCAGCGAAGCGTGTTCGCCGGCCAGCACAACCCGGCCGTCGACGGCGCACAGGTTCGCGTAGTGCGCCGCGCGCAGCTCGTCGCGCCACTCGGCAAAACAACCCAGCGTGGCCGGCATGCGGTGCCAGGCGACCGACATCCCGTTCTCGAACTCGGCCGGGTACTGTGGGTGGATGCGGGCACCCTGTTCGAGCGCAATGCGCACCCGCTGCTCGGGCGCCATGCCGCTCAACTCGAAGGCATTGGGCCCCCACACGTAGGCGCCCAGCAGCACACCCTTGCCGCCGCGGTTGAAGTCGGTCGACGGGTAGCCGATCTGCGTGATCGGCAGGTCGGTGCGGGTGTTGCCGCCGAAGATGCGCTCGTCTTCCTCCCAGAAGCGGCGGCGGAACTGCAGCCCCACCTTCACCGCCGCGGCATACGGCACCGCCTCGATGGCGGCCTGCAGCGCCGGCTGCACCTGCAGCGCCAACTGTCCCAGCACCGACAGCGGCAGCGTGCAGACACACCAGTCGGCCTGCGCGACCTGCTCGCTCGCACCGTCGCGCAAATAGCGCACCGTCACGCCACGCCCGTCCTGCGCAATGCCGGTGACCTTGGCATCCAGCGTGACCAGCGGCGCCACCTCGCGGTAGATCGCCTGCGCAATGCGATCCATGCCGCCGACCGGCTGGAACATCGTCGTCTGGTACTCGTAGCCATGGCCATCGGCCAGCCCGCGCCACAGCCCGCTCTTGAGCAGGTCACTCAGCGCAACAGGCTGCGAAGGCACCGGCGCCGGCATCAACCCGCCGGCCGGCGGCACCTGCCAGCCGCGCCGGTCGGCGCTGTGGAAGCCCGCCGTGTAGCGAAAGTCCTTGTCCAATGCGCCCCAGCCCCGCAAGGCCTCGCGCAGCTGGTCCAGGTCGTCCTTGCTGACCGCTGCATCGAGTTTGGCGGCCGGCGCCAGCCGGGCCAGCAGTTCAGCGACCTGGCCGTTGAAGTCCGCCTGCACTTCGCGGAAGCGCTGCGGCCTGCCGCCAAACGCGTCGGGGCTGTGCAGGTAGGCGTTGTGGTTGACCTGCACAAACGGCTCCAGCGGCACCTGGAAACGCTTGGCGTAGTCCAGCACGCCATGGTGGTGGTGCGGAATGCGCCAGGGGCCGGGATTGAAGTACAGGCCCGGGTCGAACTGGCAGTGCTGCGTGGCGCCACCCAGCTCGGTGTAGCGGTCGCCGCCGCGCAGCGTCCAGGCCCGGCCACCGGCGCGCTGCTGGTACTCCAGCACCTGCACCTGGTAGCCGGCGGCACGCAGCTCCAGCGCAGAGACCAGCCCGGCCATGCCGGCGCCCAGCACCAGCACCCTGGCGCCGCGTGGCGCGCCCTGCAGTTTCGGCGGGCCGGCGTAGCCCGAAGGCTGGGCCTGGGCCAGGCCGCTCATGGCCTGCAGCATCGCACCGCTGCCGGCGGCCCGGGCGATCAGGCCCAGCCAGTCGCGGCGAGTCGGTGCGGCGGCGGTGCCCGGCATGCCGGGTGGGGGAGAAGCAGGATGGGACAAGGCGGCGGCAGGAAAAAGTCGCCGCCAGCGTACCTTGTTTCAGCCCGGCTTCAAGGCCATTTCATGTCCGGCACCCGCTCGGGTCGGCGGCTCACCAGGCGGGTCCGGCCCGACGGCAACCAGGCCTGGCGCCCGCCTTTTTCGGTCGCTGCAAAGCCGGCCAGCAACTGGCCGTCGTGGCCATACAGGCCCGCCTCTTCAACACCCAGGTCGACACGGTCTCCCGTCTGCGGCAGCCCCTGCCAGCGCTCGCCCAGGTCCAGGCTCAAGGCCTCGGCATGGCCGGGCAGCAGCAGTTGGACCAGGCTGCGGCCACCGAGCAGCAGCACCTGCAGCACCCGGGCTTGCAGCACCAGGCCGGCTGTGCGCCGTTCGGTGGCTTGCCTCAGCACCTGCAGCCTGGCAGGCCGCAGGCCCAGCGCGATGACGCCTTCGGCCGGCAATACAGGCAGCGCCTCGGGCCAGACCGCCTGCCCCGCTTCCCCAGCCTCCAGCACCAGGCGCCCATCCGCCGCGCGCGAAGCACGCACAGGCAGGTAGACCAGGCGCGGTGCCCCCAGGAACTCCGCCAGGTAGCGATTGACCTTTGCGCTGCGGTCCACCGCGACAGCCGCTTCGGCGGCGGGCGCCTTGCCCGCTTTCACGGCCCCGCCTGCGCAGCGATGAACTGCCGGTACCAGTGGGCGCTGTCCTTGGCGGTGCGCTGCTGGGTGGCGTAGTCCACATGGAACAGGCCGAAACGCTTGGCGTAGCCCGAGTTCCACTCGAAGTTGTCCAGCAGGCTCCAGTAGAAGTAGCCGCGCACGTCCACCCCGAGCTGCATCGCCCTGGACAGCGCCTGCAGGTGGCTTTGCAGGTAGGCGATGCGGGGCGTGTCGGCCACGCGACCTTCGCGGAGTTCGTCCGCATTGGCCATGCCGTTTTCGGTGATGAAGATCGGCGGCGGCGAGTACTCCCGTGTCAGCCGCACCAGGTGCTGCGTGAGCACCTCCGGCACCACCTCCCAGCCCATGTCGGTGAAACCTTGCAAGCCAGGCGCGGGCGGTGCGGGTGGGGCAGCGCTGATCAGGCTGCGGGTGTAGAAGTTCAGGCCCAGGAAGTCCAGTGGCTGCTGGATGGTGGCCATGTCGCCAGGCTCGACGCGCGGCGCGTCCGCGCCCAGGTGCGCCAGCACATCGGCCGGGTAGGTGCCGCGAAACACCGGGTCCATGTACCAGCGCACGTTCAGGCCGTCGTCGATGCGGGTGGCGATGCGGTCGGCCTCGTTGGGCGCCGCCGCAAAGGACGGCGTGTGATTGAGCACGATGCCCAGCGGCGTGCGGCACACCGCCCGCATGGCCTGCATGGCCTGGCCATGGGCCAGCAGCAGATGGTGCGAGACCTGCGCCGCCTCGGCGCGGCTGGTGTGGCCGGGCGCGAACTGCGCCGTCTCGTAGCCCAGCGTGGCCACGCACCAGGGCTCGTTGAGCGTGGCGATGGAGTGCAGGCGGTCACCGAAACGGCGCGCCACTTCGGCCGCGTAGTCCGCGAACAGCGGCGCGATGTCGCGGCTGAGCCAGCCCCCGATGCTGTCCTCCAGCGCCGCCGGCAGGTCCCAGTGATACAGCGTTGCAAGCGGCTGGATGCCGGCCGCCAGCAATTCGTCCAGCAGCCGGTCATAGAAGTCGAACCCGGCCTCGTTCCAGGCACCGCGCCCCTGGGGCTGCAAGCGGGACCAGGACAGCGAAAAGCGGTACGCGCCCAGACCCAGCCAGCGCATCAGGCCGACATCCATGGCATAGCGGTGGTAGTGGTCGCAGGCGATCTCGGGGGTGGACGCATCGTTGATGCGACCTGGCTGGGCGCAGAAGCGGTCCCAGATCGAAGGGCCGCGCCCGTCCTCCCGGGCCGCCCCTTCGACCTGGGCGGCACTGGTCGCCGAACCCCAGAGGAAGTCCGCGGGAAACGCGTCGGCGAGGACTGCAGATGAGCGATCAACAGGCATGGCAAGGAGAGCCGTGCGAGCGGCTCTGGATCAAGCAATGAAAAAGCCCCCTACAGGCCCCGGGCCAGATGACCCAGGGCAATCAGGCGCTGCAGGGGGCGAGGGCCATCAGAACTCGATGCCGGCGTTCACGCCCAGGGTCAGCGGCGGCAGGTACTGCGACTGCCACGCGCCAAAGGCGTTCTGCGCATTCGTCTTGACCTTGGCGTTCTCGATGTTGCGCACCCACAGGTCCGTCCACCAGCCTTTGGCCGCGCTGTAGCGCAGCCCCACATCGGTCCGGGTGTAGGCCTTCTGCTTGTCCCCGTCGCCCAGGTTGAAGACGCTCAGCCAGCTGGCGGTCTCGTAGTGCAGCGCGATGCGCGGTGTCAAGGTGCCGCCGTTGTCAAAGCCGAAGGTGTGCTGGTATTGCACCTGCGCGGAGAAGCGCGGGGCGTGCGGCAGCTCGTGCCCGGTGACATCCAGGCAGTTGCTGATCAGCGGATCCGGGCAGGCCGGCAAGGCGTAGTCGTTGCTGCCCGCCAGCAGCTTGCCCAGCCGGGTGTGCGCGTAGGCAAGCGAGAGCTGCAGCCGGTCGGCCTCGGTCAGCTTGGCGGCCAGTTCGGATTCGACGCCGTAGACCTTGGCGCCCTCGGCGTTCGAGGTGGCCAGCGAGTGGCTGCCGTCCGGGTTGGTGACCGGCGCGCTGAACTGGAAGTCCTTGAAGTTCTCGTAGTAGATCGCGTTGTTGAACCTCACCGAGCCGCCCGCCAGCGTCATCTTGCTGCCGACCTCGTAGTTGGTCAGGGTCTCCATGCCATAGGGGCGGCCACCGTCCTGCAGGCCGCCGGACTTGTAGCCGGTGGACACGCTGCCGTAGAACAAGGTGTCCTTGTCGACCTGGTAGCTCAGGCGACCCAGGTAGGTGGCCTTGTCGCCCTTGTAGTGCCCATCGTTCTTCTGGTAGCTGGAGAAACCGGAGCCCGCCGCCAGCGGATCGCTGCCAGCATCCAGAGGTACCTGTGGCACCGTGGCGTCGCCGGTCCAGCCGTTGTTGGTGCCGCCAATGTTCTTGCGGTCGTCGTGGGTGTAGCGGGCGCCGCCGGTGAGGTGCAGCGCGTCGCTGAGGTTCCAGGTGGCCTGGCCGAACACCGCCTGCGAGTTGACCGTTTCCTTGGGCTGGATGAACGAGCCCTGCCAGCCCACCGTGCCCTGCTGGGTGCCGTTCATGATGGGAATGTCGAAGCGGATGCCGTTGTCCTCGGCCGCGTAGTAAAGGCCCAGGATCCAGTCGATCTCGTGCTTGCCGGTGGACAGCAGCTCCAGCTCGTGGCTGTGGTTGGTGTACCTGGACCAGTTGGTGCGGTTCTGCTGGTAGGTGGCGCCGGTGGTGAAGCTGGTGGGCACCTTGGCGCCGCCATCCTGGTCGTAGTCCGCCGAGCCGGTGAAGCGCGACCAGCCACCGATGTAGGCCAGGGCCAGGTCGGGGCTCAGCGCGTAGTCGATGCGGCTGCGGAAGGTGTTGCTGTCACGGTGCATGGCCGGCGCGGTGTCGATCAGCGCAGACCAGAAGCTCTCGCCCTCGCGCGGGGTCTGCATCAGGTTCATGCTGGGCGTGCCGCGGTCCAGGAATTTCTCGTAGGACAGGTCGATGCTCATGGCCTCGCTGGGCTTCCACAGCAGGCTCAGGCGGCCGGCCGTCTGGTCCTGTGCGCTGTAGCGAGGGCCGCCCTGCACGAAGATGTTCGGATTCAGCGGCTGGAAGGCAATCGGGTTGGCCGGATGGGCGGTGTTCCATGCGTCGATCACCGGCGCCGCAGCGGCCTGCTGGCTGGCCAGCGAAAGCTGCGGCGCGCGCTGGTAGGCCACAAAGCCGTCGTGCTGCTCGTGCACCAGGGCCACGCGCAAGGCCATGTCGTCGCTCAGCGGCAGGTTCATCGCACCGCGCACGCCAATGCGGCCGTAGTTGCCCAGCCCGCCCTCCACGCTGCCCATCAGCTTGCCCAGCACCGGCTTGGCCGTCTGCATGTTGACGGCACCCACCGTCGAGTTGCGGCCCCACAGCGTGCCCTGCGGCCCCCGCAGGACCTCCACCGACTCCAGGTCGAACATCAGTGCGGCAGCGCCTTCGGCGCGCGGTGCGTAGATGCCATTGACGAACATCGCGACCTCGGGGTCTGCGTACTCGGTCTTGGCACTGTCATTGCCAATGCCGCGCAACGTCATCGTGATGACCCCGTGGTCGCCCTGCGTGGTGGCCTGGAAGCTCGGCACCAGGTTGACCATGTCGGCAATGGTCTGCACGTGGTTGTCGTCCAGCTGTGCCGAATTGATGGCCGTGACAGCCACCGGCGTGCGCTGCAGCGGCGTGCTGCGCTTGGTGGCGGTGATCACCACTTGAGACAGCGCATTCACGCTGGTCTCAGCCTCGGGGGCCTTGGGTGCGGCGGGATCGGCGGCCTGCGCGTGTGCGGTGCCTGCCAGCAGGCTCAGCACCGCCAGAACAACGGGGGTCTTCAAGGCCAGACGCGCTGGCTGGGCAACATGGGTCATCTTGTCTCCTGTCATGGGCACGGGCCGCGTCAGCGAAGGCTGCGCATGCTCTCCTGCGGACTGGCTCGTTGTTCGAGCCAGCAGCTCTCGACCTTCGAGGGCTGTGCCTCGAAGTGCCGATGGGCCGGATCCTAACGACGCGATGACAGCGCTGTCAACGGTACAAATGACAGCGGTGTCAAAGATCGTTCTATGATGCTTTCCAGACACTCAGTGAGAACCCTCGGGTCCCTGAACAGCCGCCCTGAAGGGGCACGCTGCGGTGTCGCCCGCGCCCGTCACCCGGCGCACATGCATGCCACCCACCTCGTCATGGAAGCTGCGATGTCCACACAGATGCCACCGGTCCGGAACGTCCTCATCCTCGGCGGCGGAACGGCCGGCTGGCTCACCGCCTGCTACCTGGCCCGCCACCTGCGCAGCGACCGGCCGGACGGCATCCGCATCCGCCTGGTCGAGGCCAGCGACATCCCCATCATCGGCGTCGGGGAAGGCAGCTTCCCTTCGATGCGCGGTACGCTTGCGGCCATCGGCATTGACGAGGCCCGCTTCATCCGCGAGTGCGGCGCCACCTTCAAGCAAGGCATCCGCTTTGACGACTGGCAGCACGCGCCGGGGACCGCGACGACGCAGCCTCGCTCCTACTTCCATCCCTTCAGCACACCCAGCCAGCGCCCGGGTGCGCCCGAGCTGGTGCCCGCCTGGGTGGCAGGCGCGGCGCCCGGCGTGGCGCTGGCCGACGCGGTGACGCTGCAGGCCGCGGTGGTGGCCGCGCGGCGCGGGCCCAAGCGGCCGGGCGATGGCGACTTCAGCGGCGCGATGAACTACGCCTACCACTTCGATGCCGGCAAACTCGCCGGCCTGCTGGGCCGCCGCGCCCGCGAGCTGGGCGTGCAGCACCAGCTCGCGCAAGTGGAACGTGTGGCGCTGCGCGCAGATGGCGGCATTACCGCCGTTCACACCCGCTGCGGCCTGCAGCTGGAAGCGGACCTGTACATCGACTGCAGCGGCCTGCGCGCCGAGCTGATCGGCCGCAGCCTGGGCGTGCCGCTGAAGTCGGTGAGCGACCAGCTGTTCGTCGACAGCGCGCTGGCGCTGCAACTGCCCTACCCCGCCGCCGACGTTCCAATTGCCTCCTGCACCATCTCCGCGGCGCAGGAAGCCGGCTGGATCTGGGACATCGGCCTGCAGGAGCGCCGCGGCATCGGCCATGTCTTCTCCAGCCGGCACACCGACGCCGCCCAGGCCGAGCGGGTGCTGCGCGCCTATGCCGGCCCCACGGCGGACGGACTGCCGGTGCGCTCGCTGCAGTTGCCGCTGGGCTACCGTGAGCTGCAGTGGCAGCACAACTGCGTGGCCGTGGGCCTGTCCAGCGGCTTCCTGGAGCCGCTGGAGGCCTCGGGCATCGGCCTGATCGAAACGGCCGCCTACCTCATCGCCCACCTGTTCCCGTACGACGGACAGATGGCCCCGGTGGCGGGGCATTTCAACCAGTTCATGCGCCAGCGCTACGAGCGCATCGTCGACTTCATCAAGCTGCACTACGGCCTGAGCCAGCGCGAGGACAGCGCCTTCTGGCGCGACAACCGCGACCCCGCCAGCTTCAGCCCGCACCTGCGCGAACAACTGGCCATGTGGCGCTGCCGCCCACCGCACCGGCTGGACTTCATCACCGACGTGGAGATGTACCCGCCGTCCAGCTGGCAGTACGTGCTCTACGGCATGGGCTTCGAGACCGAGCGCCACGCGGCCTGGCAAGCAGGCCAGCCGCTCGCGGCGGCCTCGGCCGAGATGCGCCAGTTGCGCTCGCTGGCACCACATGCAGTGGCCGACCTGCCAGACCACCGGGCCCTGGTGACGGCGCTGTGCGGGCGTGCCGCCGAGCGCGAGCCAGTCAACGTGCGCGCTTGACCGCTGCCTTGGTGCCGGCCTTCGAAGCGGCCCTCGCCGCTGGCCGTAGCGCGGCTTGCGGCGCAAGCCCAAGCTCCGCCTTGCCGCCAGGGGCGCTGGTCGAGTCGCGCACCACCAGTTCATAGGGCAGGACCCGGTGCGGCGGACCGGTCTCGCCATCGTCGTGGCGCGACACGGTGAGCATCTGCACCGCCTCGTGCGCCATCTCGTTCATCGGCTGCCGCACGGTGGTCAGCGGCGGCCAGACCAGGCTGGCTGCGGCGGAGTCGTCGAACCCGGCGATGGACAGGTCGTCCGGCACGATCTGCCCCAGGCGCTGGGCGGCCGCCAGCACGCCCAGCGCCATGTCGTCATTGCCGGCAAAGACGGCGGTCGGCCGCTGCCTGCGACTGAGCAGGTGGTGCGCTGCGTCCACCCCCGAGTCGAAGCAGAAGTCGCCGCGGTAGACCATCTCGGGGTCCACGGCCAGGCGGTGGGCCTTCATCGCCCGCAGGTAGCCCTGGTAACGCAGGCCGGACGCGGCCTGGTTCTTCGGCCCCTGGATGAAGGCAATGCGGCGATGGCCCAGGCTGATCAACAGGTTGGTGATCTCCTCGGCCGCACGGGTGTCGTCCATGCGCACGCTGGGCATGTCCGGCAGGTCGCGGGCGGGGGAGATCAGCACGCAGGGCGTGGCGCTGTCGCGCAGCGCTGCCAGCACTTGCGGGTTGTCGCACAGCGGCGGCGTCAGGATCATGCCGTCGGGCCGCAAGGCCCAGACCATGCGATCCACCTGCTCTGCCAGGTCCGGCGCGTCGTCATGCAGGGACTCCACCACCAGGTGGTAGCCGGCCTCGCGGCAACGCAGCGTGGCGCCTTGCTGCACCCCGCCGACGAAGGCCGCGCTCGGATCGTAGTAAAGCAGCCCGATCAGGAAGGAGCGGGCACCGGCCAGGCTGCGGGCCGACTGCTTGGGCCGGTAGTTGAGCTCGGCCACGGCCCGCTGCACCGCCTCGCGGGTGTCTTCCCGCACCCCAGGCTCCTGGTTGACCACGCGCGAAACCGTCTTGATCGAAACCTGGGCCAGGCGGGCCACGTCATGGATGGTGGCGGTCGCGGTGCTGCGCTTGTTCACGGAAGGCATGCCTTGGAATGGAAGGGACGCATTCACTGTGCCACAGCGCGAGCCCGGGGGTGGCCGGGGGTGGCCGGCTGTTGCGCGGCGCGGAACAGCTCAGCGCGGCGGTAGGCGGCCTGGATCTTCCTCGACGTCCAGCGGACTGGCGGGCACCGCGCGGCCCATCTGCAATCGCCGGTCACGCCGCCGGTCCCATTGCTCGCGGCGGCGCTGGTAACTGCCCATCAGCGGCGTGGCCGAGACGCCGTGCACGCCGATGGACAGCGCAATGCAGGCCAGCGTGGCCGACACCAGCCGCTCGGCGGCCTCGCCCTTCACGCCCATCTGCAGCGCCATCGCCAGGTACAGCAGCGAGCCGACGCCGCGAATGCCGAACCAGGCCACCAGCCCGCGCTGGCCGCGCGGCAAGGGCCGCGGCAGCAGCCCCAGCACGACGCTCACCGGCCGCACGACGACCAGCATCGCCAGCGCGAACAGCAGCACCCCCAGGCTCCACTGCACCCGCGTCATCGCCGCACCGATCAGCAACACCATCAGCACCTCGACCAGCCGCTCGCAGCGCGCACCGAAGGCCCGCAGCTGATGGCCCAGCGGCTCGGCCTCGGGCGCGGGCGATGCGGCCGGGTGGTGGCGCAGCAGCGTCGCACCCGCGGCAAACACCGCCAGGAAACCCGAAACCTCCAGCCACTGGGCCAGGCCCGAGGTCAGCCCGATGGTGCCCAGGTACAGCAGCTCGTCCCATTCGGTCGACGAACCCGAGCGCACGCGGCGCAGCATCAGGTGGCCGATGCCGCGCCCGCAGGCCGCCCCCAGCGCCACGCCGCCGCACAAGGACCAGGCCGTGTCCACCAGCGCCCAGCGCAAGGCGTGGTCGCCCAGTTCGTGCAGGCCGAGGAAGCCCAGCGACAGCAGCACCAGCGGCGCCGCGGTGCCGTCGTTCAGCGCACCCTCGACCGTCAGCGACATGCGCAGCGCATCGCGGTCGCTGGCGTCATGCACCTGCACGTCCGAGGCCAGCACCGGGTCGGTCGGCGCCAGGATGGCCGCCAGCAGCAAGGCCATCGGCAAACTCAGCGGCAACAGCAGCCAGGCCAGCGCGCCGCCCAGCAGCCAGGTCCAGACCACGCCGGAAGTGGCCAGCAGCACGGGGGCACGCCAGGCCTGCCAGTTCGCCGGAATGCGGATCTTCAGCCCGATGGCAAACAAGGACAGCAGCACCGCCAGCTCGCTCAGCACCCGCACCAGCCCGGCATGTTTGTGCGCCAGGTCCAGCCCGGGCAGCGGCGGCACCGCCACGGTCGCCATCACCCAGCCGACGATGAGATAGATCAGCGCCGGCGACAGCGGCAGCCGCCTCACCCACGGCTCGGCCAAGGCCATGGCCACCAGCACGGCCCCGACCAGCAAGAAGCTCGCGCACAACAGCGACATGTCCATGCAGCGCAGGACAGGCAAGCCCCATGCCGCGCATCGCGGCGGGCGCGAGGGCGGCATCGGACGGGATCCGTGCGCCGCCGTCAGCCGCCTCCGACAGCGCCGGGATTGCTTGCCGCAAAGCCGCCGGCCGGCATGTGTAGTTTTGACAGGCCAGCATCGCCCGGCACCGCCAGGTACGACCTGGTGGCGAAAGTTGCGACAAGATAGGCGGCAGTTCACCGGAAAAGACAACAGCTCCGCGCCCGCCCGGCCAGGCATGGACATTGCGCAAGCGCTTGTCATGAACACCCTGACGCTGCGCGGCGAACTTCGCCAGAAACAGACCTTGTCGCCCCGTTTGCAGCAAGCCGTGCGCCTGCTGCAGCTGTCGTCACTGGACTTCAATCACGAGGTCTCCGAACTGCTGGACCGCAACCCCTTCCTCGACACCGATGAAGCAGGGGATGCGGCGGCGGCAGACCGGTCGGACGGCGTGGCCGCCACCGTGCGCGACCACCACGACGGCGGCGACGACGCGGCAGCCCACACCCAGGCGCTGGACAGCGACGACAGCCAGGCGGGCGAGCCGCTGCCCGAGGGCGCCAGCGGGCTGGACACGCCGCCGCTGGAAAACGCCTCCGACGCGCCCGAGCCCGGTGACTGGAACGACCTGCCCGAGGCGCGCCAGCGCAACGCCGAAGGGGGAGAGGCCAGCGCACTGGACTTCGTGCCCGAGGCCACCACGCTGGCCGAGCACCTGCACCGGCAGCTGGGATGCATGCGGCTGTCCGAGCGCGACCTGCTGCTGGCCCGCACCCTGATCGACTCGCTGGACGAAGACGGCTACCTGCGCCAGCCCATGGACGACCTGCTGCCGCCGCTCAGCGACGAGCCGCCGGTGCAGGACGTGGAGTGGCGCATCGCGCTGCGCCACGTGCAGTCGCTGGAGCCGCTGGGCATCGGTGCGCGCACGGTGCAGGAATGCCTGCTGCTGCAGCTGCCCTCCATCGTCGGAGCCGAGTTGCAGGCACTGGCCACGCGCATCGTCTGCGAAGAACTGGAAGGCCTGGCCAAGCGTGACCTGGCCGGCATGGCGCGCCGCCTGGGCGCCACGCAGAACGACGTGGAAGCCGCCTGCGCGCGGCTGCGCCGGCTGGACCCGCGGCCGGGCTGGCGCGTCGGCGGCAGCCGCATCCAGTACGTGACGCCGGACGTGGTGGTGCGCAAGCTGCGCGGCCGCTGGACCGCCATGCTGAACCCGTCCATCGTGCCGCGCGTGCGGCTCAACCACACCTACGCCGACATGCTGGGCCGCCAGCCCAGCCCGCATGCGGAGCTGAGCTCCCACCTGCAGGAAGCGCGCTGGTTGATGCGCAATGTTGCCCAGCGTTTTGCCACCATCGCGCGCGTGGCCCAGGCCATCGTCGACCGCCAGCGCCAGTTCTTCGACTACGGCCCGATGGCCATGAAGCCGCTGGGCCTGCGCGAAATTGCCGACGAACTGGGCATGCACGAATCCACCGTCTCGCGCGTGACCAACAACAAGTACATGGCCACGCCCGGCGGTGTGCTGGAGCTCAAGCATTTCTTCTCGCGCGCGATGGTCAGCCGCAACGGCAGCGCCTGCTCGCCGACCGCGATCCGCGACCTGGTCAAGCAGATGATCGAGCACGAGCAACCGCAGGCCCCGCTCTCGGACGCCGAGATTGCCCGCCAGCTCGCCAGCCAGGGCCTGGACGTGGCACGCCGCACGGTCACCAAGTACCGCCAGCTCATGCACCTGGCACCGGCCAACCGCCGCACGCCAGCCTGAGCAGGCGCGTGGGCATGGCACCTGCCCATGCAAGGCAACCCCCACCACCAGGAGTTGCCTTCATGCGCACCGCCAACCCGACCAAGACCCAAGCGCCCCATGCGCAAACCACGGCCAACCAGCAAGGGCAGGCCAAGCCCCAGCTGCCGCACGAGCGGGATGAATCGGCCGACACCGCAGCCGAGCCGGACCCGGTGATGCGCCAGGCCCACCAGGACGTGGTCAGCGGCAAGGTCGACACCGACAAGGGGCCGGTGCTGGAAGCGCTGAACCGCCGGCTGCCGTCATCGGCGCCCGGGCCCAAAGGCAAGCGCGACCCGGAACATCCACCCCGCTGAGCGGCATTCCGCGGCACACCACTTGCCGTGACCAGACCAAGTGCGCAACGGCCCGCCCGCTGCGCTTGTCTCTACCTTCTTCGCTGCGGCCCGCGCCGCAAGAAAGGCAACCCATGGCCATGCTCGACACCTTCCCCGGCAGCGCCGACCTGCGCGACCCGGCACTCGTCAACCCCGGCCTGCCGCCCGGCACCGTGACCCCCGTGCCCAATGGCCCGGGGCCGGGCCTGCTGACGGCCAGCACCATCACCGGCGACAAGGTCCTGAACCTGCAGGAACAGACGCTGGGCACCATCGAGGAGATCATGCTGGACATGTCGTCCGGCCGCATCGCCTACGTGGTGATGGCCTCGGGCGGCTTCCTCGGCCTGGGCGAAAAGCTGTTCGCCCTGCCGTGGAGCGCACTGACGCTGGACGCCGACCGCAAGTGCTTCGTGCTGGATGCCAGCAAGGAAAAATTCGACCACGCGCCAGGCTTCGACAAGGACAGTTGGCCCAGCGAAGCCGATCGCGAGTGGCATGTGCAGGTGCACCGCTACTACAGCCGCCCGCCTTACTGGGAATGAGCCCAGGCCGGGCATGACCCGCTGCCGTTGCGGCAGACGCAAAAAAGGGCGACCCGAGGGTCGCCCTTTTTGCTGGCCGCTCGTGCCAGGCACGAGCGCTTCACAGCATCACGCGCTGCGCGGTTCGCCGCGGCCGTTCACGGTGATGGTCGGGCCAGGCGGATTGGTCGTCTGAACGTGGTGATAGATGCCGTTGTAGCGGTAGACCACGTCGTAGTAGTCCGGCGTGCGGTCGGGCACGTTCTGGCAACGCTGCACGTTCTGCACCGACTGCTGCTGGCCGCGGTCGATGTTGGCACCCAGCGCGCCACCCGCGACCACGCCCACTGCGGTGCCGGCATTGCCGCCGCCGATCTGGTGGCCCAGGATGCCGCCAATCACCGCGCCAGCCAGCGCGCCCGGCACATTCGGCTGGTCCTGGCGCACGACACGGTCACGCTCGATCCAGCAGCGCTGGTTCGGCTCGCCCATCACGGCCCGGACCTGCGTGACTTGGGCTTCGTACAGACGCTCGCCACCGCGGCGGTAGTAGTTGTAGGCGGGCGGCGGCGGCGGTGCATAGCGCGCCTCGTCGATCCGGTCATTGCTGCGCAACAGCCGTGCCGAGGTGACGCGGTCGTTCAGGCCCATGTCGCGCAGCGACGGGTAGCTGCCACTGCGCAGCACCACGCAGCGGCCACGGAAATTCGAGTCCTCGCAGACTTCCCAGCGCCCGCCGCGCACGTCGACCGAGGATGCGCGGTCATTGAAGCCATAGCGGTGCAGGTCATCGACGCGCGTCTGCACGCTGACCGAGCGGCCTTGGAAACGATCGTTTTGGTAGAAGGTCACTTGCGCCATCGCAGGCGCTGCCAGCACCAGGATGCCGGCAGCGGCGAGCAGCTTCTTGAGCGGCGAATTGATCAGGGATTTTTTCATTGGACTTCTCCAGACTTCAGGTAATAGAGGCACCTGATTTGCCGGCGATTTCGAATCGCCGCACCGGCAGGGGGACCGGGACCGCGGTGGTCAGTGGATCAGAGCGATCAGGATGATGATGGGAATGGGCACGCCCAGCGCCCAGAGCAGCAAGGAACGCATGGTGGAACTCCTTCTTCGTGCTTGCAGGTTCAACGTGTGGCGCGGCCAGTCGGTGGACAGCCGCGTGTGACGAATGGCTTCAGGGCCGGTCGCGTTCGCGCCCGCCATAGGTCGCCGCCAGCGTGGCCGCGAACGCACCGATCAGCAGCGAGATGAACAGCCACAGCAAGGTCTTGGCCGAGGCGCCGCGGGCCTGGTCGGCCGCAACGCGTGCGGCGTTGTCGGCCTCGGCCAGTTGGGCCTGCAGCCGCGCATAGCCATCCGAAACCCGCTTCTCGGCATCCTGCGGCGCCAGCCCGGTCTGTTGCGAGACACGTTGGCCCAGGTAGCGCAGGTCGTCTGCCGGCAAGGCCCCGCTGCGCAGGTTGGCAACAAAGATGGCCGTGGCTTCCGCGGCCAGCGCGCGGTCGTTCGAGCGGTCCAGGCTGCCGCTGACGGGCATCACGGTGGGCACCACCGTGACGGTGCCTGGCAGCGCGTTGGCCGCGGCCGCAGTGGCCGTCGCCGCAGCGGCATTGCGCGCGGTCACCGCGGTGTCGGTGCTTTGGGGCGCGATGCCGTCAGGCGTGCGGAAGAGCTTGTCCACCGCATAGCGCGTCGGGTCCGCCGCAGCCACGGCCGAGCCGCCGGCCACCAGTGCCGCAGCACTCGCCTTGGCGCCGCTGCCGATAATGCTGGAGGCCGCACCGCCCAGCACCGCGGCGCTGACCAGTGTCGCCAGGCCCCAGGACAGGAAACCGTGCACCGTATCGCGGAAAAAGACTTCATCGCCTTGTGCATCGCGCCAGCGGCTGCGCAGCCGGCCGGCAATGTAGCCGCCCAGCGCCGAGGCGGCCAGGCTGGTCACGATGATCCACAGGATGGCCGCCACGCCCAGCGTGCCGACATCGGCCCCGTGCTGCGCCCAGGGCGACGCGGCGGACAGGCCCAGCCCGGAGCCCAGCATCAGCAGGATCAGCGACAGTGCCGCCGCGCCGGTCGCACCAGCGAAGACCGCCGGCCAGGACACGGCACCCAAGGGCGTGGCCATCACTGCCGGGGCGAGGGACAACTCGTCAGGCAGGGCGTTCAGCCGCGTCGCGGGATGGATGGTTCCCATGGAAGTCCTCTTGGGGTCATTGAAGCGATGCGGCATCATCCAACCCGCCCGGCTGCCAGGCCGTGGGAGCTGCGCTTGACACACTGTCAGCCGTGTCCCACAGCCGAACCCGCTGGCAGCCGATGGCAGCCAGGTGCCGGCACGGCACACTGCAATGCAAGACTGCCAAGGTGGGCCCGCTTGTTGCAGCGCCTTGTCGACGCCTCTTCGTGACGCGTCCAGTCACCCCATTCCGGCCCCCTTGAACGAGACACCCAGCAGCCCTGCGATGCCCGAACCCGAAGCGCCACCGCCAACCGACCCCGCCAAACGCCCGCGGCGTGCACCCAGGCCGCGGCCCCACTGGGTCACGGCGCTGGGCACCCGGGTGGCCGAAGCGGGCGCACGCACACGCTGCACCTGGGAGTTCATCGGCGACGTGCTGCTGGGCCTGGGCCGCCTGCTGCGCGGGCGCAGCACCATGCGCCTGAGCGACCTGGTCTACCAGATCGACCAGGCAGGGCCGCGCAGCGTGGCCATCGTCTCGCTGGTCAGCGGCCTGGTCGGCGTGATCCTGGCCTACATGGGCGCGGTGCAGCTGCAGCGCTTTGGTGCGCAGACCTACATCGCCGACCTGGTGACGATTGGCGCGGTGCGCGAGGTTGCCGCGCTGATGACCGGCATCATCCTGTCGGGCCGCATTGGCGCGGCCTATGCGGCGCAGCTGGCCAGCATGCAGGCCAATGAAGAGATCGACGCGCTCAAGGCCATGGGCGTGAACCCCATCGATCACCTGGTGCTGCCGCGGCTGCTGGCACTGACGCTGGTGGCGCCGCTGCTGACGGCCTATGCCGCCATCGTCGCGGTGGCGGCCGGCTGGCTGATCGCGGTGGCCATCTTCGGCGTGGCACCGGCCGAATACATCTACAAGTCCAGCCAGGTGCTGACGCTGACCCATGTCAACGTCGGCCTGGCCAAGGGCACGGTGTATTGCCTGCTGGTGGCGCTGGCCGGTTGCCGCCAGGGCCTGAACGCCGGCCGCAGCGCCGAGGCGGTCGGCGAGGCCGTCACCAAGTCCGTGGTCCAGGCCATCGTCTGGATCGTCGTCGCCGCATCGGCATTGACAGTGGCGCTGCAGCGCCTGGGCTGGTGAAGATGAACGACATGCTGCTGCGCGTCGAGGACCTGACCATGGCCTACGGCCGCAAGCTCATCCAGCGCGACCTGAACTTCGACGTGCGCCGCGGCGAGGTGCTGGTCATCGTCGGTGGCAGCGGCTGTGGCAAGAGCACGTTGCTGCGCCACATGATCGGCCTGCAGGTGCCTGCCAAGGGCCGGGTGCTGTACACCGGCCCGCAAGGGGACCAGGACATTGCCACCGTCAGCCCCGAGGCGCAGGCCCAGCTGCGGCAGCGCTTTGGCGTGATGTTCCAGGCCGGCGCGCTGTTCAGCTCGATGACGGTGGGCGAAAACGTGATGCTGCCGATGGAGCTGTTCCCGGGTGCCCACGACGCCGGCAGCGCCGAGCAGCGCCACCAGCGCGCCGAGGAGAAGCTCGCACTCGTCGGCCTGTCGGCGCAGTTCGACGCCGAGCCGTCCTCGCTCAGCGGCGGGCAGCGCAAGCGCGCCGCCATCGCCCGCGCGATGGCGCTGGACCCGCCGCTGCTCTACCTGGACGAGCCTTCCGCCGGGCTGGACCCGATCACCTCGGACCAGCTCGACCAGTTGATCCGCCAGCTGCGCGACGAGCACCAGCGCAGCATCGTGATGGTCTCGCACGAACTGGCCAGTATCTTCGCGGTCGCCGACCGCGCGCTGTTCCTGGACGCGCAGGACAAGACCATGACCGCACTCGGACCGCCACGCGAATTGCTCGAACACGGGCCCGAAAAAGTGCAGACGTTTTTGCGCAGAGGAAAAGCAGCATGAAAAGAGGGAACGCAACGCTGATCGGCGCGTTTGTCGTCGTCGGCATCGCGCTGGTGCTGGTCGGGATCATCCTGGCCGGCGGCGGCAAGCTGTTCGCACGCAAGGAGCATGTGGTGATGTATTTCACCGGCTCGATCTACGGCCTGCAGGTCGGAGCACCCGTGGTCTTCCGCGGCGTGCGGCTGGGCAGCGTGACCTCCATCGGCCTGGTCTACGACCAGCCGCACGGCGACTTCCTGATCCCCGTGAAGGCCGACCTGGAGCCCGAGGCGATCCGCGGCCTGGGCGACCAGAAGGACGACGACAAGCGGCCCCAGCCGGTGCTGCCGGGCCTGATCACCCGCGGGCTGACGGCCCAGCTGTCGATGCAAAGCCTACTGACCGGCCAGCTCTACGTGGACCTGGACCTGCGGCCCGGCAAGCCAGCCAACCGCCGAGACAACAACGACGGGCTGGAGATCCCGACCAATGTCACGACCATCCAGAACCTGAAGAATCAGCTCGACGGCATGGACTTCCGTCGCCTGGTCGACGACGTCTCGGCGATTGCCGCATCGGCCCGCGGCCTGGTCAGCGGCCCGCAGCTGAAGGAGGCGCTGGACAACATCGCCAAGATGACCGAGCACCTGCGCAAGATCACCGAGCAGGTCGACGGCCGCATCGGCCCGCTGGCCGACAACGCCAACGCCACGCTGAGCGCCGCACGCCAGGCGGCCGAGCGCATCGGCCCGGCCGCAGAGCGGGTCACCGACACGGCCAACCGCGTCGGCAGCGCGGCCGACCGCTACAAGGCCCTGGTCGCGCCGGACTCGCCGCTGCTGCAGCGCATCCAGAGCACCGCCGACGAGCTGTCCGCCCTGTCCGCCTCGCTGCGCCAGCAGGTCGGCGACGACGGCGGCCTGGTGCAGAACGCCGGCCAGGCAATGCAGGACCTCTCGCGCGCCGCACGGGCCGTGCGCGAGCTGGCCGATTCGCTGGAGCAGCAACCCTCGTCGCTGATCCGCGGCAAGTCTGCCTCGCCGCCGCCACCACCGCCATCCACTTCCGCCACCGAGGTGCGCCCATGACCAGGCCGACCCCCGCTTTTTCCGCGCTTTCCGCCCTGCTGCTGAGCGCCTGGCTGGCCGGCTGCGCGAGCAGCGCGCCACCGCCGCGCTTCTACCGCTTGGCACTCGACACCCCGACCGCCGCCACCCTCGCGCCGGCCGCGGCCCCACGCCCCGGCGCCTGGCTGCTGCAACTGCCGGTGCGCATGCCGGAGTACCTGGAGCGAGACGCGCTGTGGCTGCCCACCGGCGGCAGCGACCTGACCCCGCTGCCCGACCAGCGCTGGGCCGAGCCGCTGCGCGAGGCCGTGCCACGCCTGCTGCGCCATGACCTGGCGCAGTTGCTGGGGAACGACAAGGTCTGGAGCGGCAGCGCACCCACCGGCGTCGCCGTGGCCGGCACCTTGAAGCTTGAGCTGCTGGCACTCGAAGCCACGCCCGAGCGCAACGGCGTGCGCCTGTCGGCCCGCTGGAGCCTGGTGGACCCGCTGAACAAACAGCCGCCGCAGGTAGGCCAGGCTGACCTGCTGGCGCCCAGCGCCGGCCCGGCCCCCGGCCAGCTGGTGGACGCCCACCGGCTGGCGCTTTGGCAGCTCGCGCAGCAGCTGGCACGCGGCCTGCCCTGACCCGCGTAGGACAGGGCCCACAGGCGATCGCGGGGGCGTCTGAAAGACCCTGCGGGAGGGCGTCGGTAGATTAGGACTCTAATCGCGTCCCCCGCACCCCTACCGAGAACAACGCCATGACCACCGCTGCCGCCCCCATTGCCGCCCGTCTGCCGCATGACCAGTCCGCCGCATTGGGTCGGCACCTGCAGCAGTGTGAGCAGGCGCGCGGCCCGTGGTTTGTCGCAGCCCAGGTCGCCGAGCGGCTGCATAGCCTGGTTGCCCCACGATTCGCCACCACCGTGGCCCTGCTGGCGCTGGGCCTGACACTGGCCGGCGGCTGGTGGTGAAAGGGAACCCCGGCGCTGCCGATGATCGGCAGGACGCCGCCGACGACTCGTCAGACAGCTCGCCCCCTTCTTCCGCCCCCCGCACGCTGCGCGAAAGCGCAGCACGCACAGGCGTGCTCAATGAGCAAACGCTGCTGAGCCCGGCCATGGGCCCGCTGGAGCCCGCCATCCGCTCGGTGCTGTTTGGCCCGGCCCGCTTCGAGCAGCACGGCCAAAGCCTGGCGCAGGCGCATGAAGTCGTGCCCAGCCAGACCCACGGCTCGACCTTTTTTCCGCGCCTGCGCGAAAACGTCGAGGCCTTGCAGCAGGCCCGCCATCTGCTGGAGCGCCGCGCGGTGGACGGGCGCCACCTCGGCCCGGCCGCCCACTGGCTGCTGGACAACGCTGCGCTGATCGACGAGCAGCTGCACGAGATCCGCCGCAGCCTGCCGCGCAACTTCTTCCGCCTGCTGCCGCGCCTGCGCGACGAGCCGCTGGCCGGGCTGCCGCGCATCTACGGCGTGGCCTGGGCCTGGGTGGCCCACACCGACAGCGGCTTCGACACCGAGCTGCTGAAGACCTACCTGAGGGCCTACCAGGGCGAGCGCGAACTCTCGCTGGCCGAGCTCTGGGCCCTGCCGACGACGCTGCGCGTGGTGCTGGTCGAGAACCTGCGCCGGCTGGCCGAGCGCGCCGCCACGCTGCAGGCCGCGCGCGACGCCGCCCACCAATGGCTGGACCAGCAGGCCGACGCCATCAACATGGCTCAGCTCGACGCGCTGGCGCCGCAGATGGCCGCCCGCGGCGTTGGCGAAGCCTTCCTGCTGCAGCTGGACCAGCGGGTGGAGGAACTCTCGCCCGAGATGAGCGCCGCGCTCAATGCCTGGCTCAGCACCCGCCTGCCTGACCCGGCAGGCGCGCTGGCGCGCCAGCAGAACGAGGCCACCAAGGACCAGCAAAGCATCCGCAACGCGATCACCACGCTGCGCTTCATCGCCCGCGCCAACTGGCGCGAGCTGATTGCCGATGCCAGCGCGGTGATGCGCATCCTGCAGATCTCGCCGGTGTACGCCGCCGAGGCCGAGACCACGCAGGACGACACGCTGCACGCCGTCGAACGGCTGGCGCGGCGCTCGGCCCACCACAGCGAGACCGACGTGGCGCGGCTGATCGTCGAACTCGCCGAGGGCCAGCCGGACCTGGCGGCGCCAGAGGCTGCGCCCGCCTACTGGTGGCGCGGCCCCGGCCAGGCCAGGCTGCTGGCCGCGCTGGACCTGCCAGCCTCGCGCTGGCCGCCGCGCGACAGCGCCGCCCGTCGCCAGCTCAACACCGCCGCCTACCTGGCCGGCCTGATGCTGCTGACGGCCCTGGCCATCACCTGGCTGCTGCACTTCGCCACGCCGCCGGCGCTGCCAGTGGCGCTGCTGGTGGTCACCGGCCTGTTGCTGCTGGGCCCTGTCAGCGAGGCCGTGGTTGCGCTGGTGAACCGGCTGATCAGCGAATCGGCCCGCCCCGCCCGGCTGCCGCGGCTGGCCTTCCCGCTGGGCCTGCCGGCCAGCGAAAAGGTCATGGTGGTGATCCCGGTGATGCTGACCAGCGAAGCCGCGATTGCCGCGCATGCCGCACAGCTGGAACAGCACTACCTGGCCAATGCCGAACCGCATGCGCAGTTCGCGCTGCTGAGCGACTTCGCCGATGCCGAAACCGAGCACAGCCCGGCAGACGGCGGCCTGCTGGCCCGCGCCCAGCGCGAGATCGAACGCCTCAACGCCCGTTATCCGCGCACCGAGGGCGCGGACGATGGCGACGACGACAGCGACACGGCGCCGCCGCGCTTCCTGCTGCTGCACCGCGCCCGCCGCTGGAGCGAAACCGAGCAGCGCTGGATCGGCTGGGAGCGCAAGCGCGGCAAGCTCGAAGCGCTGGTCGAACAACTGGCCTGGCACAGCAGTGAAATGCCGCCCGAAGGCATGGCCACCTCGCCCTCGCCATTCGCCGACCTGGGCGCGCTGTCGCGCCTGGCGCCGGACACCCGCTACGTCGTCACGCTGGACGCCGACACCGACATGCCCCCGGGCCGCCTGCGCCGCCTGGTCGGCAATGCCGCGCACCCGCTGAACCGGCCGCGGCTGGATGCCAGTGGCAGGCGCCTGCTGTCGGGCTACGCCATCCTGCAGCCGCGTGTCTCCACACCGCTGCCCAACCCCGGCACCGCCACGCCGTACCACCGGCTGTTCAGCGGCCAGTGCGGCATCGACCCGTACAGCATCGCCAGCTCGGAAATCTTCCAGGACCTGTTTGGCGAAGGCACCTTCAGCGGCAAGGGCCTGCTGCATGTCCAGGCCTTCCGCAGCCTGCTGGCCGGCCGCCTGCCCGAGGGTCAGGTGCTCAGCCACGACCTGCTCGAAGGCTCGGTGGCGCGCTGCGCCGGCGTCAGCGACGTGACCTTGCTCGAAGCCGCGCCTGTGCACCCGGACGTCGCCGCATCGCGGCTGCACCGCTGGACCCGCGGCGACTGGCAGCTGCTCCCTTTCCTGCGCCATGGCTCGGCCTGGGGCCTGGTCAGCATCAACCGCTGGAAGATGCTGGACAACCTGCGCCGCTCGCTGGTGGCCCCGCTGTCGCTGGCGATGCTGCTGTGGGTGCTGGCGACCGGCGCGATGCCGCTGGGCATGGCGCTGGCCGTCGTCGCCGCGGCCTTCTGCACCGGCCCGCTGATCGGCGCCGTGGCCGGCCTCGCACCTTCGCGAGACGACATCGCGCTGGGCCTGTTCTACCGCCGCGCCGGGGCCGACGTGCTGCGTGCGCTGGCACTGGCCGTATGGCACATCGGCCAGCTGCTGCAGCTGGCCTGGCTGTATGGCGACGCGATCGTGCGCGCGCTCTATCGCCAGCTCGTCTCGCGCCGCCACCTGCTGGCCTGGACCACCGCGGCCGCGGCCGAAGCCTCGGCCCGGACTGCGCTGCGGCCGCTGCTGCTGCAGCACTGGCGCGTGCCAGCCGCTGCGCTGGGGCTTGGGCTGCTGCTGGCCGTGGCCGCCGCGCTGGGCGCGCCGGTGCAGGCCGGCGCTGCCGCCGTGCTGCTGCTGGTGTGGGCTGCCTCGCCGCTGTGGACCTGGCTGGCCGCCCGCCCGCTGCACGGCCATGCCCAGCAACTGGACGAAGACGGCCGCGACTACCTGCACGGCGTGGCGCGCGACACCTGGCGCTACTACGAGAGCCACGTCACCGCGTCCGACCGCCACCTGCCGCCCGACAACGTGCAGCAGACGCCCTACCAGATCGTTGCCCACCGCACCTCGCCGACCAACATCGGCCTGTACCTGCTGACCGTGGCCTGCGCCCGCGAGCTGGGCTTCATCGGCCTGGCGGCGATGACCGAGCGCCTGCAGGCCACGCTGGACTCGCTGGACACGCTGCCCCGCTGGCGCGGCCACTTCTACAACTGGTACGACACGCAGAGCGGTGCGGTGCTGCCGCCGGCCTATGTCTCGGCAGTCGACAGCGGCAACTGCTCGGGCCACCTGCTGGTCGTGGCCCAGGCTTGCGAAGCCGCGGCGGCCTTGAGCGACGAGCAGGCCGAGGCGCCGCTGCAGGTCGCGCTGGAGCGGGCCCGCCAGCGCATGAAGGCGCTGCACTCGGCACTGGCCAATGCACCCTCGCTGCAGACGCTCGCGCTGCTGGCCCAGCAAGGCCAGGCCTGGCCGACCGACCTGGCAGCCGCGCAGGCGCTGAGCGCGCAGGTGCGCCTGGCCCGCATGGAGCTGGACACGCTGCACCTTGCGCAACAGGGCTTGGGCGACCCCGACGAGCGCCGCTCGTTGTGGCTGATGCACGACATGGTGGTCACGCTGGAATCCGCCGTGCGCGACCGGCTGGCCGACCGCGACGCCTTGCGCAGCCAGCTGCGCACCCTCGCCCAGCGCGCCCGCAAGATGGGGCTGGAGGCCGACTACGCGGCGCTCTACGACCGCGAGCGCCAGCTGCTGCACATCGGCTGCCGCACCGACACCCACCAGCTCGACGACAACCACTACGACCTGCTGGCCAGCGAGTCGCGCCTGACCAGCCTGGTCGGCATTGCCAAGGGTGACCTGCCGGTGGCGCACTGGGCGGCGCTGGGCCGGCCGTTCTTCGCCTGTGGCAAGGAGATCGCGCTGAAGTCCTGGTCGGGCTCGATGTTCGAGTACCTGATGCCTTCGCTGGTGCTGGCCGAACCGATTGGCAGCGTGCTGCACCAGGCCACCCGCAGCGCGGTGGCCGAGCAGCGCGCCGAAGCCCGCGAAAAGGGTACGCCCTGGGGCATCTCGGAGTCGGCCATCGCCGGCCAGGACCACACGCTGGCCTACCAGTACGGCCCGCAGGGCGCACCCCGGCTGGCGCTGAGCCGGCTGCCGGCCGACGAGCGTGTGCTCGCACCCTACGCGACGCTGATGGCCACCGTGGTGGCCCCGGTCGCCGCGGTCGAGAACCTGCGTGCGCTGCAGGAGCTGGGCGCGCGCCGCACCATGGGTTTCATCGAGGCGGTGGACTACACGCCGCGGCGCCAGACCGCCGGCAGCAGCTTCACGCTGGTGCACACCTACATGGCCCACCACCAGGGCATGGCGATGCTGGCGCTGACCAATGTGCTGGCCGACGAGGCGCCGCGCCACTGGGCCCAGGCCGACCCGCACCTGCGCGCGGTCAGCACGCTGCTGCACGAGCGCGCGCCGCGCGAAGTGGCGGCGCTGCCCGCCGCGTTGCCGGCACCCAAGCTACGTGGCCCGCGCAGTGCCCGCATGCTGCGCGACAGCCGGCCACTGCAGGAAGCCGTGCCGCTGACGCAGCTGCTCACCAACGGCCGCTACGCCGTGGTGCTGCGCAGCCACGGCGCAGGCTACAGCAGCTGGGACGGCGTGGGCATCACCCGCTTCCGCGACGACCTGCTGCGCGGCGCCTACGGCAGCTTCTTCTACCTGCAGCGCGAGGGCCTGCCGAACTGGCAGTCCATCACCGCCCATCCAGCCCCCGACCCGGCCGCGCGCTACAGCGCCCGGCTGCAGGCCGAACGCGTGATCTTCGATGCCCGCTGGAGCGATCTGCACAGCAGCTGCACCGTCTGGGTCAGCCCGGAAGACGACTGCGAGATGCGCCAGGTGGTGCTGACCAACGCCAGCCCGCAGGCCATGGCGCTGACGCTGGCCTCCTGCTTCGAGGCCACGCTGGCGCCGCAGCGCGGCGACGAGGCCCACCCGGCCTTCTCCAACCTGTTCATCCAGACCCGCTGGGACGAGTCCGAGCTGGCGCTGCACATGGTGCGCAACCCGCGCCTGCCGGACGAGGCGGCAATGCGCGCGGTGCACTTCCTGGCCGGCGCCGAAGGCATCATCGAATCGGTCGCGCCCTGCGCCGACCGGGCGCGCTGGCTGGGCCGCTACGGCAGCAGCGCGCGACCGCTGGGCGACGGCGGCGCGCAGTTCATTCCCACCGATCCGGCCGACCCACAGGGCGGCGCAGGCCAGCTGGTGGACACCGGGCTGGACCCGATCGCCGGGCTGCTGGTGCGGCTGCGCATCGCACCGGGCGCCAGCGTCACGCTGACCTTCTGCACCGCCGCCGCGCGCGAAGCCGACACGCTCAGTGCGCTGATCGACAAGTACCGCCAGCCCAGCCACGTGGAGCGGGCGGCGAGCATGTCGTACACCATGGCCGGCATCCGGCTGCGCGAGCTGCAGTTCGAGCCCGACACCTGGGCCGCGCTGCTGAACCTCAACACGCTGGTGACCGGCCAGGCCACGCGCACCGAAGGCGCGGCCCAGCGCGGGCCCGTGCCGGTGGCTGCGCGCTGCGACCGGCGGGCACTGTGGCGCCACGGCATCTCGGGCGACCGGCCGCTGATCTGGGTCAGCATCAGCGGCGAAGAAGGCCTGGAGCTGGTGCAGACGCTCAAGCGCGCGCTGCGCATGTGGTCCACCGCCGGGCTGGTGGTGGACCTGGTGGTCAGCAATGACGAGCCAGTGTCCTACCTGTCGCCAGTGCTGCATGCGCTGCAGACGCTGCAGGCCCGCCTGCACGCCCAGCACCACGGCCGGCCCAGCCACCTCTGCGCCGCCATGTACGTGCTGCGCGAGCCGGAGCTGAGCGCCGACGAACGCATCACGCTGCACACCTTGTCGCGGCTGCGCCTGCTGGCCGACGGCCGCTCGCTGGCCCAGCAGCTGTCGCGCTGGGCCGAGGAACAGCAGCGCGCGCATGCCGAGCGCAGCGCGGTCAAGCATGCGGTCGTGCCGCTGCCTTTGCCGCTGGCGGGCCCGGTGCGGCACGCGGTGCTGGCGCCAGAGGGCCGCTTCGACGCGGCCAGCGGCGCCTTCGTGTTCGAGCGCTCGCCGGCCCAGCATCCGTCGCGGCCCTGGGTCAATGTGCTGGCCAACCCGGACTTCGGCTGCCAGGTCTCGGAACTGGCCGGCGGCTACACCTGGGCCGGCAACAGCCGCATGCACCAGCTCACCGGCTGGTCCAACGACGCGCTGTCCGACCCGGCCGGCGAATGGCTGCTGCTGCACGACCTGGACCGCGGCCGCATCTGGGCGCTCGGCCGCCAGCTCTCGCACGAATCGCCCGGCGAGGTCGAGCACGGCATTGGCTACAGCCGGCTGCGCCAGCGGCTGGACGACATCGAAGTCACGCTGACCTGGTGCGTGGACCCGCGTGCCGCCGTCAAGCAGGTGCAGGTGGAACTGGCGCTGGTGGGCACCGGCGGCCCGGCCAAGCAGACCGTGGTGGCCAGCTCGCCGCGGCGCCGGCTGCGGCTGGTGGCCATGGCCGAATGGCAGATGGGCAGCGCGCGCCAGGAGCGCATCTCGGTGGCCACACGGCCCGACTGGCTGGCCACCGGCCCCGAAGGCGCCGGCCTGCCGCAGCCGCAGCGCGTGCTGACGCTGCAGGCCACGCAGCTGGACCACCTGGGCGGCTTTGGCAATGCCACGGCCTTCCTGGCGATCCGCCCGCCGCAGCCTGGCGACGAGCCAGGCGCCGCCAGGCTCAGCGCCGATCAGGCCAATGTGCGCCTGCTGCCACAGGACTGGACCTGCGACCGGCGCGAGTTCTTCAACACCGCCGGCCAGCTGATCCTGCCGGTGCAGCTGGGCCAGGACAGCGGCGCCGGGCTGGACGCCTGCGCCGCGCTGGCCGCGCAGCTGGAAATCGCCCCGGCCCAACCCGCAAAGCTGACGGTGCTGCTGGGCCACGGGCGCGACCCGGGCGACGCGCGCACGCTTCTGCAAAGCGCCTGGCGCGTGGCCCCGGCCGCGCGGCTGGCCGGCCAGCGCGAGCAGTGGCGCGAGATGCTGGGCAATGTGCAGGTGCGCACGCCGGACGCGCGCTTCGACGCGCTGGTCAACCACTGGCTGCCCTACCAGACGCTGGGCTGCCGCATGTGGGCCCGCGCCGGCTTCTACCAGGCCGGCGGCGCCTTCGGCTACCGCGACCAGCTGCAGGACGCGATGGCGCTGGTCACACGCGCACCGCAGCTGCTGGCCGCGCAGATCCGCACCAGCGCCGCGCGCCAGTTCCCCGAGGGCGACGTGCAGCACTGGTGGCACGAGCCGGGCGGCGCAGGCGTGCGCACCCATTTCTCCGACGACCGGCTGTGGCTGCCGCTGGCGCTGGCGCACTACGTGGAGCGCACCGGCGAACGCGCGCTGCTGGACGAAGAAGCCCCGTTCCTGCAAGGCCAGCCAGTGCCGGCCGGCGCCGAGGACATCTACGAGAGCCCCACCGTCACGCCCGAGCGCGCCAGCCTGTACGAACACGCGGCCCGCGCCATCGACTGCAGCCTGGCCAATGGCGTGCACGGCCTGCCGCTGTTTGGCACCGGTGACTGGAACGACGGCATGAACCGCGTGGGCCATCACGGCCAGGGCGAATCCGTCTGGCTGGCCTGGTTCCTGTGCCAGGTGATTGCCGACTTCGCCCCGATTGCCAACGCCCGCGGCGAAGCCCCGCGTGCGCGCCGCTGGCTGGCCGCACGCGACGCCTGGGTCAAGGCGCTGGACACCCAGGCCTGGGACGGCCAGTGGTACCTGCGCGGCTTCTTCGACGACGGCTCGGCACTGGGCAGCGCGCAGAACCCCGAGTGCAGGATCGACCTGATCGCCCAGGCCTGGGCGGTGCTGACCGGCGCCGGCGACGAAGCCCATGCGCGCCAGGCGATGGCCAGCGCCAGCGTGCACCTGCTGGACACACCGAACCAGCTGGTGCGCCTGCTGGACCCGCCACTGCAGCATGCAGCCCCGAGCGCCGGCTACATCCAGGCCTACCCGCGCGGCGTGCGCGAGAACGGCGGCCAGTACAACCATGCCGCCGTCTGGGCCCTGATGGCGCTGGCCCGGCTGGGCCAACGCGAGCGCAGCTGGCAGGTCTTCTGCGCATTGAGTCCGGCCCACCGCTGGGCCGACCCGCGGCGCGGCGAGACCTACGCGATCGAGCCCTATGTGATGGCCGGCGACATCTACACCCACGCGCCCTATGTGGGCCGCGGCGGCTGGAGCTGGTACACCGGCTCGGCCGGCTGGCTGCTGCGCGCCGCTGTCGAGTCGATCTGCGGCGTGGTGCTGGCCGGCGGCAAGGCCGTGGTGTCGCCCTGCCTGCCGCAGCATTGGGACAAGGCCGAGGTCAGCGTGCGGCTGGGCGAGCGCACACACCGCATCGTCGTCTGCGCCCACGAGGCCGCCGTGCATGCCGAGCTGGCTGCGCGGCCGGGGGCAAGACGGGTCGAGGCGCACCAGGCGATTGACCTGGCCGGCGCCGCCGAGGCGGCTTGCTTCGTGCTGCTGGCGCCACCGGGCGATGAAGCGCCAGCGCCCGCGGCCCTGCGCACACCGATTGCCCCTGGCGCTGGGCAGGCTTTCGACAATGCTGGCGCGAACCTGCTGCACGGCAGTGTCCTGTCGTCTGCACACATCCAGATCAGCCCGGAGGAGACGCCATGACGCAGGACGAGGGAGCCCAGGAAGGTCACCAGACCCCGGCAGATTTGCAGCAAGGACGGGTGCCCATCCTGTCCACGCTGGCGATGGCGGCGGTGGCCATCGCGGTCGGCGTGGCTGGCCTGACGGGCTGCGTCGACGGCCTGACCAACCTTGGCCTGGCCGCCGACGACACCTCGCGAGGCGTGGGCCCCGACCCGGCGCTGCCCGCGCCGCAGGCCAGCCTGATCCCCACCGTCAACATCGCCGAGGCCACCGGCTGGGCCGGCGACGCCAAGCCGCAGGCCGCACCCGGCACCCAGGTGCGGCCGTTCGCCAAGGGACTGGACCATCCGCGCTGGCTCTATGTGCTGCCCAACGGCGACGTGCTGGTCGCCGAAAGCAATGCGCCACCCAAGGGCGAAGGTGCTGGCGGCGGCCTGAAGGGCTTCGTGATGGGCCTGGTGATGGCGCGCGCCGGTGCCGGCACACCCAGCGCCAACCGCATCACGCTGCTGCGCGATGCCGATGGCGATGGCATTGCCGAGACCCGCCGCGTCTTCCTCGCCAACCTGTATTCGCCCTATGGCATGGCGCTGGTCGGCGACCAGCTCTACGTCGCGAATGCCGACTCGGTGATGCGCTACACCTACATCGAAGGCAGCACCGCGATCGACCAGCCCGGCGTCAAGGTCAGCGACCTGCCCGGCGGCCCGATCAACCACCACTGGACCAAGAACATCCTGGCCAGCAAGGACGGCGACAAGCTCTACGCCACCGTCGGCTCCAACAGCAATGTCGGCGAAAACGGCCTGGACAACGAAGCCGGCCGGGCCGCGATCTGGGAGATCGACCTGAAGAACGGCGAGCACCGCATCTTCGCCAGCGGCCTGCGCAACCCCAACGGCCTGGTCTGGGAACCCGCCACCGGCACCTTGTGGACGGTGGTCAACGAACGCGACGAGCTCGGCGACGACCTGGTGCCCGACTACCTCACCTCGGTGCAGGACGGCGGCTTCTACGGCTGGCCCTGGAGCTACCACGGTCCGCACGTGGACCCGCGGGTGAAACCGCAGCGGCCCGACATGGTGGCGCGCGCGCTGAAGCCCGACTACATGCTCGGCTCGCACGTCGCCCCGCTGGGCCTGTGCTCCACCGAAGGCGCCACCACCCTGCCCGACCGTTTCCAGCACGGCATGTTCGCCGGCCTGCACGGCTCCTGGAACCGCCGCATCCGCACCGGCTACTCGGTCATCTTCGTCCCCTTCCAGGCCGGCAAGCCCAGCGGCCCCCCGGTCGAACTGCTGACCGGCTTCCTGGACCGCAACGGCAAGGCCCAAGGCCGCCCCGTCGGCGTCACCGTCGACAAACGCGGCGGGCTGCTGGTGGCGGACGACGTGGGCAACGCGATCTGGCGGGTGACCGGGGCGGTGTAACGCCGCCGACGGGAAAATTCACGGGGTCCTCGCCCCCTTCAGGGGGATGTCCCCCGATTGAGCGCAAAGCTACCTTTCGCCTCCACGAATTTGCTTCCTGGAGGCCGCGATGTCGTTCGAGCTGTTGCTGACCCTTTCCGCCCTGGCCATGATCCTGTGGATCATCTCGCAGTTGCACCGCATCGAAGCCAGGATGGATGACCTGCTGTCCATCTTCGGCATGCCCGCCAAGGGCGACCCAGCCCGCCCCTCCGCCGAAGTCCAGGCCCTGGCCGCCGCCGGCCAGCGCATCGAAGCGATGCGCTGCCACCGCCAGCAGACTGGTGCGGACGTGCGGCAGGCGATGAAGGTGGTGGACGCGCTGGTGGAGCAGAGCAAGTCCGCTTGAGAATCGGGCATGCCCATGCCACCCATCGATTCGCCTCCACCAGCCCTGGGCTATTTGCGCGTCATCGCCTACGCCTTTGTTGACGAGTCTGTGACGTGGACAGGGCGCCAGATCCTGTACGTGGATGGTGTCCTGCTCGGTCCGGTTCCCCGCCTGGTGATTTGCCAGAACATCTTTGGCGAACTGAAGGACTTTCTGCTGTGCCATTGCAACGAGCAATGGGAAGAGCTGGGCCTGACCGGTTCCGCTTCGCTTGAGCAGCTCAAGGCGCAAGCCGAGCGTTCCTATCGTGGCATCACGGGCAAGTGGATTCACACCGAGATGCCAGCCGAGTCGGTCGAGCAATGGATCCGAGCGCAGGCGGCCGAAGAGACTTGCTCCTTTTGCGGCAAGCTCCCGCCCGAAGTCGAAGACATGGTGTTGGGGAACAAGGCCTGCATCTGCAACGAGTGCGTCGCCGCCATCCACCAAGCCATGTGCGAATCCACCGCTGGCAAGGCGGGGACGTCACCGTCCTGAAGCCGAGCGGTGCAGCGACCTGGCCTGTTCAGCGGCATGACGCCGACATCGGCATCGGCATCGGCATCGGCATCGGCTAAATTGTCCCCATGACACAAGACGTCCCGACCACCATCGACTTCCGCCTCGCCGAACACGCGCAGGCCTGGGCCGAATCCGCCATGGCAGTGCGGCCGTGGCGGGCCGAGTTTTTTGCGGCGTTTGCAAAAGTCATCAAGAGCACTTGCGCTGGGCAACGGTGCCGGGTGCTGGAACTGGGCTCAGGCCCCGGCTTTCTAGCCAGGCAATTGCTCGATGCAGCAGCGCTGGACTATGTGGCGGTTGATTTCTCGGCGGCCATGCATGCGCTGGCCAGGCAGCGGTTGGGCGACCTGGCGACGCAGGTGCAGTTCGTCGAACGCAGCCTGCGCGATGCGGACTGGGGCGATGGGCTGGGGCAGTTTCATTTCGCGGTGACGAACCAGGCGGTGCATGAGCTGCGCCACAAGCGGTATGCGGGAGCGCTGCATGAGCAGGTACGCGAGCGGCTGCTGCCAGGCGGCGGCTACCTGGTCTGCGACCACTTCTTTGGCGAAGGCGGCATGTCGAACGACCAGCTCTACATGACGGTCGCGGAACAGCGCGAAGCGTTGCTGTCGGCCGGCTTCGCGCAGGTCGAGCAGCTCCTGCTGAAGAACGGGCTGGTGCTGCACCACGCCAGCTGAAGCTGCACCTGTGGGCCGTGACCAGACTTGGTTCGCGCCGCGCCTCGTGGCCCAATGCCGGTTCCCTATCAGGAGAACCCATGGGCAACTCGAATGACGGTTCGGCGGTCACCGCGCTGGCCGGAAAGCTGATCCGCAACTTCCGCCAGGCCGAGTTGCAGCACCGCGTGCGCGAGCCACTGTATGACAGCCACAGCGTGCGGCTGGCGCGGGGCACGGCCGCGCAGGGGCTGGGCCTGTCGGTGGTGACGGTGGCGCCGGGCAAGCGGGCGTCGCCTTACCACCTGCACCATGCCGAGGAGGAAATGTTCATCATCGTCTCGGGCAGTGGCACGCTGCGGGTGGCCGGCGAGATGCTGCCGCTGGTCGAAGGGGATGTGGTGTTCATCCCGCCCGGCCCGGAGTACCCGCACCAGATCATCAACACCTCGGACCAGCCGCTGGCTTACCTGGCGATCAGCAACCGCTGCAAGGTTGAGGTCTGCGAATACCCGGATTCGGACAAGTTCCAGGCCGACGTGTCGACCGACGCCGGAACGAGTTTCGAGGCCACGCGGCGGCGCGGCGACGAGCTGGACTACTGGGACGGCGAGCCTTGAAGCCTGGCAGCGAAGCCAACGTCGCAATGCGATGATCGCCAGCCACCCGACGGAGAAGCCTGCCCCATGCCGCCCATCGCCACCTTGATGCTGTTCGCCGGCGCCGCCTTGTTGATGGCGCTCACGCCCGGGCCGAACATGGCCTACCTGGTGTCGCGCTCGCTGTGCCAGGGCCGGCGCGCCGGGGTGACCTCCTGGCTGGGCGTGGTGCTGGGCTTCACGGTGCACATGTGCTCGGCCGCGGTCGGCCTGAGCGCACTCTTCCTGGCGGTGCCCATGGGCTACGAGTTGCTGCGACTCGGCGGCGCGCTGTACCTGCTGTGGCTGGCCTGGCAGGCCTTGCGGCCGGGCGCGTCGTCGCCATTCCAGCCGCGCGCCATGCCAGAGGAGTCGCCGCGCAAGCTGTTCACCATGGGGCTGCTGACCAGCATCCTGAACCCCAAGGTGGCGATCTTCTACCTCTCGGTGCTGCCGCAGTTCGTCTCGGCCGAACATGGTTCGGTGCTGGCGCAAAGCCTGGCCTTCGGCACGCTGCAGGTGCTGATCGGCGCGACGGTCAATTTGCTGCTGACGCTTTCGGCCGCGCGCATTTCGGTGTGGCTGTCCGCGCGGCCGGTCTGGCTGGCGGTGCAGCGTTACCTCATGGGTGTTGTGCTGGGTGCTCTGGCATTGCGGCTGCTGGTGCAGCGCCGGACCTAGGGCACGCTGCGACCGCCGCGGTCCAGCGCCAGCGGCACCCGCTCCAGCTGCTTGAACTCGTCGGCCTCGGCGCTGTAGTCCCAGCGCGCGAGCCAGCAGAAGCCGGGCAGCCGCGCCGGGTCATGCTGCAGGACATTGACCGAATTCGGCGCACCGGCCCGCACCCGCGACGACAGCGCGGTGCCGGCCTGCACCACCCACAGCGGCCGCACGCCGTCCTTCACCTGGCAGTGGTAAGGCAGGTGGATGTGGCCACCCAGCACCAGGTCTGCCCCGGCGGCAGACCAGGCTTCGATGGCCGCCGCCGCGCCGCGGATCTGGTTGTTGTGGTCATGCCCTTCGCCCACATGCAGCGGCTGGTGCAGCACCACGATGCGCAGCTGCCCTGGCCGGGCCTGGTGCAGCTGCACGACCACCTCGGCCACCTGTTCAGCCGACAGCTGCCCATGCTTGTGGCGCCAGCGCCGCGTTGTCTTCACGCCGATGATCAACGCGCCGGGCAGCGCCAGCGGCGCCACCGGCAACGCGCCGAACGCACGCTCGAAGCCGCGGTAGGGCCATGCAACACGCGCCACCAGGTTGAACAGCGGGATGTCGTGGTTGCCGGGAATGACCAGGCGCTGCGGCACGTTCAGCCCGTCGGCAAACAGGCGCGCCGCTTCGAACTGCGCACGGCGCGCACGCTGCGTGATGTCGCCGGACCAGATCATCGCGTCCGGCGCCAGCTGGTGCACGAAGCGCTGCAGCGCGGCGACCACCGCGGGTACCTCGGTGCCGAAGTGCGGGTCGGAAATCTGCAACAAGACGGTCATGTCGGGACGATCATGACGCCGGCCCTTGGCCGTCCCACAGCAACCGAAGGGGCTGCGGACTGACGCGGAAGACCAGCGGCGTCTGCATGTGCATCACCTCGCCGTCGATCGCCACCTTGAGCCGCGCCTTGGCACTTCCGCGCGCCGGGCGCACGGTCAGCTGGCGGAAGCCGAAACTGGTGACGTGGTCGGAACCACCGAGCCGGCCGAGCGCACCACGCAGCCCCAGGCCCAGCAGCGCCAGCGGGCCCACCGGGTCGACCATCACCGCGGCCAGCCGGTCCTGGTCCAGCAGCGCGCCTTCCTCGATGCCGACCTGGTCCAGCTGCAGCCGGTTGTTGCCGACGAACAGCGTGCTGGTGCGCGCGCTGCGGCGCTGGCCGCCCTGCTCGATCTCGATCAACCACTGCCCACGCCGGCTCAGCACCGTGGCCAGCGCGGCAAACAGCGCCACGATGCGGTTGCGCCCATAGTGCCGCTTGTAGGCCTCGCGGTCTTCCAGCAGCCGCGGGTAGAGGCCCAGGCTGGCATTGACCAGGAAAGCGCGGTCGTTCAGCAGGCCGACCTGGATGGGCCGCGGCTGGGCCTGCAGCAGCCGCCGAGCCGCCTGCTCGGTGTTGGCCGGAATGCCGTGCGCCCGGCCGAAGTAGTTGAAGGTGCCCTGCGGCAGCACGCCAAACGGCAGGCCGCTGGGCAGCACCGTCTGCACCACCGAGTTGATCGTGCCGTCTCCGCCGGCCGCGATCACGGCCCCCTGGCGCGCCTTGGCCCAGCCCAGCGCCAGCGCGGCCTGCCTGGGCAGGTCCGCACCCCGCTCGGCCATGAAAAACGCATGCTGTCGCCCCGCCTCGGCGAACAGCCGACGCAGCACCGACAGCCGCTGCGCCAAGGGCTCGCGACCGGAGCGCGGATTGAGGACCACAGCCAGCGGCAACGCGCTGACCTCCGGGTTCGTGCCCAGGGTCGATGAGAAAGCTGGCACGATGCTCATGCCGGCATTCTGGCCAGCCACTCCGCGCTCACCACCACCTGCATGCCGCATCCGGCTGTAGGAAGGCGCCCCACACGCCAACAAAAAATGAGCCAACATGCCGGGCGCATCACAACTTCGCGCTGTCTCGCAACATGCCATTCGCCAAGATCGAAGTTCGCCGCAGCCGGCCCCCTGAGGAAGTGCAAGCCTTGATCGAGGCTGTATGTATACCAAGCGCTGCGCGAGGCGCTGAAGGTGCCGGAAGATGACCGGCAGATTCGCTATGTCGAGCACCGGCCGGAACACTTCTCGGTGGCGCCGCCCAAGACCGGGGACTACACGCTGGTCGAGATCCAGATGTTCCCTGGCCGCTCGCTGAACGCCAAACGTGCGCTCTACCAGGCCATCACCCGCCGCTTTGGCGAACTGGGCATTGCACCGGCAGACGTGGCCATCGTGCTGCAGGAGCCACCGATGGACAACTGGGGGCTGCGGGGCGTGCCAGCGAGCGAGCTGGACCTGGGTTTCCGGCTGGACGTGTGAGGCTGGCTTGGCACTTCGGCGGCTGGCACAACCGCCGCCGGCCCGCCGCTTGCCATGGCAGCCTGGCGCCGGTTCATCTCGCCCAGCAGCCTATGCGGCGATGGCATAGCATGCATTGAACCGGGCGCTGCCCCGCCCACTCCAGAAAGCCGCCGCCATGAACACCCGCCACAGTCGCAAGACCCACTCCCTGGCCACCCAGTCTGCGGAGCTGGCCATGGCCGTGCCGCAGGTGATGGCGCACCGCCTGACCCGCATGGCGCTGGCCGGCCCGTCGCCTTCGGCGCGCGACCAGCGTGAAATGAGCCAGATGATGAGTGAGAAGAGCACGGCATTTTTTGCCTCCTGGTCGGCCATGGCCATGGAAAGCATTCGCACCCAGCAGGCGCTGGCCACCTCGGTGATGGGCATGTGGTCGCCCGCTGGCTGGGGCCAGGCCTCGATGGGCGCGCTGGCCAGCCAGATGCACGGTGCAGCCCTCTCGGTGCTGGGCCAGGGCCTGCGGCCGGTGCACCGCAAGGCGGTGGCCAACGCCAAGCGGCTGGCGCGCACGCCGCTGCGCTGAACCAGGCGCCGGCCAGGCCTCCCTCGGCTTGGGGATCGGCGCAGGTGGTGGAATGCCGCAAAATCGCGGCCGTCTCGCGCGCATGCGCGGGACTCGCACGGATTCAGGCAGGCTCAGACCTGTTGCCGCCACCATGAAAGCCAGGCCCGCCGCTCACCGCGGGCCTTCGAGGGAGTCTTCAATGCCATTTGCCGGTCTGGGCCTGCACATCCTGCTGGCGCTTTTCTGCGCCTACCACGTGGTCCGCTCGGGCCAGCAGCTGTACTGGCTGTTCATCCTGTTCGCGTTCCCGCTGCTGGGCAGCCTGGTCTACCTGTTCGCGGTCTACCTGCCGAACTCACGGCTTGAGCGCGGCGCAATGCGGGCCGTGTCCGCTGCCGCCAGGGCGCTGGACCCGACGCGCGAAGTGCGCGAAGCCCGCGCCCGGCTGGAAGAGACGCCCACCGCGCAGAACCAGATGCGCCTGGCCGCCGCGCTGCTGGACAACGAGCAGGCCGAGGAGGCCGCCAAGCTCTACGAAGCTTGCCTGAAGGGCCCGTTTGCCTCCGACCTGGAGATCAAGTTCGGCGCCGCGCGGGCCTTCACCGAATGCCAGCGCTACCCGGAAGCGCTGGCGCACCTGGCGGACATCCGCCAGCGCGACGCCGGCTTCCGCCGCGACCAGGTCGCCCTGCTCACCGCGCGCTGCCTGGCCGGCACCGCACGTGCCAGCGAAGCCCGCAGCGAGTTCGAAAACGCCGTGACCACACACGGCACCTTCGAAGCCTACGCCGAATACATGATCTGGACCCTCGCCATTGGCGACGCCTCGACCGCCGCCCGCCTGCAGACCGAGCTCGACAAGATCACCCAGCGCTGGAACAAGATGGCGCGCGAGCTGAACGAGCCCATCATGCGGCGCCTGCGCGCGGCGCAGCAGCTGGCGCAGAAGTCCGCCTGAAAGCCAGGACACATGCCCTACGACCTGATCCTGTTCGACCTTGACGGCACGCTGAGCGACCCGGCGGTGGGCATTGGCCGGTCGATCAACCATGCACTGCTGCACCACGGCCATGCGCCGCTGCAGCCACACGAGGTGCCAGCCTGGATCGGGCCGCCGCTGGACGAGAGTTTCGGCAAGTTGCCGGGTGGCGCGGACCCTGCGCTGGTGGCCAGCCTGGTGGCAAAGTACCGCGAGCGCTACGGCGAGCTGGGTTATGCCGAGAACACGCTGTACGCTGGCGTGCCCGAGGCATTGCAGGTGCTGGCGGATGCGAGCGTGGCCATGGGCGTGTGCACTTCCAAGCGGGTGGACTTTGCCGAGCAGATCCTCGAGATGTTCGGGCTGCGGCACTTCTTCGGCTTTGTCAGCGGTGGCGACATCGGCGTGCAGAAGTGGCAGCAGATCGCCGCGCTGCGCGAGCGCGGCGTGATCCGCGGCCCGGCGGTGATGGTGGGCGACCGGGCTGTGGACCTGATCGCCGCGCGGCGCAACGGGCTGCATGGTGCCGGCGTGCTGTGGGGCCACGGCTCGCACGCGGAGCTGGCGGCCGAGCAGCCGCAGCACCTGTTCCGCGAACCGGCGGAGTGGCGGCAGCTGCTGGCCGCTTGAGCAGCAAACCTTGCTGTACCGGTGCGAGGCGGCGGCCACTGTGTCTGGGCCGGCCTGCGCCCATCGGCTAGATTGCGCCCATGCACATCGCCATCCTCACTTTCGACGGCTTCAACGAGCTGGATTCGCTGATCGCACTGGGCCTGCTGAACCGCGTGAAGCGGCCCGGCTGGCGTGTCTCGCTGGCCAGCCCGACGCAGACCGTGACCTCCATGAACGGCGTGACGCTGCACCGCCAGTGCACGATGGAAGAGGCCAATGCGGCCGACGCGGTGCTGGTGGGCAGCGGCATGAAAACCCGCGAGGTGGTGGAAGACGCGGCGCTGATGGCTTCGCTGCAGCTGGACCCTGCCCGCCAGCTTCTGGGCGCGCAGTGCTCGGGCACGCTGGTGCTGGCCAGGCTTGGGCTGCTGGGCCGGGTGCCGGCCTGCACCGACCTGATCAGCAAGCCCTGGGTGCAGGCGGCCGGCGTGGAAGTGCTGAACCAGGCGTTCACCGCACAGGGCAACCTGGCGACGGCTGGCGGCTGCATGGCCTCGGCCTATCTCGCAGCCTGGGTCATTGCGCGCAGCGAAGGCCTGGACGCGGCAGCGAGCGCGCTGCACTACGTGGCACCGGTGGGTGAGAAGGACAGCTATGTGAAGCAGGCGCTGGGCCACATCACTCCGACCCTTCCGACCCTTTCGATGGCCGCCCAGGCCTGAAGCCACCTCAGGGCACATCGCTTGCCAGCTCCAGGCCATCTCCCTGGCTTTTCGAGGAACAAGCAATGCCCACCGTCGACCCCCTGACCCCTCCGAGCGAGGACCTGAGCGCCTGCATCACGGCCTGCGAGGCCGCGCGCCGTGCATGCGAAAACTGCGCCGCGGAAGACGCACGCGACGGCGACCCGATGATGGCCGCCTGCATCCTCATCAACCTGGACTGCGCGGCGATCTGCAGCGCCACGCTGGGCGCGTTGGCGCGGGGCTCGGTGCACCACGGCGACTTCTGCGCGCTGTGCGCCCATGTGTGCACGGCCTGCGCCGAGGAATGCGGCAAGCACGAGCACGAGCACTGCATCCGCTGCCGCGAGGCGTGCAAGCTGTGCGCGCAGGCCTGCCTGCAGCATGCGGGCGAGCGCCACGCGATGTGAGGTGACGCTGGCCCGCTGGAGCGCCCTGCGCGGCCGCTTCAGCCCTGGCTCACTTCTTCACTTCTTCGTCTTCAATGGCTTGCCGCCCGTGGCCCTGGCCGGCAGCGGCTCTTGTGCCGGCTTGGCATGCGGCGCGGTCTTCGCGGCGGCTTCGGCATCGGAGCGGCCATCGCCCACCGGGTCGGCAGACTCGTCCTCCTTGTCCTCGCCCATCATCTCGCGCTCGCTGCGGGCAATGATGGCCAGGTCCTCGTTGGCGATGGCCTCGTCCTCTTCGTCGGCACCGTCTTCGTCGTCCAGCACGTCTTCGTAGACGGCCTGGTCCAGCGCGTCTTCGAGTGCGTCGTCCTGGTCGGCGTCACTGGCGTCGCCAGTGCTGAAGATGCGGTCGACCGAGATGTCGCTGGCCTCCTCACCGGCATCGGAGCCGGCGCTGCGGCGCTCACCCGAGCCGCCGCGGTCGCTGGTGGCGCCGTTCAGGCTGTCGACCGGCATCAACGGGCGTTCGAGGTCGCGGCCCAGCGCCACGTCCACCGGCTCGTTCGGATCACCGTCGCCCAGCTCATCCACGCCGACCATGTCGCTGCCGCTGTCGGAGCTGTCGCTCGGGCCCAGCGCAGCGTTGTCGTGTCCTTCGGACTCGAGATCCGCTTGTTCAACACCCAGCAAGCTGCTGCGTCCCATGTGTGTCTCCTTGGCCTCTCGGCCGATGCGAAAGATTCGAGCGCCTCTTGCGCGCGGTTCAGGGTGCGGTGGCGTACTGCAGCTGATGGGTGGCAAAACCCATGGCCTTGGCCCGGCGGGTCAGCGCCTGCAATGCCGCCTGCGAAACTTGCGGCTGGCGCGCAAGCACCCACAGGTGGTCGCGCGAAGGGGTACCGATCAGCGCGACCTGGTAGTCCGCGTCCAGCTCCAGCACCCAGTAATCGGCCCAGACCATGGGCAGCCAGCGCAGCCAGCCCGGCGCGAAGCTGACCTTGAGCTGCGCATTGCCGGTGCCAGGCACGACCCTGGCCACGCCCAGGGCTTCACGCAGCTCGCCGTTGGCGCCCGCGCAGCGGTTCAACACCGCCACGCGCTCACCTTCCAGGCGGTAGTTCGCAGTGGGCTGGCCCACGCAGCTGGCCTCGAAAGCCAGGGGCAGCCGCGCCACCTCGTACCAGGTGCCCTGGTAGCGCTTGAGGTCGACCGAGGGCACGCTGCGCACCGCGATGGCCGGCGGGCTGCTTGGCTCGCCGCTGGCCGCGCCGGCGCTCGCAGGTGTCTCAGCCCGGCCCTGGCGCTGCCACAGCCACAAAGTGCCCAGCGCCGCCGCGGCACCGAGCGCCAGCGGGAGCAGCCGCGGCACGCCTGCAGCAGCAAGACCGGCACAAGCGTCATCCGGCACTTCGACATGCGCCATCAGCGATCTCCGGTTTTGGCCAATGCCGGCTCTGCCGGGCGCATCGCGGCACGCTCGCGCTCGTTGCCAGAAGGCGTCTGCGCGTCCAGCCCGCGGTCGGGCGACTCGGCCACCTGCGGCAGGTCACCCTCGTGTTCGATCATCTCTTCGATGATGAAACGGCCATAGAGCTGGGCCCGCTCTGCGCCCAGGGGCTTGACCAGGTCCGCGATCTCGCGGGCGTGGTCCGTGCCCTTGGCCTTGACGACCAGCCAGTGGTAGCCGCGCTCGGCCAGCGCCTGGTGGGCCTTGATCAGGTTCAGCTCCTGGCCGATGGCGGCGATGCTGCTGGCGCCAGCCAGGTCGTGCTCGATCTGCTGCAGCATCGCGCTGGCGGTGTAGAAGTGCACATCGCCTGGCGGCAGCCCGGTCTGCTCGATGGCCGCGCGCGCGGCCTGGGCCTGGTCGGCCGAAGGAAACGAGATCACGACATGGCCCACCGGTTTGAAGACGCCAAAGCTGGTGGGATGCTCGGTGTTGCTCGTGCTGCTGGTGGTGCTCATGTCCTGCCCTTTCTACGGCGAAGCTTGCCCTCTTGCCGGGCAAGCGATGTGCCGGCCTGGCCCTTCAGTGGCGCTGCCTCATGCGCCAGCAGGGCCATCAACTGCCGCTCGGCCAGGCTCAGGCCACGCTGCGGCGGGGGCGACTGCAGCCAGTCGCTCGCCAACAGCTCGCATGCAGCCTCGGCTTCGCACAGCGCCAGCACCGCGGGGTGCACATAGCTCTTGCGGCAGACCGCCGGGGTGTTGCCCAGCCGCGCGGCCACTTCGGCCACCACCGCACCCAGCGTGCCGCGCGGCAGGCAGCCTTCGGCATGGCAGTACGCCAGCAGCAGTTGCAGCGCCAGCACGCTGCCATGCCAGGTGCGGAAGTTCTTGGCAGTGATCTTCGCGCTGGTGGCCCCGCCCGTGGCCTCCTGCAGCCAGCGGTTGACATCGGCAGAACCGACGCGGTGCGGCTCCCCGACCTCGTCCAGGTACTGGAACAGCTCCTGGCCCGGCAGCTCGCGACAGCGCCGCACGATGCGGGCCACGCGCGGGTCGCTGAGCGCCAGCGCATGGCGCACGCCGCTCTTGCCCTGGAAGCTCAGGCGCAGTGCGTCGCCCTGCAGCCGGGCATGGCGGTTCTGCAGCGTGGTCAGGCCGTAGGAGCCGTTGTCGCGTGCATAGGCCTCGTTGCCAATGCGCACCCAGGTCGTGTCCAGCAGCCGCACCAGCGTGGCCAGCACACGCTCACGGGTGGGCGTGTCGTCGCCCCCCAGCCGGCGCCGCACCTTGTCGCGCAGCTGTCCCAGCGCCAGGCCGAACAGCTGCAGCGCTTCGTACTTGGACTCGCCACGCTGGCGCTGCCATTGCGGGTGGTAGCGGTACTGCTTGCGGCCGCGCGCGTCACGGCCGGTTGCCTGCAGATGGCCTTCAGGCAGCGGGCAGATCCACACGTCCCGGTAGGCCGGCGGAATGGCCAAGCTGCGAATGCGCGCCAGGCTGGCCTTGTCGCGCAACAGGCGGCCTTCCGCGTCGCGGTAGCGGAAGCGGCCGGCCACGCCTTCGCGGCGCAGGCCGGGCATGGTGTCGCTGACCCAGCACAGCTGGCAGGCATCCGCCTGTTCCCGCTCTCCAGCCGCGCGCCCGGGCCGGCTGGAGCGGGTGGCTGCCATGCTGCTGCAGGCTCAGGCGCGCAACGCGGCCGAGCCGTCGTCCTCGTCCGCCGGCTCGGTGTCGGCCGCCACCGCTTCTGCCGCGGTCGAAGGCTCGGCCTTGTCGGCGGTCGGTGAACCGGCAGCGGCGCCGGACTCGGCCGCATAGTCCTTGAGCCGGTTGTAAAGCGTCTTCAGGCTGATGCCGAGCACGGCCGCGGTGCGTTCCTTGTGGTGGTGGAAGTGGCGCAGCGTGGCCAGGATCAAGGCCTTCTCGGCCTGGGCCATCGAGCTGCCGACCGGCACCACGATCTGCTCGCCAGCGGCCGGGTCGTGCAGCAGCGCGGCAGACGGGGCCGGCACGACATCGGCCAGCGCGTGCGGCGCGGGCGCATCGGCGGCCGGCAGCCATTCCTCGTCGATGTCCTCGTCCAGCGCCATCACATAGGCGCGTTGCACCACGTTGCGCAGCTCGCGCACATTGCCCGGCCAGCGGTAGGCGGACAGGCGCTCCAGCGCCCGCGGCGTGAAGCGGCGCTGCGCACCTTCTTCCTCGCCGATGCGGGCCAGGAACTGCTCGGCCAGCAAGGGCACGTCGCTCAGCCGCTCGCGCAGCGGCGGCAGCGCGATCGGGAACACGTTGAGCCGGTAGTACAGGTCTTCGCGCAGCTTGCCTTCGGCCACGGCCTGCAGCGGCGGCCGGTTGGACGCGGCGATGACGCGCACATCGGTCTCCTGCGCCTGGGTGGCGCCCACGCGCATGAAGCGCCCGGTCTCCAGCACGCGCAGCAGCTTGACCTGCAGTTCCATCGGCATCTCGGTGATCTCGTCCAGGAACAGCGTGCCGCCACTGGCGCGCTCGAAGAAGCCCTGATGCTGGCGTTCGGCACCAGTGAAGCTGCCCTTCTCGTGGCCGAAGATCTCGCTCTCGAACAGCGTGGGCGAGATGGCGCCGCAGTTGACCGCCAGGAACGGCTTCTTGCGCCGCCGGCTCAGCTCGTGCACCGTCTGCGCCACGACTTCCTTGCCGGTGCCGCTCTCGCCGGTCACGAAGACGGTGATGCCGGTGCCGGCCACGCGGGCAATCTGCTGGTAGACCCGCTGCATGGCCGGCGAGCGGCCCCACAGGCTGCCGAAATGGCCGCTGCGAGCCAGCTCGTCGTTCAAGTCGGCCACCTCGGCCTGCAGCACCGCCGGCTTCATGTAACGAGACAGCACGCCTTGCAACTGCTTCATGCCGATGGGCTTGACGAGGTAGTCCGCCGCGCCCACGCGCAGCGCCTGGATGGAGGTGTCCAGGCTGGCGTGGCCGGTCACCAGCACCACTTCCGAGCGCGCCACCAGCTGCGCATCGGAGCTGAACAGCTCCAGGCCGCTGCCGTCGGGCAGCTGCAGGTCCAGCAGCACGATGTCGGGCCGCTGCAGCGCCAGCTGGCGTCGCGCCTCGGCCAGCGAATGCGCCAGCGAAACGGTGAAGTGTTCGCTCGCCACCAGCGCGCGCAGCGAGGTCGCAGCGTCTACATCGTCATCAACAATCAGGACATGGGCCACGGGGGGTCGCTCTCAAGAAAACAAGGGGCGCTACCGGCGTGCAAGGCTGCGCCATGGGCAGCGTCGCCACGCACGGCCACGCTGCATCTGGGGATGCACAACCCGTTTTTTACGCGGCTTTGGCCCCGCGGCTTGTAGGCGGGGAACGCGTCTTCAGGGCGGCCAGAAGCCCGACGACGCCCGATGACGCCCGGCTCAGCCCAGCGGCAGCCAGAGCCTGAAGCAGGTGCCCTGCGGGCCTGCATCGGCCTCGGCCCTGCCGCCCTCGGCCTGCGCCAGGTGGCGCACCAGCGGCAGGCCCAGGCGCTGGGCAACGCCGCTGCCGGCTGCCAGCCCTGTCGCCGCGGGTCTGCCGGCCCAGTCGAAGGCCAGGGACGGCTCGGCGCCGCCGGGGCCAGCCGGCACCTGCAGCACGATGCAGGCCTGGCCTTGCAGCGCGCTGGCGCCCAGCCGCGCCGGGCCGCTGGCGCCCTGCAAGGTGTGGCGCAGCAGGTTGCCCAGCATCAGCGCCAGCCGGCCGGGAGACACCCGCAGCAGCAGGGCTTCCGCCGGCAAGGCCAGCACCAGCGGGTGTGCCAGCGGCTGCAGGCTCGCCAGCACCGCCTGCACCGCCTCGGCCAGTGCCACCGGTGGCGGCCGCGGCTCGGGGGCCGAGGAGGGCGGCGCCTGGCTGCACAAATCGCCAAGCGCCTGCAATTCGTCCAGCAAGGCTTGCAGCCGGGCGGTCTGGCGGTGCAGCAGCGCCACTGCGTCGGCCCGCAGCCGAGGCTGTTCGCCGCCGCGGTCCAGCAGGTGGGCGGCGTTCGAAATCACCCCCAGCGGGCCGCGCAACTCGTGGCCCAGCAGCGCCAGCAGCGGCCCGGCAGGCAACACCGGTGGCGGCGGTGCTTCGCGGGCAGGGTCGGCGCAGGGCGGCAAAGGCGGCGGTGGGCGGGTCATCGGGGCGGGGTTTACCACGCTTTGGGCGACGGCAACGCAGGCACGCCGTTCGCCCTGGCAAGCCAGGGGCTGCGCACGCACGCCGGCCCCGCTGCAGAGACCTGGCTGGGAAAGTCCAAGCGCCATGCTGTTTCCGTTGATCCGTAACCGACCCTGGTGGCTGCTGGGCGCCTTGCTGCTGCCCGCAGGCCTGGCCTTGACCTGGTGGATGGGCGCCAGCGCCGCGGCCGGCCCGCCTAGCCTTTCCGCCGGCAAGCACTCCGCCATCTACTGGCCGCTGGCCGCGATGGCGCTGGCCTGGTGGCTGGCGTGGTGGGGCCAGCGGCGCTTGACGCAGCCGCTGCGCCGACTGCAGGCCAGCATGCGCGCGCTGCAGGCCGGCCTGCCGCTGCCGGCCGGCGGCACCGGCCTGGCCGCGCTGGACGAGCAACTGGGCGCGCTGGCGCTGGCCGCCGCAGCCTCGCGGGAGGCCCAGCAACAGTTGCAGCAAAGGCTGGAAGCTGCCCAAGCCCTTGCTCGCGAAGCCGAGCAGCGGGCCACCCAGCGCCAGCGGCTGGACACGCTGGGCCGGCTCGCTGCCGGCGTGGCGCACGACGTGAACAACCTGCTGGGCGTGATCAGCAACAGCGCCCACCTGATCGGCCGGCTGGCGCCGCCGCAGAGCCCGGTGGCACAGCCGCTGGCGGCCATCCTGCGCTCGGTCGACAGCGGCAGCCGGCTGACCCAGCGCCTGCTGCACCTGTCGGACCGCCACCCGCTGCAGCCGCTGCCGGTGGACCTGGCACGGCAGCTGGACGAATCCGGCGAGGTGCTGCGCAGCGTGCTGGGCCGGCGCATCACGTTGCGCTGCAGCGTGGCCGCGGGCACCTGGCCCGTGCAGGTCGACCCCGACGAGCTGGAACTCGCGCTGGTGCAGCTGGCACTGAACGCCCGCGACGCGGTGGCACAGCAAGGCAGCGTGTGGCTGCGCGCGCGCAACGCCGGCCCGCAGGACTGCGCAGGCCTGCCGGCCAGCGCCACGCGGGCGGTGCTGATCACGCTGGACGACGACGGCTGCGGGCTGGACGAAGCGCTGGCCGAACGTGTCTTCGAGCCCTTCTTCAGCACCAAGCCGCTGGGCGAAGGCACAGGGCTGGGCCTGACCCAGGTGCAGGCGTTTTGTGCGGAAAGCGGCGGGCTGGCACGGCTGGCCAGCACGCCGGGGCTGGGCACCACCGTCTCGCTGCTGCTGCCGGCCGCCCGCACCGCCGCCGCAGCGCCGGCCCGCCGCGGCGGCACCGAGGAGCCCATGGCCGGCACCCGGGTGCTGGTGGTGGACGACAACGAGGAGCTCGGCCAGACCACCGGCCTGTTGCTGAGCTGCTATGGCTGCGAAGTGAGCTGGGCCGCAAATGCCGCCGAGGCGCTGCAGAAGCTGGAAGACGAGCCTTTCGACGCGGTGCTCAGCGACGTGGTGATGCCGGGCGGCATTGACGGGCTGACGCTGGCGCGCATGCTGCGGCGCGAGCGGCCAACGCTGCCGGTGGTGCTGATCAGCGGCTACAGCGCGGCGCTGGCCGAAGTGCAGGACTTCATCGTGCTGCGCAAGCCCTGCGCACCCGGCCCGCTGCTGGCCGCGCTGCGCCGGGCCATGGCAGAAAAAGCAACGCCGCGCGAAACCCGGCGGTAAGCACTGCGGCAAAGCATTCCACGCCCCATCTGCGCCCAACACCACCGAAAACACCTTCAGAACCACAGCCATCCCCAACTCGCAGCCGATGGGCACACGGCTTGCCGAACCTGGGACAGCGGCCCGCAACGGGCAATCTCGCAACCGAAGACCGGAAGGACATCATGGACAAGAATGACATCACCAAGACCCTGGATCGCCTCGTTGAAACCAGCAAGGACGGCGAATTCGGCTTCCAGGCCTGCGCCGAACACGCCAAGGACGCGGCGCTGCGCCAGAGCTTCCTGACCCGTGCGGCCGACTGCCGCCAGGCGGCCTCCGAGCTGCAGAGCGTGATCCGCACCATGGGCGAAACGCCGGAAGACGGCGGCACCGCCGGCGGCGCCATGCACCGCGGCTGGGTCGCCGTGAAGGGCACGCTGGCCGGCTACACCGACCTGGCGTTGCTCGAAGAAGCCGAGCGCGGCGAGGACGTGGCCCTGGGCGCGTACCGCAAGGCCTTGAAGGAAGACCTGCCGGCGGACATCCGCATGCTGGTCCAGCGCCAAGCCGACGGCGCGCAGCGTAACCATGACCAGATCCGCGCGCTGCGCGACCAGGCACGGGCCATGAAGGTGTAAGCCTCTCGCACCGCCTGCCGGCAGGCCCGGCAGTCCGACCCCAAGGCCCGCGCGAGCGACTGACCGCTTTCGCGGGCCTTGTCATGTCCGGCCTTGCCGCAGAATGCGAGCTGGATGGATCCACCGGCAGGCGCCCCGCGCAGCCGGTTACCGGAGAACGCGATGGAGTGGGAACGAGGCCGGCGCAGCGACAACGTGGTCGAGGCCGATGACGATGGTGGCAACGGCGGCGGTGGCGGCTTCCGCGTGGGTGGCGGCACCGGGCTGGGCATTGGCGGCGTGGCCGTGGTGCTGGTCATCAGCCTGTTCACCGGCATCAACCCGCTGCAGCTGCTGGGCCAGATGTCCGGCGGCAGCAGCGTGCAGCACCAGGCGCCGCCACCGCGCGAAGCCCACACTGCGCCGGCTGCGAAGAACCCGCAGACCGAGTTCGTGCGCGCCATCCTCGGCGACACCGAGGACACCTGGGGCGCGATCTTCCGCGCCAGCGGCAAGCAGTACCGCGACCCGACGCTGGTGCTGTTCAACGGCGGCGTGAACTCCGCCTGCGGCTACGCCCAGTCGGCGGTCGGCCCGTTCTACTGCCCGGGCGACCAGCGCGTGTACCTGGACTTGAGCTTCTTCCACGACATGGAGACCCGCTTCGCGGCCTCCGGTGACTTTGCGCGGGCTTACGTGATTGCCCACGAAGTCGGCCACCACGTGCAGCGCCTGCTCGGCACCTCCGCCAAGGTCGACCAGGCACGCCAGCGCGGCGCCCGCATGGAAGGCGCCAACGGCTTGTCCGTGCGCATGGAACTGCAGGCCGACTGCTACGCCGGCGTCTGGGCCAACAATGCCCAGCAGCGCCTGCACTGGCTGCAACCGGGCGACCTGGAATCCGCCCTGCGCGCCGCCACCGCCATTGGCGACGACCGCCTGCAACAACAGTCCCGCGGCCACGTCGTGCCCGACGCCTTCACCCACGGCAGCTCCGCCCAGCGCGTGAAGTGGTTCAGCACCGGCTACGACAAGGGCGACCCCGGCGCCTGCGACACCTTCTCGGCCAAGCAGTTGTGACGGCAGCAGGCGATCTTCATGCGCGACTGCGGCCCGAGCTGCAGCCGGTCGGTCACCAGCTCGATCATCGCGGCCTTGCCTGAGGCCTTGGCGCGCGCGAATGCCGCGGGGAAGTCCACCTCGTGTTCGATGCGCTCGGCATGCGCGACAAAGGCTTGGGCGAAGGCGACGAAGTCCGGATTCACCAGCTGCGTGCCGGACACCCTGCCGGGGTATTCGCGCTCCTGGGGCATGCGGATGGGGGGCGCGGGGGCTTGATCAGCTCGTAACCGCCAGAGGTCATCTCCGAAACCCGCGCAGATGCCTCGCGTACCAATGCGGCCTGCCTGTGTTGGCACAAGCGCCCCCGAGGCGCCGGCCACCTCACCTCATCGGCTGACCGGCGTCGTGGCCAGTGCTTGTTGCAAGCCGCAGCAGCAGGGCATGCATGTCGATTGGCTTGACCAGGAAATCGTCGAATCCAGCTTGCTTGGCGCGCAGCCGGGTGTCCTGCGTCGAGTAGCCGCTGATGGCGATCAGGGTCATGTCGGGGCCGTACCGTTGGCGCAGTTCGCTCGCCAGGCCAAAGCCATCGAGGCCGGGCAGGCCGATGTCGACGATGGCGATCTCGGGCGGCTGGTCGATGGCGGCGGCCAGGCCTTGCGGCCCGTCGCTGGCCACCGTGCAGGCGTAGCCGTGCATCCGGCACAACTCGGCCATGGCCTGCAGCGCGTCGGCGTTGTCGTCCACCAGCAGCAGCCGCCGCTGTCGCGGGGCGGTCTCCGGTGCCGGCGTGAACAACGGCGGCTCCTCGGTTGCGACAGCGGGCTTGGCGACGGTAGGCAGCGTCAGGATGAATTCACTGCCCAGGCCCAACCCGGCACTGCTTGCACGGATGCTGCCGCCGTGGTCCGCGGCCATGCGCTGCACGATGGTCAGGCCAATGCCCAGGCCGACGTCTTCTCGCGCCAGGCTGTTCGGTGCCTGCGTGAACAGCTCGAAGATCTTCGGCAGCATCGGTGCATCAATGCCAACGCCGTTGTCCTTGACGCTGATGTGCACCACCGCGTCGGCCGGCGTGATGCCGATCTCGATCAGGCCGCCTTCGGGCGTGTAGCGCGCGGCGTTGTGCACCAGGTTGCTGATCACCTGCTTCATGCGCACCAGGTCGACATCGACAAAGGCCACGTCGTCCAGGGCCGGCACGCGCAGCCGGTGCTGCTTCGCATCGACAAAGGCCCGCGTCATCTCGATGGCTTCGAACACCAGCGAGCCGACGCCGACCACGGCGCGCTCCAGTTCGACCTTGCCGCGCGAGACGCGCGAGACGTCCATCAGGTCGTTGACCAGCTTGGTCAGCTGGGTTGCCTGACGGCCGATGGTGTCGCGGTACTTCCCGACCTCGGCCATGCTGAGGTCGCGCTTGCGCCGCATCACCTCGATGCTCATCGAGATCGCCGCGAGCGGGTTGCGCAACTCATGGGCCAGCATTGCCACGAATTCGTTCTTGCGCTGATCGGCCAGTTCCAGGTCGTGCTTGCGCTGGCGCAACTCGTCCAGCGCGTGCAGCATGTCGCGGTTCTGCTGCTCGAGCTCCTCGTGCGGGCTCTGCTGCTGGGAGCGCAGCAGCTCATCGATGCGCTGGCCGATGTCGGCGGCCGCCAGCCTGGGCGCCGTGCGCGGCAGCAGCATTTCCATCGACACGCTGGCCCCACCGCCAGGCGGGGTCTCGATCCAGAAGGCGTCCACCAGGCGCTGGCTGCCGTGCAGGCCGCCGGCCCTGTGCAGCGCGCCGATCTCGCCATCGGCCCAGATCGAAGCCGGCATGCCGGGGCCCTTGTCCGCGACCCGGATCAGCACCGATTGCGCGCCCGGCAAGGTGGCCGAATCGCCGACCAGAAAGCTCACCGTGGCGGCACCGGCATGCTGCAGCGCATTGCGGCCGATCTCCGACACGGCCGTGGTCAGGCGCGTGCGCTGCAGGGCTTCGAGGCCGAACAACTCGCCGACCTGGCGACACCGATGCCGCAGCATCACCAGGCTCTGGTTGGTCTGGATCCTGACGGTCAAAACAGCGATCTGCATCATTGGCCCTGGATGACGACGACGGTGGCGTCGTCCGTGTTGCGAGCGAAGTCCCGGTGCAGCACGGCCGCAATCAGCAAGGGATGGCAGGCCAGCAGGCCGGGATGCCTGGCCAGGCTCCAGCGGGAGCTCAGGCCATCGGTGTTGAGGATCAGCGTCGAGCGGGGCACCCAGGCGACCGAGGACTCGCGCGCCCTCTGCACGCCGTAGCCGACCGTGCCGTCGCTCGAACTCAGGCGCACCGCTACGCCCTGGGTGTGGACCACCGCACTGATGTTGCCCAGGCCGGCAAAGCGCAGCGTCTGCGCATCGCCATCGATGCAGGCCACCGCCATCACCGCACCGCGTGTCGACAACAAGGCCTGATGGGCCAGCTGCACGACCTGGGCCGGACCGACGTCGCGCACGCAGCGGTGGAAGGTTTCGATCGCGGCGTGCGCCGCCTCGGCCGCCTTCGGGCCATGGCCAAGACCGTCGACCACCGTCACCGCGATGGACGGGCCAAACCGCAGGCAGGACCAGCTGTCGCCCGACACGATCTCGCCGCGTATCGGCGTCATCCGGCTGCCGACGACAAAACCGTCGTCCCCTGGCGCTGCAAGCTTCTTTTCCTGCAAGCGCACCAGCACGGCAGTGCCCAGCCCGGGCGCGGTGTAGACATCGAACAGCGCGGCGGCGCGGCGCATGGTGCCCAGCCCGATGCCCAGGCTGCCACCGGTGGAAAAACCATCCTTGGCCGCGGCGGTGAAGTTGGCAATGCCCGGGCCGCGGTCCAGCGCGACGATGTCCAGCCCGTAGGCCATGCCATTGGCCGACAGCGTGCTCAACCAGACCTCGCCACGCTCTGCGTACTTGAGGATGTTGGTGCACAGCTCGGACGTGACCAGCGATGCCTGCGCGATCAACTCAGGACTCAGGCCCATCGTCTGGCCGAGCAGGGCCGCGGCACGACGCACCTCCGCAATGCGGCTGTGGTCGTCGACGGTTACCGTCGTTTCCACTGCACGATCCGCACATGCGTGCCCGCGCCTGGGCGGGAAACGATCTCGAATTCATTGACCAGGCGCTGGGCACCGCCCAGCCCCAGGCCCAGGCTGTTGGCGGTGGTGTAGCCGTCGCGCAGCGCCTGCTGCACGTCGGCAATGCCAGGCCCCTGGTCCTCGAAATCGAGTTGCAGGCCTGGCTTGCCGTCGCGCTGCAGGTCACGCATGGTCATCGTGCCGCCGCCGCCATGCACCAGCACATTGCGCGCGAGCTCGCTGGCTGCCGTGACGAACTTGGTCATCTCCAGCGTCGACAGGCCGATGGCCATCGCGCGCACCTGCACCAACCTGCGGGCCGCGCTGACTTGTTCAGACGTGCGGATCTCGACCACGACAGCGTCGGTCACGGTGCGGCGACGATCCTTCCGGGCTCGTCCAGAGAACGCCGCAGCAGTGCCAGGCCCTTGTCCACGTTCAGCGCCGTGCGCACGCCGGCCATGGTCATGCCGAGTTCGACCAGCGTGATCGCCACGGCCGGTCGCATGCCGACCAGCACCATGGTGGCATCCATGATGCCCACGATGGCCGAGATCTGCGACAGCATGCGGCCAATGTAGGAGTCGACGATCTCCAGCGCCGAGATGTCGATCAGCACGCCGTGCGAGTTGGTCTTCAGCAGCTTCTGGGTCAGGTCGTCCTGCAGGCTCATCGCGAGCTCGTCGTGCAACTCGACCTGGATGGAGACCAGCAGGAAGCTGTCGACCTTGAGGATGGGAATGTGGTCCACCGGGCGCGGCCTCTAGTTGCCGGCCTTCAGCGGCTCGGCGCGCTGCACGCTCTGCCCGGTCTTGCGCAAGGCCGTCTGCAGCGCGCCGGCCAGGGTGGCCTTGGTGATGACACCGTCGAGGTTGACCCCGAGGTGAACAATCGTCTGCGCGATCTGCGGGCGGATGCCGCTGATGATGCATTCGGCCCCCATCAGCCGGGCGGCCGCCACCGTCTTCATCAGGTGCTGGGCGACCAGCGTGTCAACGGTCGGCACGCCTGTGATGTCCAGGATCGCCACGGTCGCTTCCTTCTCGACGATGGCCTCCAGCAGGCTCTCCATCACGGTCTGGGTGCGCTCGCTGTCCAGCGTGCCGATCAGCGGCAGCGCGAGGATGCCCTGCCAAAGTTCGACCACCGGCGTCGACAGGTCCAGCAGCTCCTGGTGCTGCCGCTCGATGACCTGCTCCCGGCCGTTCTGGTACGCCTCGATGCTGAACAGGCCCAGCTTGTCCAGCATCAGCGAGACGGCCCAGAGTTCACTGCTGAGCCGCTTCGGGTCGTCGGCCAGCGACTCGCGCAGCGCCACGAACAAGGGCTGCTTCAGCGAGAAGACGAAGGTGGCGGTTTCGGTGGGGCTGAAGCCGGCCACGGCACGGTCACGCGACAGGTCGGTCAACAGCGCCCGCACGTCGTCCCATTCGGTGCCCGCCATGTCGGCGTCGCTGGACCTGCGGATGGCCGCTGCAAAGGCGGCGAGGAAGCTGCGCGCTTGCGCTTGCGTGTCGCCGCTGCCGGGACTGCCATGACGCCGCACTTCCTGCAGCGCGCCAGTCCAGTCCTGCAGAATCTTGCTTTCGTGCTGGCGCAGTACCCACGCCAGCCCTTTGTCGTCTTGCATGCTCTGCTCCGTGGACACAAAAAAAGGCCGCGTCATCGCAGCCGTGCCTTGATTATGCATGTCATGCATGAACGAGCAGGTTTTGACAGCGGCAAGGCGGGTCTTTCACAGGCCGCCCCTCACGGCAAATGCCCCAGCACCTGCATCGCCGGCTGCAGCTTCTGCCGAGCGTGGCGCGCCATGCCGGCCCAGCGGTCCGGCGCCTTCAGGCGGGCGGCGATGGTGGGGACTGTCCAGTGGTCGCCGCCGGTCAGCGTCGGCAGCTCTTCCCAGTCGACGGGGACCGACACGCCAAGCCCCGGCCGGGCGCGGGCGGACCAGGCGCAGGCTGTCGTGGCGCCGAAGCCGTTGCGCAGGTAGTCGACAAAGATCTTGCCGACGCGGTTCTTCGGCCCGCTCTTGGCGACGAAGCGCTGCGGCAAGGTGCTGGCCAGATGCTGGACGATGGCCTTGGAGAAGGCCTTGACCGCGTCCCAGCCCAGGTCCGGCTGGAACGGCACGACCACGTGCAGGCCCTTGCCACCGCTGGTCTTCAGGAAGGCGGTGAGCTTCAATTCGTCCAGCATGGCGTGCACCAGCTGGGCGGCTTCCTGGACCTGCGGCCAGGCCACGCCTTCGCCGGGGTCGAGGTCGAAAGTCAGGCGGTCCGGCTGGGCGATGGAAGCTTGGCCCTCGACGCTGCGCACGCGGCCGTTCCAGGCATGCAGCTCGATCACGTTCATCTGCACCGCGCCGAGCAAGGTGCGGGCGCTGGCCATGGTCACCAGCGGCGCATGGCCCGGGTCCAGCGACGGGTCCAGCTGGGTCAGCCCGGGGATCTTCAGGCCGGCTGCGTGCTTCTGGAAAAACAGCTGGCCACCCACGCCTTCGGGGCCGCGCACCAGTGCCAGCGGGCGGTCTTCGCAGAGCTTGAGCAGTCGTGGCGCGACGGCGGCATAGAACTCCGCCAACTGCTGCTTGGTGGTGCCGCTCTTGGCGTCGATCACCCGCGAGGCATGCGTGAGCTTCAGCCCGGCAGGCAGCTTCCCGCAGGCACGGCCGCTGGCTGGTGGCGGCAGCTCGGAGGCATTCTCCGGCGCAGCGGCCGCCAGCTTGCCGCCCTTCACCGCCACCGGCTGCTCGTGCACGATGGCGCCTGCCGGCTTGTCGCTGCGCAGCGCGTGGAACACGCTGTGGCGCACCCGGCCCTGGCCGGTCCATTCGCTGAACGAGACCTCGGCCACCAGCTTGGGCCGCACCCAGTGCACACCGGCCTTGATGCCCGCCTCTTTCAACTCGGCCGCGCTCAGCAACAGCGGCGAACGCGTGCTTTCGAGGGCCTGCAGCTGCACGGCGAGCTTCTTCAGCGTGGCGGTGTTGAAGCCGCTGCCGACATTGCCGGCGTATTGCAGCCTGCCTTCGCGGTCGTGCACCGCCAGCAGCAACGCGCCGAAGCCGCTGCGGTTGCCCTGCGGATCGGTGTAGCCGACGATGACGAACTCCTGGCGCTGGGTGCACTTGAGCTTGAGCCAGTCGGCCGAACGGCGCGAGACATACGGCGCGTCGGCCCGCTTGCCGATCAGCCCTTCCATGCGCAGCTGGCAGGCGGTGTGCAGCAGTTCGCCAGGCGCGGCGTCGAAGTCCTCGCTGAAGCGCAGCGGGCCGTCGCCGGGCAGGCCGGCCAGCAGCGTGCGCAGGCGCTCGCGGCGCTGCAGCAGCGGCAACGCGCGCAGGTCTTCGCCATTCAGGAATGGCGCGTCGAACAGGTAGTAGACGACCTCGCCGAGCTTGCGCGACTCGAAGGCGTCCTGCAGCGCCTGGAAGCTCGGGGCGCCGTGTTCGACCGCGGCCTGCACGATCTCGCCATCCAGCCAGCCGCTGGCCAGGTCCAGCTTCAGCAGCGCGCGCTTCAGGTGGGGCAGCTTGGCGGTCCAGTCGTGGCCGCTGCGGGTGAACAGGCGCAGATCGTCGCCGTCCCGCCGGGCCAGCAGGCGGTAACCGTCGAACTTCATCTCCCAACGCCAGTCGCCGCTGGTTGGCGCGGCACTGGCCAAGGTGGCCAGCTGCGGCGCGAGGGACAGCGGCAACTCCGTTGCCGTTGCCGTTGCCTTTGCGGCCCGGGTGATCTTCTTTGTTGCCGCCTTGGCCGCAGGTGCGGGACCAGCGCCCACCGCATCGCCGCTCAGCACGCTGTCGGGCTGCTCGCTGACCACGTCGAACTCGGCCGCGGGCCGGGCCGCATCGTCGCGTTCCTTGATCAGCAGCCACGGCGCCTTGGTCTCGTCGGCCCGACCGCGCAGGCGCACCAGCGTCCAGCCGCCACTGAGCTTTTCGCCGTGCAGCTGGAACTTGAGCTTGCCTTCGCGCAGGCCGGCACGGGCGTCGCCCACCGGGGTCCAGCTGCCGCGGTCCCAGACGATGACGCTGCCGGCGCCGTACTGGCCTGCCGGGATGGTGCCCTCGAAGCCGGCGTAGGCCAATGGATGGTCCTCGACCTGCACGGCCATGCGCTTGTCGTGGGGGTCCAGGCTGGGACCCTTGGGCACGGCCCAGCTTTTCAGCGTGCCGTCCAGCGCGAGGCGGAAGTCGTAGTGCAGCGCGCGGGCGGCGTGCTTCTGGATCACGAAGGGCAGCGCGACCTGCTTCGCGCGTGGGATGTGCTCGCCCGAGGGTTCGCGGGTCAGCTGGAAGTCCCGCTTCTTGCGGTAGTCCTGCAGCGGGTCGCTGCGGTGTTGGTCGTCGCCCATGAACAACCTCTCAGGCCGCCTTGCGCCGCGCGGGCTTGGCGACAGACTTGGTGCTTGGCCTGGTGGCCGCTGCGCCGCGCTTTGGCCTGGGCTTGGCGGCCGCGGTTTCCTCGGCCTCGGCCCTCGCCTTCTTGCCCGCCTTGCCGCGCCCGCCCAGGCTGCGCTTGAGCAGTTCGGTCAGGTCCACGACGTTGCTCGGCGCACTGCTGTCGGCAGCCGCTTCCAGCGGCGTGACGCGCTCGGTGTCGCCGGCTTCGGACTTCTTTCGGATCAGCGCCATGATCGCAGCGCGGAACTGGTCGGCGTAGTCCTCGGCCTGCCACTTCATCGTCATGTCGGCGATCAGCGCTTCGGCCATCTTCATCTCGCCGGCGGCCAGCTTGTTGGCCGCCGCGCCTTCGGGCGGAAAGGCCAGTTCCTCGGCCGGGCGGATCTCGTTGGGCCAGCGCAGCGTGTTCAGCATCAGTGCCTCGCCGCTGGGAATGAGCGCGGCCAGGTGCTCCTTGGCGTGCATGACCACGCGCGCAATGCCGATGCAGCCGGCCTTCAGCATGGCCTCGCGCAGCAGCGCATAGACCTTGCCGGCCTTGCCGATGGGCGCCAGGTAATACGGCTTCTCAAGGTAAAGGAACGGAATCTCGACCGCGGTGACAAAGGCCTCGATGGCAATCGTCTGCGTGCTCTGAGGGTAGGCGGCCTGGATCTCCTCGTCGGACAGCAGCACGTAGTCGCCGTCTTCCAGCTTGACGCCGCGCACGATGTCTTCCTTCTTGATCTCGCGGCCGGTGCGCTTGTTGACGCGCTTGTAGCCCACCGGGTCCATGCTGCGCTTGTCCAGCCAGTCGAAGTCGATGTCGTCTTCGCGCGAGGCAGGGTACAGCCCCACCGGTACATGCACCAGCCCGAAGCTGATGGCGCCTTTCCAGATCACCCGTGCCATGCCAAGCTCCTCAGGGGCCGACAGGGCCCGTGCAGCGGCCAGTACGGCCCCAGAGCCTGCATGCTGGCCAAGGCCGGCGCCACACGCCAGCGGCCTAGCGGCAGAGCTGGCGTAGGCCAGGACCTACGAAAGCGCATGGCTAAACTCCGCGCCGAAGACTGCGCGGCGCTGCCGATGCGCTCACACCCGAAAGGATCGAATGAGAAGCTCCCACCCCAGCGCGCACCCGGTGCGGACCTGGCGACGCCGGATGTCAGTGGTGATGGCCTGGAGTTCGTTGCTGCTGTTGGCTGCAGCCGCAACGGCAACGCAGGCGGAGGAGCCGGCACCGATAGAGGCGCACGCAGTGTTCACGCCGCAGGCCGTGCCGGGCAGCGATGGCTTTGTGCACCTGGCCTATGAGCTGGATGTCACGAACTTCTATGCCGGCACCGGCCCGCTGAATCTCGGCCTGCTGGAGGTCTTTGCCAACGGGGCCAGCAAGCCCCTGGCCAGCTTCAGCGGCGCAGCGCTGGCCGGGCTGCTGGGCCCGGGCAAGGCACTGGAGGCCGACAACAGCCTGCCCATAGAGGCCGGCATGCATGCCGTGCTTTTCGTCTGGCTCACGCTGCCCAAGACCCAGCCCCTGCCGGCGCTGCTGCATCACCGCCTGGTGTTCAAGACTGCAAAAGGTCAGACGCAGGTGGCCACGGACGTGCCGGTGGCAGTCGACTCGACGCGGCCCGTGGTGATCGCGGCGCCGCTGCGGTCCAACGCCAAGGCCGTGCAGTGGCTGGTCGATGAAGGCCCGGGCCATGCGCAGTCGCACCACTGGGGCAGCCTGGTGGCAGAAAACGGTCGCCTGACGATTCCTCAACGCCATGCCATCGACTTCTTCGGCCTGGATGCCAAGGGCCATGCCATCACCGTGCCGTCAGACAAGCTGGCGAGCAGCCTGCCTGGCGACTGGACCGGCTTCGATGCGGAGGTTGTGGCGGTGGCAGACGGCGTGGTGCGCAACGCGCGCGACGGCGTGCCGGACCACCGGCCACTGGCGCCGATGGAACAGCCCACCGAGATGACGGCGGAGGCTCTGTACGGGAATTTCGTGATCCTGGAGATTGCACCTCACGTCTTCGTGCACTACGCGCACCTGCGCCAGGGCAGCCTGCGCGTGAAGACCGGCGAACGCATCAAGCGGGGCGCCCCACTGGCACGGCTGGGTGTGTCCGGCAGTGCCGGGGCGCCCCATCTGCATTTCCAGGTGGCCAGCTCGGCGGGATTCGCCCCGTCACAAGGGTTGCCGTTTGTCTTCGAGCGCTTCACCTTGACGGGCCGAGGCAGCGAAGGCGACATGCTGGACCTGTCGAAGGACGCCTCACTCGACCACCCGGTCGGCATGCGAGGAGTGATGCCGCTGCACGGCGACCTGATCGGCTTCTAGGGCGTGTTAACACTATTGAACCGTGATCGCTGCGCCGGCAAACTGCAGGCATGGAGATCACGCCAGAGCAATTCGCCAGGATCGAGCACTGCCTGCCCACTCAGCGCGG
>Ga0307514_10000388_pt1 | contig 100458 bp, 91 predicted proteins | sample 16_EM_MG_FD_203088 | JGI IMG/M metagenome (GOLD analysis project Ga0307514, IMG submission 203088) | Populus trichocarpa ectomycorrhiza microbial communities from riparian zone in the Pacific Northwest, United States - 16_EM | ecosystem: Host-associated > Plants > Roots > Unclassified | place... | reverse complement strand
CAATCTGTACAGAATAGCAGGCTTCAGGCTGGACACAACCTGCATTGACTGGCAGGACATGATCCAAATGGGTTAGCTGTTGGCTGGTTGGAAATCTTTGGCAAAAGTGCAAATCGACTATAGGCTGCGCTACGCACACATGCACACACGCACAGCTCATAGCAAAATTCCTGTGGACCCCTGGGCGACCTGCAGTTGATTGTCATCTATAGTTGATTTATCGAGATGTGGGTGTGGGCCTATGGAACTATATACAACTGCCGGCCAGAGATGGACTTCAATCTGTTGTTACTGCCCGCAGTCTTCGTGGTGATACTGGTACTATACACACTATTGCTGCGAGTCCGCATAAGAGCCCACTGGTGATTGAAAGTCTGCTCTAGAGCCGGCTTGAAAGTCTGCATGATAGCCTGGTTGATAGCCTGCTTGAGAGAGCTGCAGTCCGAGCGGAGTAGTAGAGTTTTCCGCAGGAAGTTTTCGGCTGATGGCACACTCTGAGTTTGTGGAAGCTTTGGCTAATAGAATGCTCTAGTAAGTCTGTGGAAGCATTGGCTAATTGAATGCTCTAAGTCTGTGGAAGCTTTGATGCGAATGTTGATGTAGCCAACCTACTTGTCTAAGTGCTACTGGTACTGTGATCACCATCACCGACACCATTGCCATCTTCACCATTGCCATCATCACCATAGCCATCATCACCATTGCCATCATCACCATAGCCATCATCACCGTCGCCATCATCACCATCGCCATCATCACCATCGCCATCATCACCATCGCCATCATCACCATCACCATCATCACCATCGCCATCATCCCCATCAGGCTCAAACCAAACGCGCACAGATACGCACACAATCGGTAGGAAGCAGGCAGCAGGTTCTGCTGGAAAATCTGAGTCAGAGATCTGCTCTCCCCAAGCTGCAATTGTCTACCTTTCCCGCAGAATGGAAGGCTGCAATTGTTAACAGGCATCATGAGATCTCGTCGTGGTGGCTGAGCTAAAAATACGGTTCAGACTGTGTTATCAACCGACGTCATGATTTCAGCCGCCACTGTCTGCCACCTGCCTGCCTCCTCAGGCCTCTCGTCACCTGCCATCCGCCTCCTTATGCCTGGGGCCTGCAACTCAGCCAGTTTCTGGATTGAGCACCCAGGAGCATACATGGGAGCATACAGTCAAGTGAGATTGGGAGTGTCTTGCCTCTAGAGAGTGTAATGGACAGCGTGCTCGGAAGTGTACCTGAGAGCATCGTGAGAGTGTACTTCGGAGAGTACAGTCAACCAGGATGGGAGTGTGGCATTGAGTGCATTTGGGAGTGTATTTGAGAGCGTTCCCGGGAGTGTGCTTGAGAGTGTTTTGAGAGCTTACTTGGAAGTATATAGTCAAGCAGGCTGGGAGTGTCATCAAGTGCAATTGGGAGTTTACTTGAGAGCGTGCTTGGGAGTGTGCTTCAGAGGGGCTTGAGAGCTTACTTGGGAGTGTGCAATGAAGTGCATTTGGCAGTTTTGTTGAATACAGTATGATGTATAGTATTGAGCACACATAATCGAATGCGTATCATAGTAATCTAGTCAACATGCAGGTCCATAAGACCTCCTACTGCCACATGTCAAATATGCTATGGATTACCATCCCAGAAACAGCTTCTCTATACGGTACGTGTCGCGTAAGATCATATTTCCAGGTGTAATACTTGCAAGCTGAGTTGATAAATTCGCAACTGGCAGTTTACCTCTGATTATGATGTAATGTATACACGCATTGTACCTACTTTGATCCTGTTTCACCTCCACATCTCAGAATTACCATATGATCAAAATTGATAGAGTGGCTGTACAAAAACACTCGAAAATTGCCACCAGATACCAAAAATCATGCATTTTCCATAATCATGCAATCAATTTCGAAGACATGCTCAATTTGAGACTGCAGGGTGCAAGAGCATTGAATTCTGAACATTTCATGTAAACATTACATTCTGATCAGAGTTGAACTCAAATACTTAATTGGGAGTGGATATTTGAGGATATTTGATGGGGTATGCCAAGCCATCGAAATGGTTGAAGCTGTGGGTTGTCAGCCAATAAAAATCCTCCTTAGAGGTATGTACCACAAGTCAACCAATGAGAATGATTCGAGCCGACAAAGCATGTGTATATATATTAGACAAGTGCGAATGTGTACGTACTCAACTATATATACATCCGGTTATATACCATCACCGAGACAGCAATCTCCCAGCCTCCCATACGAGCCATCATCTCCGGCCATACGAGGCTGAGATCTATTTGTGCAACATGATGCATTAGTTCTTGTCACCATGTGGCACTAGGTGCCAAGAATTTCTAACCTGGTTGCTGCTGTAGAACTGAAAATTGCATGTCGAGCTAACAGCTATGATGGGACTCCTTAAACCGGAGTTGCCGAACATTTGAGAAAGATTACTTAGTAATTTCTTAATATTACCCTTTGAGGCAATAATAAACATGGACATTCATCCACTACCCATACCAAACCCACATTTTCAAACACTTATTCCTTCACAGTCACTGCCTATTTTAAAAATCCAGCTGTGTAGGGTGATAGAGAACCATCCAAATAGTCGTTCTACAGTGTTAAAATATTTTTTCGACTTATTTTGGTGGAGTAATTAAGCCTCAAAAATGGTCATAGATCATGGCAACAGGGCTCTGTAGAAAGAACCTGCCGAAGCGCAACGGCAGATGTTGGCACGGGATTTGGCCCGATGGCTTTTGTGGCGTATGGGGGCTTGCAGCCCCCATCGGTCTAAGGCGGCGGGCATCAGGCCGGTGGCTTGTAGCCCCCATGGGCCTCGCCTGCCCCCATGCTGAGGAGGAGGCCTAGCTCCGGCACTGGTAGTCGGCTTTGGACTCGGTTGTGATACTCGACTTCGCCGAGTATGGTCTTTTCTCTGTATATAAGTCTAGTGTTTTCCTTCTCTTGTATCGATAGACAATTGAGCTTCTTCATCCTTTCTCTTTTGCGTTCAACAGCAGATTCCATTTTCCTGCTATTAACCTCTCTCATCATCAAATACACCACCGGCAATTACGAGTCTTGGACAATGACATAGGTATTCTTCTATTCCATTACGACGATTGCGATTAACCGAGCGGAACATGTTCTTTCTCAGATCAATTTCCTCGTCGTAAGCTTCGGGACGCTGTGCATGCTCCTGTTTAGGATCAGAAGAATTTTGGATTAGGTTTGGACTCATGCGGCTGTTTTGAAGGTGCAGGGTGGAGCATGTTATGAACATGGATTCTAGGAGTGTAATGGCGTTGGAACTGTGATTATTGAAATACTATTAGGTACCGTTCGCTATATGTTGTAGTATACCTGAATATTAAACCAGCTGCTTCAACGTAAATATATCACGTGGACAGAGACAATGTACGGCAAAGTACTTAGTCGCATTATATACGCTTCGGCAATAGCGGCATCGGGAGTCGGCGTCCTAACACACAGCAACCCAAATGTGGCGACGATTGTAAACTAGCAAAGTAGAGAGTTGGCGAAAATTCCGGGATACGTGCGGCCGCCTAGCCTAATGCTCCGATAAACACCAAGATATAATTGAATATATCCTCGGTATTGCATATCTGGGATTACCGTCGATAGTATTCTAGTATCCGCCACACAACGGTTCTATGGGTGGTTGGTGTACACTTATGGTCGTGGTTCAAAACCAAGTGCGAGGTCCCCGAGCATTCTATAGGAAGATACTTACGCCCGGCTATTGCTGTCAGTATCAGATATAACTCATGAGTTGTGACCTCATGGTCTCGGATGGCCTTGGAAATGAATATCTACGTCTAAGTCCGCTGCAGTACTGATACCGTGCCGAGCACGAACACACAGACGTTCACAGCCCTGTCTGGCATGCCCCGTGAAATTCTTTAACTTAGGACGGAACTGCTACTTATTTCGTGTCGTATATATAGAAATCAAGAACATATGTTATTTACATGTTGTTGGGAGGGCGGATAATGATTCGCAGATCCGAACAGTAATCGCCAGACTAATGGAGGACGAAGCGTATAGAAGACTCACATGAAGTGTATTCTAGCTTTCCTGGTTCCTGCTCTCATAGCAAGAAAGGCTAGAATTACATTCCATCGTACAGCAGTCAATGAAACATAAAACCCCAACCCTGTTACCCACCAAGTATCACATTTCGCTAAACTCTTCCTCCTCGTCAGTTATCGTAAATCGCCGCGGTGCATTTCCTCTTTGCCGGAATGCGCAGAGAAAAACATTGTGTAGCTACCCCTGTTGAAAACCAACGGGGCGCATATCGGGGGCGATAGACTAGTCGATAGATAGGTGGGAAAGGCGGGTTGTTGGTAGGCGTTTATATTACCCAGACACCAAGCCTTTTCAAACCAACAACACAATACATATTGGTGTGCACCTTCTCTCCAAGCTGTAACTCCTAGGCTGAAACAGATGATCCATGAATATATGCAGCAAAAAGTTTATGGAGAAGCGGCGAATTGAACGCCGGACCGCCTCTATGCTAAAGAGGAATCATACCACTAGACCACATCCCCATGGTTGAAAAGGTGTGAATTACAGCGCACTTAGTCTAAACAGGCAAACAAGACCAGCGCGGCGCTTACATACACCATCATAGTTCGCTTTTAGATAATCCAGCCGTGCGCCTAGTTACTTATGCATCCATTTTACTAGGTATTAGCGGTGCTATTCTTTGAGACCGTTGCATACTGAAGTACTACCCTTCCCGGTTAAATGGCCAATTGAAGCAATAATGTCTCTTTTCCCAACGTCCTCGGAACCAGCGACAGGGCAAATAGTGGTAGTTTGTCGGACTAGGGGAACTACGGGGATCAGTCTTAAGTGATATGAAATTTTTTCGTATTTTGCATGATGGAGGTTCGGCACCGGTTACAAATTATCATGCTGAAGCGTCGCCGCCGCTCAGGGTTGCCGTATGAAATATTGGCAATTAGCGAAGTAAAGATTTGCGACGGTGGCCTTAGAATCCGGGGTGGATGGCGCTCGATAGTCTCGGAGTGTGGTACAAGGGTTCCAAGACTAGGCGCTCGCTCGGCGCAAACCAAGTTCACAAATATCGCGCGTCTTTCCAAGTTCTCGCAAATTTCGGAAAGTACCGTGAACTTTGTCTCATTCCTAGACTGCGAAATAATTTCGGAGGGGGTTGGAAAAAGTTAAATCCCGAGCGCCCCAAGATCCAAGGTCTCTCCGATTGGCAAATAGCTGTCCGATAAGGGAAGCTTGCAAACCGAGAAATAAGGCAGTCTCCCATTGGCTACAGTCGGCTTCCGAAGATGGAAAGTCTGTAACCCGAAAGCCGAAAGGCTAATCCCGCATCCCCGAAGCTCCACTCTCCAAACCGAAGCTGAGCACGTTCCACACGAGATCTGATTGGGCTGAAATAGACTTCTTATTTTTCATGGAAAGTTTATTTTTCCCTACGTAATTTCGGAAACGGTTTATCCCGGGAACTTTCTACTCTAGCTTCCGTCTGCTTTCGCAGCGTATGTCCTTCCGTAACCTGCTACAGCGTCTTTCTATTCCCTGCCGGTCTCCTTTAGCACAGTATAATTTGCGATAGACCTAGATTCAAATTATAATACGCATGATTGCGGATACGGCAGAATAGTACTCTCTATCTATGTGCATTGTGTCTTTCTGTCTACCAATTTATCGACGGCGATTCTGGATCCACCGGGAGCTCACTGGAGATAGTGGCAACTGGAATATGGGTTCACACTCAAGCGGAACCTGCCGTGCGCTCAAGCGACGATTTTCCGCTATTCCTGCACTCAGACTTGTTCGTTTTGCGTAGATTTTGTTCGCCTTGGTAAGACTCATTTGTCTCGTTTATACGAGTATTCGATTTCTCGGTTTCGATTTCATGATCATGAAACATTTATACACAAATAGATAGTAGATACAGAATAGATGATTATTGTAATTGATTAATTGAGAGTAGTAACCGAATTTCTCGTTCAAGCTTGGTGGTAGTCGTTTAGAACATGGGGTGGTGGTGGCGTGCACGTGGTGGTGACTTACAACTTAGGTTAAATTTAAGGTTGACCTTTGTTTTTGCATTGATTCAAAGGATTTCTTTGTTTTACGGATCATTGTCAGGGGTTTAAGCAATTACTAGCAGTGCGCGTACGTTTATTTTGTTGCAAATATATATAGACTCGATCTGACACGTGCTGACTGTAACTATGGTAGGTAGCCGATGGTAAGGTACAAGGCACACAAGTCTCTCTTATATATCTCGAGTCTTCTTCTCTCTTCTCTGTACCTTAGTCTATGCACATGGTTCTCCCCTTCTATATCGCAACATATTTCATTTCTTCTATGCATATAGATATTTAGAGGTTGCATTTATTTCTTGTTCTATAGTGTAGTAAGAGGTCATTTTATTTCACGCGTATGCCGGTCGGGCTGCTCTCTAAACATCTCATTACCGCGTTAAATTCCATTTTGGCAGCCACGAACAGGTATGATCATCTGGTGACGACCCTACGAAAGGCTTCATTCACATCATTAAGTTTGAAGATGTACCGACTTGGCGCTGCATTGGGACCGGCGCTCCCGCATTGCTAAACATTTGACCAGACGAAGCTCTGGGGAATCTTACAAATGAGCTCAGCGAGCTACGACACAACCTCGGAACGCGTGATATAACATTACGCGAATGTCACTTGGGAAAGATTTCAACAAATCCGTCAGTCGGTACATCCAGGATGTCATCCGATCACGGCTAGTCCGGGAAGGCGGAGGGTGTCTCATGACGCTTTTGCACACAATTGCAGACCTCCCAACGGTTGAACCAGTGCACTGCTTGTGAAGAGTTAACCAGTGCGGTATGTAGTTAGTTCTTGGCAGTGCAGTGCAGTTGGTGGAGGCTCACAGTGCAGTGCAGTGCAGTTTGTAAGTTCAAAATCCACTGGTTCACTGCTGGTTAGTTAGTTTGCCACTCATTACCCATTCCACTTCTTGTTGACACAGGATTTAGGCCGAAAGGTCTACGAGTTTCCCGATGACCAGCGAAGCTGTTAGAATTGACTGGAGAGAGGTTGCTAATGATCTGAGTCACAATGTAGACTCATGTATAATTAGTCAGTCGCCACTTGCATAGCCACTGGTCGATTTGTACTGAATGTTCACAATGATTTCTCCGTGGAATCTCAAGATTTTCACCCAAGGTTCAGGATTTTCATGGCTTTCCTTGAGTAAGGAAGATATGTTTGAAAGTAATGTGCTATGTACAGCGTGGGCAAGGGCTAGAGCTGGCGAAGAAAAATTCATGGCAGTACTGTATACTGGTTCGAACCAGTTAAGATAGTTGAACCGAATATATACAGTTGAACCAGTTGTCAACCAGTTCATTGCACTGGTTTAGCATGCAGTGCAGTTCGAGCAATTAAGTAGTTGGTGCAGTACAGTTTCCCCGCGGAAACCCAACTGGTTTCCACCGTTGGGAGGTCTGCACAATTGTGATCAAGTACGCTAGAAACAGCTCAAGATAGGTGAAAGTTGATATTACTGGTTTGGAGACCACCGCTGAAGCCTATGCTGACATCCTGACAGTGATACAAACTCTCTTTTACACCGAGGGCTCGTGCCACGTTTACCGAGAAGTCTCATGCAGGGATCTCAATAGTCCGTCCCGTCCGGGCAACGATCTGCCCGGGACGGGACTGTAGATTTTGGAGTACAGAATTCTGGATCGTTTGAGACCAGGGCAAAATTTTCTTGGACTATGCCTACAGGACCCGCAGTCTCTGTGATATTCAGATTGAACTGTGAGACGCGGTGGAAATCATGTTATTTTATATTATTTTTGTATTCTAGTTTATCACCAGCATCACAGCGCCCACAGCTGCTTGGTATAAGGCCTACCACCCGTAGTGTTGGGGCTTGATTCAGGAAAATTAGGGCTCACCACCGGCATCACCACCGGCTACCCAGCGCGCCAGCGGCTGCCGGGACCATATAGGTACCTGTATGGGGCCCTAGGCCTGAAGATTTCAGCCCCGGACGGACCAGGCCGCTGATATGATACCCGGGACTGGACCGTGACGTCAGGCCCTAAATGACTGAAGTCGCCCCGGACTGTTGAGATGCCTGGTCTCATGAGACCGATTGGGTGAACGTCACAATAGGAGCTAGATTTGGGTGCTTAAATCGAAATCGACAAGTCGCTGTTTCGGTAGCAGAAGATGTATGCGAATCAAGAACTTAGAACCAGTGAGAGATTTTTTCAGTATATTTTATCAACGGCGATGGGGAGGGAAAGGGGATTGGAAATAGGATAGTGTGAATGAAAGCTCTGTGGTGAAGACTATTGCTAATACAGATGAGATGACGATGAAGACGAAGACGAACATGAAGAAGATGAACATGAAGACGACGGTGGAAGATGAAAGGTGAGAATGAAGATTACAGGAGCATTTGTTGCGGGATTGATATATTGATAATACAACCACCCAAACTAGGCGTATAGCTATTCACTATTCGGTTCTATGCAGGCCCAGTTTTATGTTGGTACGTTCTTTGTGTAATCTCAGTTTTTCGGTATTCTCATTCCATTGCTTAGACTGACGAACATCACTGGCGCCTGGAACGCACTGACGAGGATTGAACTAAAATATATTTGTTGATGTCTGCCTCTAGTGCAATGTTTGCGAATAGTAAACTGTAAACTGCTGACGTCCAAACTATGAAAACCTTTGCGCGCCCTACTCTTAACATCGCACCATAATTATGCCAAAACCCACCAGGACGATGTCGACATCCGTAACCCCTTCCATCGAGACCCTATGCACCCCCGTAATCTCAAGGCTTCATGAAACTATAACGATACTACTGTTAGCGTTTTCAGGCAACGATGAATATGGAGGAACTTACTGAGTGGAACTACGTGAGGATTAAATTCAATAAACGAAACAGGATGCCGACGCGAGGGATTTGCTGTCGGGCGAGAATGCCACCACAGCGACCGAGTCTAAATGCCCCTCAAGGGACCCGCGCGAGGCTCCCGTATTCGGATCCCGGAGCCCGACTGTTTTGTTTGAGGATGCCGAAGCGAGGAGCTTGCCATCGGGCGAGAATGCCACCGCATTGACTGATCTGGAATGCCCTTCGAGGCTCCCACACAAGGCTCCGCGTTGGGATCCCAGAACTGGATCCGTTTGTCAATGGATGCCGATGCGAGTAGCTTGCCTTCGGGTGAGAATGGCACTGCAGTGACCGGTTTGGAGTGCCCCTTGAGGCTCCCACGCGAGGCTCCTGTATTCCGATCCCAGAGGCGGACCGTATTGCCATTGGATGCCGATGCAAGGGGCTTGCCGCCTGTTGAGATCAATCCAGTACGGATAGAGATATTGAATTGACTATCGTACAAAAGTGATTGTCTAAAGAACAAAGGGAGAGAGAAAGACAGGCAAATACATGGGAAAGGAGAGACCATACTCGGCGAAGCCGAATATCACAACCGGAGCCCGATGCCGAGCATCACTCCCGGGACTAGACCTACTCCTCGGCATGGGGGCCCTTGGGAGCTGCAAGCCACCGGCCTCATGCCCGCAGCCTTAGGCCGATGGGGGCTGCAAGCCTCCAAACACCACACAAGCCATCGGGCCAAATCCTGTGCCAACACCGCCGGGCGAGAATACCAATACACCGATCTCAGCGGAATGGCCATCAAGGACCAACAACGAAGCACTCCAATTTTCATGAACTGTTGGTGGCCTTCTGATCCAAAGCGAAACGCAACACCAAAACCGATTCCTAATTGTGCTTTTGTTTGGGCTAAACACAAGGGCAGAGTTATATATTCGGAGTGGCGCTGTTTCAATTATAGCCCTGAAGTACAGGACAGAACGGACCGCGTCATGAGTAAACTCACGTATATGATGATTGGCGCGAGGCTTGTTTGAAGCCAGCAATTCAGATGCAGTAAAAAATGGGGTAGGAACTAAAGACTCTAAAAGTTGTCACTGATACAGATGGCCAGCTTAACGCAATATATGACGTCTTTCGTGAAATGCTCATCCGAATTGTTGTCGCTTTGAATCGGGATCTGGATGCTCCTCTACTAACAACCGTGCTCCAGAAACTTACGAAAATTGTCCAATGAACTGAATTACTCACCCAAAGAAAAGATTCAAATGCTTTAATCATGACAATGCCATCGGATATCTTCTCTATAAGGCTGAGAGTTTCGAGCCAATGGACGAAGTGCTCATTTAAAAACGTGTAAACTTGATCGTGAAACGGCTCTTCCTCATGGAGTTGGACGTTAGCCCGCTGAAGATGACCGACCAAATGATGGCATGCGTACTGAACCGCCAGGGAAACGTGTCGTTCAACTTCAAGTTTGTCCACTTCGCTCATCAGTGTACCAGGAAGCCGCAGATCACAATTGTCAGCCTTTAGATGCTGTGACATGAGTTCGAGACAGTCCGTAAAAAGATCCCTATGTGCCTTTTTCCTGTCGATACTGAACAGATTGTTATCGCAGCTCTGGTGGTCCAACAGAAAGTCGCCGAAAGTTGGGTGGAGGAGCCGAATGTGAAAGCCCTGACTCTCTGGATCATCTAACACAGAACGGAGCGAGTTCAAAGTTTCGTGTATCCCCCGCTTCTTAGTGTGTAAGAGTTCAGCCAGCGCCACAGCAGTCATGGTGTCTGCAAGAATCAGGATGGCGCTAATAACCCGTCTGAGGCGGCCCAGCAGCCTCTCTTTCGTGCACTCGTCCCGGTTCTCAAGAATCGCGTACCGTCAGAGTGTGATGTACATCGAGCTGAGCTGTTTTTTCGACGATCCGTCTTCCATAGTCTCTTTGCAAGACGAAAGAGAGGCGGTCATCCGGATAGCTGTCTTTATCTCCGATAAATCGACAAATTGTTGCGGCACAGATGAACTGCCCATCCGATGCTTGGGTGAGTTCACTAATGGATTTTTCGTCCGGCCATTCTATGGGTAAATGACGACTTTTCCGGATTCTTGCTAGTTCATGGCGGAGGAAAACAGATATATCGCAGCTAACAATGGACTTAAACATATTATGAAGCACAAAATCTCGATAATTAGCCGTAGAGATATCATTGAAACTGTAGCGAATGGGGGTTTCTGGTCTGCTGGTAACAAAAACCCGAAAGCGAACTGATCTTAAAATTCTCAACTGTGCAAGTAGTTGAACGATCAGTCCAATATCATCGTCTTCACACCCGTCTAAAGCATCAACAACCAGCACCACTGACTGTAGCTGATGCGATTCCTTACCCAGACGAGATACTGGCTGCAGGATAAGATGTTTCCATTGCTCGCTAAGACCTTGTTCGGCAATGTCAGGGTACTCAGTAACAGCTCGACGTACGGCAGCAGTAAACTGGGGCTGCGTACGAGCAAGCTAGTACGCGAGGGTAGTAAAAAGCCTGGAGGCATGCGTGAGATCTCCTCCACCTCTAGAAAAAAAGAAACTGGCGCCAAGTCGTTTCTCGTCGGACCACTTTCGAGCAACCGTAAGAACTATGGTAGACTTGCCGGTCCCGGCCATGCCATTTAACTAAAAGATGGATGCACCAGTCAGATCGCGGGAGCGCCATCTAGGCACACGGTCTGATGCTCCAAACGGTGGGAACTGAAAGCGGCACCATCAGCGCGAGGCAGTCGCAAAAGAATGTCGTTATGTCTCAAGAAGCTGTCAGTATTCTCAATGGTTGCATTAGGGCGTGTGTTGTGTAGAGTACCGTGAAGTATTTGCTTCCTTTCTGAGCCGTCACGCTCTAGCGATATCTTGGGCGGTGTTGACGCAGGTGTTTAATCTCTGTATGACGCTCCGGTAGCCAGGATCCGCACTGCCAGTGAATTTTACAATCGTTGAGTGATTCCCGTCTATCGGAACATGATCGCACACGTCAATGCTGGATAGCATCGCAGACTCTCGGCTAACCATGCACAACAGCGGGCCACCACGTTTAAGTTTTCCGTCTTCTGTCTTCTTTGCACCAAATCAGTTTATAGGACAAAACCGTGCGGAGCCTTCCATCAGATCGTGGACTAGTCGGAAATTCCGTTGGTTTTGCACAATTGAGAGAAGATTCAGGTGGTTGAGACCGCTGTTTGGCACGCGGAATTAGAAAAGGCCTACAGTGGATTGCAAAATGGCTCTATCTGTCTCAGATCCGATTTGTTCTGCGCCCCAAAGAGCCTGGTGCAAGTGAGTAAGCAATAAGCATTGCAGACCGGAATGGCGTACCTACTGTCTTGACAACAAGACCTCCTAGACTATGGGCGACAAAAACAAGTGGCCTCTATTTCGTCTGGAGAATTATTAAATAGTGAAGGAGAGCGACGGAGTGATGCCTACCATTTTGTATTGCCGAGAAGAACGAACCCCGTCCAGCAGTAGCCGAGCGTAGTCTTGAATAGAGCTATTACAAGTGCTCTTTTCAACGACAGAATCGTAGCCATATGTGAAGATTCTGCTCCGAGGAATATCTTCCGGCAAGAGGTCTCGCAGCCACATCGTGTATCTCCCTGGAGCCTTCCATGATCCAGAAATATGTCCGGCTAGACCGGTAACAGCAACGATACTGCAATAAGTCAGAAAAAATCGGAAATATTAGAAGTAGATATGTAGCATACTCAACCAACGCATCTTCTCCCGAACTGTACACTGCCGTCATTCTGAGGAAGTCGCAATCAACTATAAGTTGGTATACGGCTCCACTAGCTTTGAACTCGATATCAACGGTGATATAGGGGTACATCCTGCAAAGACTCGAGGTTCTTGATGAAAGACGACGGTGACCACCTGTACCCGCCCATCGGGAACGAGGGTTAGAGTTAGAACATTCGATCGATTGGAATGCTCCTCGTCTGAGGTCCTGTCTAGCGACTCCAAGTATCTACGGAGCTCGTTCCGATCGATGAAATTGGGAACTGAGGTCATGCGCAGTGTACGGTATACACGGTCGCTGGTCGGAGCCTGCCGCTCGGGGAATTCGGGTCTTCTGGCGTTTCGCTGTAGGCCGTATTACCCAGATGCGTGTACGGGAAACTCATTCTTCACACTGTCGGTATGCAACGGGGTGTCCAGGTGTGTAGCGATAGGTAAGGGGGTGGCGTAATGCGGATCACTACTCTAGTTTTGTGGCGTAGTAGACTATCTTTAGACTTTGTCGTTATCCAGTGTACGTGCATTAGACAACGCAGGAGTAGTATTCTACAGTACGGTGTCTCTGAAGCGTTCTGACTCCACTTCCTCCCTGCCTCTTATCGACTCCACCATCGACTCCACTGTATTACAACATCACAGTCGATATCGCTCTCTTCCACTGCTCTCGATTGTCTACGCCTCCGCACTCCTTGACGCCTGTTCTCACCTTTCCGCTACATCCTTTTTCCTCGCCTGAGTCGCCTGGCCCCCGTCCTCGCGTCGTCCTCCGTTGTCGTCCTTACTCAGTCCTCGTCTACTCCTCCGACGTCGTATACACCGCCCCCGTCTACAGCTTATCTTCATTACTCCGTCGCCAATCCTTCGCCCTCATTTCTCCTCCCTCGTCTCTTTTTCCCTTCTCTACTCCGCCTTCGTCTCTCATCCCTCGCATCTCCTACGCGCCGTATACACCTCTATCTACTCCTTGTCCTTATCTACTCTGTCGTACTGCGCTGGTCAAGACTCCTCTCGACTGTGCATGCTTCTGTCAACGCCGAGTATTCTCACTGCGCAACATATAGCTCATTAGGATTATTTATGCTTATTGGCGTCGGGATGAGCGGACATTAAAGTTACTATTACCCGCTCAGACTCAACATAAGCGCCGTGTGATTTTTGTTCATTAAGGAGTGCATCAAATAGACGGCTACAAGTCACTTCCGAGCTCCGGTGTCGTTTCACTCCGCTATCGTCTCTATGCCGCCGTCGTCTCTCCTCAGTCCTCGTCTTCTTCTTCACCATCGTACACTCCGCCCTCGTCTACGAGCACCTTATCGTACCCATGCTGTCGTCCATACTTATGCTATCGTCTACCCCTCTGCCCTTGTGCCTCCTTCGCCTTCGCCTTCGCCCAGTTGAACCAAACTCTTGCTAACTCCCAACTTTGACTCCAACCGACTCTGTAGGCACACTTGGAAACAATTGTTCCTAACATAACTACCGAAAGTATAATATTCCTCGCCATTTCTTCAGCAATCTCTCACGCGGGCAGTCCTCATTTCCATTTCATACTCTACGTTTTCCTCCTGCTACTTCTGGGTTCCGCCTTGTGGTGCGATGAGAGAGCCTGCACTGGCCTTCATACTGCCAACAACCATATCAGTATTAACTTCCACCGTTCACAGAAAGCAGAGGCCGTACGTTTTCGAGGTGGGATGATACAAGGGCGTGGAACTGAGGGCTGCGTTAGGAACACCAAGGAGGCCAGAGTGGGGTTTTCAAAAGTCCGTCCTGGGTGGGCGGGGGTGTAGCCTATCCTGGACTATGATTTTTTGGACAGGGGTTTCTTGGACTAGGGGACGGTAGGTGTTGCGTATCCGATGGTAACAAAGGGTGGCACCGGAATACCCGAGGATATAACCGAGGTTCTCTGTATATATGACAAGCATTTCTCTTCTCTCTTCTCTACATCTTAGTCTATACACTCGGTTCTCCCATATCGTAACAGCAGGTGTTGCAAGTGTAAAGCGGAAGAAGTTTATTAAACTATATAAGGGAGAATCTCTGTCTTTATATATAGGAGAGCCTGGAGTTCCATAGAAGTCTATGGAAGCCAATGGATTGGAAATACCAGTGGCGGAGCCGGTGGTGAGTGAAAAGCTGTGTATGAGTCTACGAGAGCTTATGAGTCAATTCGCCGATATCCAGTGTATCGGCAACTTCTTTCCAGGCCATATAGTAACAGCAGGGCCTGCACATGAGCGGGAGTGATGGATCCATGATGCGAGTGACAACTTGGTGATTCGGCGACAGCCTATCCATCGCGTGATAAAGCTCATCAAGTGGTTTTAGAGGTTCGGATGGTGTAGAGCGGCTGCTAACTGCCTATAAGCATTGTATTTTTGATTGATGAAGCCATTTTGGGAGGGAAAACTCGCAGCAACACAGCGGCTACCTCCGCTAGGGTCCGACTGATCCCCGACCTCGGCCTTAGGTGTGCCTGCTCATGCTCCGACGTGAATTAGGTTTTTGGGCTTGTGAAGACTGGCAGGTGCTTGGACTATTGGGAAACTTAGGCCAGAGAGCTGCCCCCGGCTGAGAGAGTGAGTCTCGCGAGTCGACACAATGCTTGAGCCCTCCGAAGCCAGTACAGCTCTGTTTGCACTGTTGAAATAGTGATGCTTTAAGAAGCTTGATTGTACTCTATCTAAGAGGGCCACAAGGCCAGTATATATATGAACGTACCAGTACGGCTGAATGCCATCAGCTCGTACCAGAGTCAACAGTCATCTCCGGCCATACGAGACATCACCGTCTCCGGCCATACAAGACATCTCCGTCTCCGGCCATACAAGACATCTCCGTCTCCGGCCATACAAGACATCTCCGTCTCCGGCCATACAAGACATCTCCGTCTCCGACTGTACAAGACATCTCCGTCTCCGGCTGAGACCTGTATATGCAATATGCACTAAGATGAGGGGCAATTTGTCTATTGTCAAGTGAAAGGGAAGACGATGACTACTGGGGCACTCCCCATATATATACTCCCCGCAGGGGTCACAATAGTCCGTCTGCCTGCCAGTGTATCAGTTCGCCGCGTGGTCGTCTAGTCTTGGGTAAGATATTAAAAGACTAGGGCGACGAAGGGTGATGCCTAGGGCTGGAGCTACTAGTTCACCTATAGTTTTGCAGTTATTTCGATTGAGACATAGTTATGTAGGCTCTCCAATCTGTGGGTGGTTAGCTGGGTAGGTTAAAGTGTGGATTATGTACCATAGGTGTGGTTGGGAAGCATATTGGATATCATCACTCGCATCATGTATCCATAACTCGGAAGACCGCCGGCACCTACAGTCCCGCAGTCTGAAATCCCCCAGGACGGCAAATCATAGTCCGGGGCAGGGCAAGGTCTTGCCCGGACGGAACGGACTTTTGCGATTCCTGCTCTCCTGTTGTTCGTTTCCCATATCCCGGAGCCTTCGTCAAGCCCGCTTAGCTCTCGTACCTTCCATATAAGCTTTCCGGCGCTCCAACGTTCGCTTCCTGGCAGTGGTGGTGAGAATGAATTTTCCCACCACAGCTCCTCCGTGGCCCTCTGTGCGAAGCATACCCCTCGCCGTAAGCCGCAATTGATTTTCCCAAACCCAAAAGCAAACCCCAAACAGAGAAGAGAACCCAAAGGAAACAATCGTGCCATATAAAATATACCCAAGAACTCAAAGATCACCCAAGAGAAAAAAGAAACAACCGTGCCATATTGATATACCCGAGGACCTAAAGAAACCCAAAGGAAACAATCTCCTTCATTCTCCACGTGACAGGAAGACGAGTGGGCCTCCTCCCATCATCCTCCCGTGGTAAGCCAAACATCTCATTCTGGTCGTCCATTACCCTCATGTATTTTAGATCGAGCTCAAACACTTGGATTGGCAGACGGTCTGATTCTCTCGGTCGGAGTAGGATTACTGAAGCTGAAGGTGGTTTCCTCTAGTTGTCTGGTACCCTTTCGTTTACTGGGTTTCTTTCTGTTGGGGACGGCGGCCTTGCCGAGAGCACAGGCCTTGTCGAGTGCGACTGCGGCATCCTAGGCGGTGGCAGTGGGCGAAACAGCTTTTCCGGTGGCGGTGGGCGAGACTAGAGGAGTGGCGTTTTCGATAGTGCGGCGATGTGGGGATTTATACCAGACCATCTAATCGTGCGCCCAATCATACACTTTACTTTGTATTAGCTGTGCAATTCTTCGAGACTAGGTTCCACAGCCCGACATAACTCCACTTGCACTTCTCCGGCATCCTAGTTAGGCATGGCACGATCTGTGCGGAACAACCGACAGTTGACTAGATATTATCCGTGTCGAACCATCGTGTGATCTACAAGTCCGTCGGAATCGTTTCGTACTAACCGAGCACTTGAGGCAGGCGATATGGTTGCCGCTGGTGTGGCGTAGGAAGACTTGTAGGTGGACTTGGAGGCGTAGATATCGTTGTAAGTGCACCTCCTCTTTGCTTTCCTCTAAGTGGACTTGATGATAGCAGGCGATGTCATGGGTGCAGCTGGGAGTGCGCCTGGGAGTGGGTCTGTGCGTGTGCTTTGAAGTGCAGTTAGTAGTGGGTCTGTGCGTGCAGTTCGGAGTGCACTCGTAGATGTGGTTGTGAGTGCGCTGGCCAGATATATGAAATGAAGTCATTTGACAGACTCCCGGTATTAGAGGGAGGGATGGTGATGGTGATGTGGAGCATTTACCGTTCCCAAATGTGTCTGCATACCCGGCCGAATCTACGTGGTGTATATAGGTGTTATCCGGACGACAGCCTCGCACTAATCCATCTAGCTATATAATCATAATCTAACTAGATTGGTTTTGAATGCACTAAATCCCTTCGAGACCATCACGCGGGTACGTAAAAGGGAACGCAGTGGAAAGGGCGGATCACAAGCTACAAGCGGGCCGTGATCTCGCCCCGTCCTTAGCGACGCTAATCAGTTCACTCGTTGTTGATGTGATCTATGCTTTCGGATGGCATTCCGCAGTGATTCTCTTCCGGTGGTTCTGTGTACAACAAAGGTGGTAGATATGTGTATTCATCCGGAATCACTCGCCGGTGTTGATACACCCGCTGCACGACTCATCACTCGGCATCGTGAGATTCTGTGTAGTTGTGTTGCGACGAATACTCTGGGTAGTCGTCTATAAGAGACCGGTGCTTACCTACAACGAAAATTGTATTCTATACAACAGATGTTGCGGCCAGTGGAGCTGAGAGGATAGAGAGCAGGTTGGAACTCGGAGAGTAAGTAGGAACTCGAAGTCCAGTGCACCTGGAGTCAAAAGTATAACTAGGGGTCGAGTACAACTAGGAGAATCAAGTACTGGAATTCAATATCCTATACCTATCACGCACTGAATCTAGTACGCAATGTGTATAGGAGCCACCAAACTTGTAAACCGGCGCTAAATTTTGCGCAGAGAGTGCTGTACTACTCAGGATGTCTACTGTAAACTCAATTCAACTTCACCAACTCAAGTTCAAATAGTTCTATTAGTTTCACTCCGGTTACAACGTGTTATATACATGAAATGTGCATAACTATGCTCTCTTTCACCAAGTCTCCGATTTACGATATCTCTAATTTTAAGTGAGTGGTTAGGGAAAACAAGCATAATTGAGAGGTTTTGTACAGCCGCACAATGAATATTCGAGATATCATAAATTAAAGACTGAGAAGCAAGAGAGGGCCTATTTATGCATATTTTGTGTATAGAACACTTTGTGATTGGAGAAAAACTCGTGGACTTAATTGGGCGGGAGATTTTGGTTGGATTTTAATCTGTATTTACTTTGCCGCAATTAGCCACGGTATGTACCTAGGTACGTACCACCTTTCAACCAATGAGAATGCTCCAAGTGGACAAAGCATGTGTGTTCTGGTGCCTAGACTTTTCGCCTCAATCGCAAGCAGTATCCGCTCACTTTGGGAAATGGGGTGTTTGTATTCCACCAATAAAATTCGTTTTGTGCTCCTGCCACGTCAGACGCATTTTCAGCCTCACAACCTCCAGTTATATATAAGTCGAAGACTTTTCTCTCACATGCCTAGTGTTGGCGACATAAATTCGGCTGATTGAACAACATCCCACGCACTTCAAACGCAATGACTCAACCGCGCACCCGCTCAACCGCATTTCTAGATCTGGAGTCCACTACTTCGCGTACGCGCACAAGTTCCACCAGGATCTCCCAGGGCGGTACGTCACCAAGCGCCCAATCAAGATCAAACAGACGGACCATCGATACGAATTCTAGTTCTCGGAAAGGAAAATGCAAGCAGCCGCCGGATGCTACACAATCAGCAGGGAGCTCTAAGCGCGTTGCTTCCAGGAGTGGCATTCTTGCCGTTGGTACCGGCGAACCTGTATCCGACGATCCACCAAATTCAAATCCGCGACCAAAATGTTTTCGGATATCCGGTCTTCCATTAAATTGGAACGAAAACGATCTCTTTGACGCTCTTCAGGACATTGACCCATCCCTCACACGTCAGGATTATCGACCAACACTCTACCCATCGTGTTACAGCTCCACTCATACAGCATTGCTCAATTTGGATCGTACCAAACACTTACAGCGTCGCAACCATCTGCAGGTCCCACAATCGGCTAGCAGGACTGCGGCTCTTCTTATGATTGACAGCCATTTCTATAATCTAACACCATTGAACGTCCCCGAGGGCGAAGTAGTTGCAGAGTTAGTTATTGTCCTTACTCTAAAAGCCATTCCAAGATACTGAAGTTAGGTTTGTTGTAGTGTGATTGCGGTGACTGGCCTTGCAGGCCATGCATTTGGATCTTGGAGAAACCGTGAAACTCATCAAATCTGGCTAAAGGACTTTTTACCGCACGATGTTCAAAATATCAGGATCATGTCATATGGTTACGACAGCAGGCTTCTCGGGGACGGTAAAGCCGAAAGCAGGCTACTGGATTACCAACGGCATTTTATCCAGGATATAGAAAATGCCCGGAGCTCAGTTAAAGTGAGTGTATTAGTGTCAACGAAATCGTAGTACTGCATGTGCTGATGGTGTATTATAAAGAAACCCCGACGTATCATATTCATTGGACACAGTCTCGGTGGTATCCTTATTTTGCAAGTAGGTGTATCCTGCCTTCCGAAATCTATCTCAAAGACTCAAGCTCACGTAGCTCCTCAGGCCTTGATCGAGTGCAAGCGCAATCGGACACATGCACACATTTTGGATGCGATGCATTCGATTATTTTCTTCGGGACTCCACACCAGGGCATGCGGACTTCTGACTTAGAAGAGATGGTTGAAGCAGAGTCTGGCAGTTATGAGACGTCAAGGCATAACCTGCTCAAACAATTGAGAGAAGGCTCTGAATTTCTTGAAACTCAAAAGGAAGAACTCAGCTTTATCTGGGAAGAGTTTAAGCCGAAAATAATCAGCTTTTATGAGACGGTGACGACGCCCACAGTTGAAAAGGTAGGGCTCAGTCAAAGCTTTGCTCAGGTGAGCAAGACTAAATTTCTCCAGTTGGTTTCAGGTCATTATGGGAGAGATGGCAAAGAGTCTGAAATGGTTAATCGGTTTTCCGCCCAACTATATATACCAACCGAGCAGCGAGTTCCCGTGGAAGAAAACCATACGAATATGATCAAGTTTGCCTCAGCAGAGGATCGAACCTATCGAACGGTAGTTAGATATTTGAAGGAGTGGGTGGATAGTATTACCGAGTCCTATGGTATATAGCGGTCTTTTTCTAAAGCTAGTTGAAGTACAAGAATGCTGATTCCTACTGTATAGCAGCTGCAAAAAATATTCAAAGTATGCCGCCGTTTGACGTGATTGTATATATTACTAATCCGTAACCAATGACTGGAAATTAGGTTCCCAAGATCAAATCGACTCTCTGAACAGCCATCGAAGTATGAACAAGTTTGAGTTCAAGAATGACAAAAGTTATCATACGGTATTGCCTGAGGCGAAAAAGTTTGTCGATGACGACCCGGATGTGCAAAGAGGTAATCGCGATATCCCGTAAGCTGTAACATGAACTTAGCAACTGATTCAACGCATCAAGAATCGTTCAGGAAATGGCACAGGATCTTGCCCTACTCCAAGAACATCGATTTTACCGGCCATGAAGACCTTATTGCACAGCTGGTAGAATTGGTGGCGTCACTGAAGACCGGCCATCGTCGGGTGGCTCTATCCGGATTCGGGGGGACAGGGTATGTGTTTGCCTTCCTGCCCGAAGATATTCGCAGCCTGATCCAATGCAGGAAAACCCAGATTGCTCTCGAATATGCATATCGACAGTTCAACCTTGAATGCCATATATTCTGGGTCTACGGGAAAAGCCAGGGAACCTTCAGCCGAGATTACCAAGACATTTCAACGCGCCTTAAGCTACCAAGATTTAGCGACAAGGAGGACGAACTCCTTCTCGGAGTTAAGCGTTGGTTCGAAAGCGATGAGAGCGGTAAATGGCTTTTGGTATTGGACAATGCAGACAATCCTTCGGAATTCCAGGGGAACCAGCGGGGAATATCCCGATATCTACCCCAAGGGTCGAAAGGAACCCTGATCGTCACCACGCGGTCTAATGCGATTGCAAATCGATTAGGATGCAAAACCATTGGCGTCGCCAAAATGAAGCCAAAAGAAGCAGAGGATCTATTCCGGCAGCTCCATAACGGTAGTATCGAACCCGCAGATACGAATGCTATTCACGAATTACTCCGAGCCCTTGATTATCTCCCACTAGCCATTGCCGCAGCTACTACTTACATGAAAGAGACTGGAACTCTGCCCACTGAATACCTAGAAATCTTAAACTCTACAAGAACGAACCAGGCGGGTCTTCTTATGAAGAAGTTCTACGACATCCGCAGGGAGCTCCAAGAAGATGGGACCGAGAGTGCGGATAGCAAAGAAGACATGACTGAGAGTGTTCTATCAACGTACTACATTACTTTTCGAAGGATTCAGGAGTTGTGTCCTTTGGCGGCAAACCTTCTTCAACTGATCGCCTTTTGGGATTCGCGAGCCATACCTGAGCTGTTTCTGACTGAGAGTGAATTAGATGGAGCTAAGGATTTGTTATTATTCAATGAAGCCCGCGGATATCTCTTCGACTATGCACTGATATCCAGAAGCACCATTCCAAAAACTTATGATATCCACCGGCTGGTTCATCTGTCCATGGAGACATATGCATCGCAAAATCTAGACAAGGCGGTAAACTGGAAAAAGAGAGCATTAGATATTGTTTCACGACTGTTCTCACCGGGAGATTACAAAGAGCTGGCTACATGTACTGTTTATCTTTCCCATGTATTGGCAGTACTCCGGCATGCCGATGGATCAGAGACAAACTCTTTGAAGCTCTTCGACAATCTTGCAATGTACTTTTTCATAACAGGACAATACCATAAGGCACTAGAATGGGACCTGCGTGCCCTGGATGCCAGGGAGAAGATCCTCGAAAGGGACCACCCGTCCACTCTCACCACCGTCCACAACATAGCCTCGGTGTTCAATAAGCAAGGGGAGCACATCAAGGCACTGGAATGGTACCAGCGCGCCCTCGATGGTTGGGAGAAGATCCTAGGAAGGGACCACCCGTCCACTCTCACCACCGTCCACAACATAGCCTTGGTGTTCGATAGCCAAGGGGAGCACATCAAGGCACTGGAATGGTACCAGCGCGCCCTCGATGGCTACGAGAAGATCCTCGGAAGGGAGCACCCGTCCACTCTCACCACCGTCCACAACATAGCCTTGGTGTTCGATAGCCAAGGGGAGCACATCAAGGCACTGGAATGGTACCAGCGCGCCCTCGATGGCAGCGAGAAGATCCTCAGAAGGGACCACCCGTCCACTCTCACCACTGTCCACAGCATGGCCTTGGTGTTCGATAAGCAAGGGGAGCACATCAAGGCACTGGAATGGTACCAGCGCGCCCTCGATGGCAGGGAGAAGATCCTCGGAAGGGACCACCCGTCCACTCTCTCCACCGTCATCGGCATGGCCTTGCTGTTCAATAAGCAAGGGGAGCACATCAAGGCACTGGAATGGTACCAGCGCGCCCTCGATGGCAGGGAGAAGATCCTCGGAAGGGACCACCCGTCCACTCTCACCACCGTCAGCTGCATGGCCTTGGTGTTCGATAACCAAGGGGAGCACATCAAGGCACTGGAATGGTACCAGCGCGCCCTCGATGGCTACGAGAAGATCCTCGGAAGGGAGCACCCGTCCACTCTCACCACCGTCCACAGCATAGCCTTGGTGTTCGATAAGCAAGGGGAGCACATCAAGGCACTGGAATGGTACCAGCGCGCCCTCGATGGCAGGGAGAAGATCCTCGGAAGGGACCACCCGTCCACTCTCACCACCGTCATCTGCATGGCCCTGGTGTTCGATAGCCAAGGGGAGCACATCAAGGCACTGGAATGGTTCCAGCGCGCCCTCGATGGCTACGAGATGATCGTCGGAAGGGACCACCCATACACTCTTGCCACCGTCCGTGACATGGCCTCGGTGTGGAACTACCTTTCCACTCTCGCCAGCGCAGACATCAACCCTCAGGGAGGCCATTAGCAAAACCCCAACCCGCCCACCTACTGTAATCTCGCGGTGTGTACATTTGGCAACTGCTTGAGTTCTCGAAGGTTCTGACTTATAAGCAGAGTTTCCTACAGCGCATAATTAGCTATGATCTTCTGCTAGCTAGTAATGCCATTCTAGTAGCTTCTTTGATTATTTTCTACAAGTTTCCTTATCTCTGTGTTACGTGCTCTTGGCTCTAGTGGTCGAGAATTGGGGCGTTTCTTTCTCTAGTGGTATGGCAATTGATTTGTGATTGTTGGCAAGATTCGGTTTTCTTTACAGAGGCTGGAGGTTTCTAAGAGTTTCTAAAACGGGCTTAATGAATTGAGAATTCTAATGGCTGGCTGCATTGCATATATGAGAAACGATGCATGGATCAGATTAGAATGATGAGATAGTATTAGCTCGGCTGATGAGGACTCACTTGGCAGGCATCCTCAGTTTTGTTCTGTTTCTCATGCTTGTTACAATTCATTAATCTCATATCAGCAGTATATTAAATCATCTTCCGTGACATTTCATACGGGGGTTGGCGGTGTCATACTCTGCGGTCAGGCGGATTGAATACGAATCGCAGACCTCTATAATCGTTGCTCCGCACAACGATCCTAATGTTTTCTCTGAGTAGCAACAGGTGGTATTTACAGGCACCGACAAAGTAAGAGATCCAGAAACATTATACGGCAGAACCATCTGTTGCCTCGACATCGTCGAAAACAACGGCAGTGAGGTTGAACATTTCTTGGCGAATGTAGATCCGGCGAAGTGAGAATTTCGTTTTGCAAATTTTGCTCACATATGGAAACAAAACAAATTACTTTTCGAATAAAGCAAGTTACAAATACAGAATTTTGCCTGCATCAATGATAAGCTCTATTTCCATACACACGGGAGGGTGGTGATTCGGACACGAGCCGGCAATGCCACCCGTGCTTAGAAGAAACAAAAGGACCGTCTGTATCGGAATTGGTTGCCCTGTTTGCGGCAGAGTGTACGGCAGTATCCGCGCGTTCCGCGCCATGCGTCTGCGACCCGAACGGGCATGTTTGCGCGTCGATTAGCTTCTTCATGCCCCGGGATGCCGGAGTGTCCCGCGATGCACCAGATCTGTCTTATCTCGTGCTGGAGGGTCCTGCTTCTTGTTGATCCACCTCGGTAATTGCCACCTCGGGCTTAGATCTGTAATTTTTGGGTACACTAAACTCGTTGAGACTATTGCTCGGGTACATAAAATGGAACGTAGCGGAAGTTCGGAACGCGAGCTCAAGCGGGCCCCGTTCTTGCTGACGCTAACTACTTCGCTTGTTGTTCTGTGGTTTACGCCGAGGGTGTTACTGCGAGGATACCGTCGGCTGTGATGCTCGGATAGTTCGGCGGACACTAGTAATGGATACATTGACGCGGTCAATGTGGTTTATTCCGAATCATGCTGGCGGTAAATTGTCCGCTGCATGAATTATCACTCGAATTTGTGAAATCCTGTGTGTTACGATATGGAAGCTGGGGAGAACCGTATGCGTGTATTCTATGGTATAGAGAAGAGAGAAGGAGAAAGACTCGAGATATATACAGGAGGCATCAGCCCCTGCAGTCGTGACCGTGTATCAGACCTGTAACATCATGTACATCTGTAACACTGTGCTGTTGCTCTCTAGTTTCAGGCTCCGGTAGCCTCCGGCTTGGTACGGTGTGTAATTCTCTCGGAACCTCGGGCGTGGTTCGGTACTCGGCTCTCTCGGTCACAGCAAGGTAGTCGGCTCTGGGTATGGTATCTTTCTTATATGTCTTTCTTATTCCCGCATTGTAAGATAGACAATTTAACATCTTCATCGTACTTTTAACACAACATAAGCTGTTGCTTGAAATGGTAGATTGCCTAGCTATTGTGGGCGTCTATGCGTATACCTTCAGTACAGCAGAATGCTGTACGCTTGTATCCGCAAGTCGTACGGAGGATCTAAGTATATATGTAACATGTGCAGTTCTGTTGTGACGAATGCCTCGGGCAGTCGGCTAGCAGATGCCGGGGATAGATCAACAAGGTGGAAGATAACGTAGCTACAGCAAGTTTGCGGGAACTAGCTAATGACATAATACGATTTTAATGTTAAATTAGGCACAGCAAAGGTCAAAAATGCAAACGGACCTCACAGCTTAGTCATATACCTGTCTTTTACACAACTCGATCTCGCGGGTGAAGTTATTAAAGCATCGAATACATCTAAATGTCAACATCCCCAATGCCGGTCTGCGATAGCCTTTCAAGTGACCCTAATCAACGAAGCTGTAGCCACCACCGGCGTCATCGGGACCATTGACACTCACACAACCACCACCACTCCCGCCGTAATCACCGACACTTTCGAAGCTATCACTGCCACCACCATGACTACCGATACACCAGCGGACATCGTAGCATAGTTATATCATCTTGTGGGCCCCTTTGATTGACCAAATAAAGTTCATAGGGCAATGGATGTGTTTACCTACAAGAAAATCCAATAGACGGATAAATACTACTGTAGTTAAACTTAACTCTAAGTATCCGTTCATTGCGCATCAGTCCATGAGAATTGTGGACGGGTTCGATTCAAGTGCAAAACTTGAATGGACTGGATTAGACACGAACGGTTTCAGTTGAGACGGTTCTATACCCCTGACCGCTAGCAACACTGACTGCACCCGGAACTGGTCTGTGATTTCAGGGCAAAGAATTCTAGACTGCTTGAGGCTTGGGCTATATGCCTATAGGGCCTAGTGGCCCCTATGATGTCATGATATAGACTTTATTTTGTGTTAAATTTCGTATGTGTTCTAGTCCAGTGGGCATTTCGGTCCAGTCAGTCGTGGACTAGTCTAGTGGCTGGACGGTCCATTCACCGGAAAAATCGAGTGGACTAGTCCATTGACAGTACAAAGGAATGCGGTGAATGGACGGCCGTCCACCCACCGGGAAGGGGATTCTAGTGAATGTACGGCTGTCCACCCACCGGGAAGGGCATTCCAGTGAGTGGACCAGTCCAGTCACAGGGTCAAGGTTAGCGGTGAATGAACTGTAAGAATATTGACGTGGCGGTACAATCAGGTTTGTTTTCACTTCGAGTCGGGGCTTAATCTTCTTTGAAAACCCGGGCCTGTAGTTCGAAGACTGTTGGTAGTTCAGTCGGTGGTTCCGGAAAGCGCAGAAGAGCGAATACCCAGGGAGATAGCGCTATAGATGAGGAGGACGATGACGAGGGTGAGGGTGAGGAGACTTGGGATAGCGAAGGACAGGATGAAGACGAGGGCCTTCATATTGATGAGGGGGCTGATGGAAGCTCTGAGTCGGACTCCGATAGTCCGCTCTCTTCTTTGGGGTCTAAAAAAGGCGAGGATCAAGATATAGACGAGCGAATCAGAATGTAATTTAAAAGTCAGGATGCCGAGTTCAATATTTCCTCAGCTTCGTGTACCGGTGAACGGACTGGTTCATTCAGATAATGGTGACCGCCAGTAGCTTGGTGTGACTGGACGGTCCATTGGTGAGTGGACGTAGCCCATCCGTGAGTGGACATCACTAGAACAGTATGCAGGGCTTCCAGCGGCATTGCAGCATCCAAAACCACTACTTTTTGGGCCTTGCGCGGCTTGTTTCACGACATGACGGTATCTACCACAGCTGATTTTAAAGACCCACAATCGGCACAACTTCCGGCACGACTACAGGGTACCTACTTCTAGTAGCCGGCAGTCCTTTATAGGTATCTACATGAGACTTTATGGCATCTGAAACCAGGCACGGACGGACCTGGCCACCGAAATCATGCCTGGGATAAGACGACGATCTTTGGCCCCGAACAACTACCGTCGGTCCAGATCGCCGTGATCCCCTGGAATATACCGTTTGGAGTCAAAGGCTTCCACAAATTGCCAATTTTATATCTAAAATACTCAAAATCATCTCTTTATATCAGCGTAACAGCATATAACCTGCAGTGTAAAACTTTTGTCTCTTGTTTGTTTTGTTTTATTCATACTGTGTTTACTCTAATTAGAGTATGACAGAGCCTAAGACAACCCCTCCGCCTCCGGGCGAGCCGGCAAGATGGCGGAGCTCCCACCTGCTACCCACCGTCCCCTGTGACAAAGGAAAAAATCAATCAAGTGCACGCGATTGGAAAGAACAAAGAAATCAACGAAAAGAGAGAGAGACCGCCCCCGGTCCAAACACCTTTAATCCTGCCCGCGCTCCTCCTGCCCGCGCTCCTCCGCTAGTTTTGGCGGGAACTTCCCGACGTCAGTAGCTGCCAGGAAGTCCATCACCGCTTGATCGCATTTTTCCTTGGAGAAAAGCTCAGAAATTTGCACATGCCGGCATCTGCTCGCTTTCCATCCAGTGGCCTTTCCTACCGCCTTCCAGAGCGCTTTCTGCTGGTCCTTCCACCGGCTGCAGTGGCGGAAGAGATGCTCCCGCGTCTGTAGCGTTCCGCTTCCGCACCACCAGCATTTGTCGTCCTCTCGGTGTCCAAACCACTTTAGGTACGTTCCAGTCGGCGCATGCCCGCTCTTCAGTCTGTAGAACCTTGTTGCCAGTGATTTCACGCTTGTTATTGAGATATCTAAATTCACTCGAAGCTCCACATACTACAAGTCAGGGTCATCAGAAATAAATCTCATAATTTAGTATGAAGATATGTCGAGTATGTTATCTCAACTCAGAATGTATGGAGTTTGTATGCAGGGCAAAGGCAGAGCGTCGCATGCGCACCGAACAGCTGCACCAATCCGCTATAACAGGCTCTTTGAAGTAGAAATATCTGAACATCAATGTTCATAGGCTTATCTTTCGAACTTATAGAGGTGGAAATATATCTCGCCACTTTGCGGTAATACTACTAATCGCGAAAGCTATTGGCTTAGTACCGTACTTGGCGCTGATGACGAGACGAAGCATATGTTCTTGATTCAAAGACATTTTCATAGGTTTCAACTTCTTATCAAGATATTCTAGAAACCGATCCCTACTGTTATATACTAGAAAACTCAGCATCGCAGCGTTCTTTCACCGAGCTAAACTACAGATGCGTATTCTACCGGAAGAGGAGAACAGTTTGGCCACTACCGTGCCTTCATCTTTTCAGATATTGTTGGCATGAGATTTGGCCCAGTGGCTTCAGTGGCGTTCGGGGGCTTACAGCCCCCATCGGCCTAAGGCTGCGGGCATCAAGCCGGTGGCTTGCAGCCGCCATTGGCCTCGCCTGCCCCCATGCCGAGGAGCAGGCCTAGCTCCGGCACTGGTACTCGGTTTTGGGTTCCGGCTGTGATACTCGGCTTCGCCGAGTATGGTCTTTTCCCTGTATATAAGCCTGCCGTTTTCTCTCTCTAGATGTATAGACAATTGAGCTTCTTGTTGAGATCAATCGAGTACGAATAGAGATATTGCATTGACTATCGTACAAAAGTGATTGTCTAAAGAGCAAAGAGAGAAAAAGACAGGCGAATATATATGGGAAAGGAGAGAGCATACTCGGCGAAGCCGAGTATCACATCCGGAGACCAATGCCGGGCATCACTGCCGGGGCTAGCCCTACTCCTCAGCATGGGGGCAGGCGAGGCTGGTGGGGGCAAGCGAGGCTGGTGGGGGCAGGCGAGGCCAATGGGGGCCGTAAGCCACCGGCCTCATGCCCGCAGCCTTAGGCCAAACGCCACAAATGCCATCGGGCCAAATCCCGTGCCAACACTCCCCCTTTAGCCCAAGGCGTTCCAAACAAAGTGGACATACCAATAGAAAGGGCGGAAGAGAAGAGAAAACAAACGAAAGGCCCTGAAATCCTCCAAGTCCCAAATAACCTGTTGACAAAAGAGAAGAAGAGACAAGGGAAGGAAAGACCCAAAATGCAACAAAGAAACACTCCCCCGAGACCAAATCCAAACCCAAAGCAACCATACAAATCCAACAAAGTCCTGCCCAAATCCCATGTCCGAAACACATATTCTTTACAATCTCTCCAACTCAAAATCCATACACACATCCAGAAGGTCATAAGTCGCTGTCGTCATCTAAGTTGCAGGGTCGAAGGTACGCAATGTACGGCTCACAATAGAGCTTCCTATTCCTCGCCATGAGGAGTCCAGACTTCGGGGATGCATGGCCAAAATTGCCACCGCCGGTCTCTTTGGGTCCACTGTCCCGAATCGCATAACTGTGCGTCGGCCGACATCGCCCAAGTATCCGCGGTCCATAACCCGTACTCATTGTAGATATGTTCGATAGCACACTGTATTTCCAAAAGATGTTGATATAAGGAGTGGTTGACGTCAACAAGTAGTCGACGCGAGGAGAGGTGGTCGACACGCACAAGTAGTCGACACACAAACGGTAGCAGGTGGAGTAGTCGATACGGAACGAGTACTTGACACACAAACGCTAGGAGGTGGAGTAGTCGATACGGAACGAGGGACGGTAGATACGCTGCTCGAGGGTAGCAGCACGTTGCTCGAGACTTCGGAGGTGCTCGAGGCTTCCGGGTGTAGTTGTCGTGTAGTCGGCGGGAGGAGAGGGGGTTGACGAGGAGAGGTAGTCGACACACAGCCGACGCAAGAAGGTATGGGCGTGAAGACAGCCCAAGAATGGTAGAGGACACGCAGTCGACTCAAGAAAGAGAGGGGACACGCAGTCAACCCAATGCTCGCGGACAATGTTCGATGCTTTTGGAGGCTGCGGAGTTTCGGAAACGATAAAGATACTACTATTAGGCGTCGATTCAGTCCAATGCATCACAAGGCAGAGGAGAAACGATAAACAAAGAAAACAAATAGATTGTCGGCTCGATCCACTGGAACAGGGGCAGAGGAGAGGCAGTAACAAATACTAATAGTAGGCGTCGATTCGAATAGAACGAAAAGTGGTGGGCTCCAAAAGGACAAAGTCGAAGTACGAGACTTTAATAGCTGGCGGCGCTTCAGAAATGATAAAACTAATAGATGTTGATTCCAAAGAACTGAAAGCGCCGGGCTCATAACCTGTTGAGATCAATCGAGTACGAATAGAGATATTGAATTGACTATCGTACAAAAGTGATTGTCTCAAGAGCAAAGAGAGAAAAAGACAGGCGAATATATATGGGAAAGGAGAGAGCATACTCGGCGAAGCCGAGTATCACATCCGGAGACCAATGCCGGGCATCACTGCCGGGGCTAGCCCTACTCCTCAGCATGGGGGCAGGCGAGGCTGGTGGGGGCAAGCGAGGCTGGTGGGGGCAGGCGAGGCCAATGGGGGCCGTAAGCCACCGGCCTCATGCCCGCAGCCTTAGGCCAAACGCCACAAATGCCATCGGGCCAAATCCCGTGCCAACACTTCTTCGCTCTTTCTCTTTTACTCTCAACAGATATCACAAGATAAGGGACGAAGCAGGCACCTATGGAATCAGTCCGGTGAAGCAAAGCTTGTCTTCGACTCTCGAGTATACCCGCAAAACCTGTTACGATATAGAAGGGGAGAACCGTGTGTATAGACTAAGGTACAGAGAGAAGAGAGAAGGAGAGAGGTGCGACATATATACAAGGTAGTTAGGTGCCTTATGCCCTACCAGCCATGTGACTTGCCATCAGCTCAGCTGAAGCTCAACTCGGTCAGGTCCACAGTTTACAAACGATGAAATAAGATACGATCATACCGTTCATCTACCATCGATAGTCTTAGTACATCCCAAAACCATCAATACTAGATAGCCACACACTCAATTCTGGAAGCTGATAGCTTATCAAGATATAGCTTATAGATATTTTCGATATAGCCTACTTCCTCTTCGCTGCAAGTGTTCAGCAGCCGACAGCTCCCTTTTCACAACACTCCTCCATAATGTTGCCCATCTTGGTCGAGCACGCACTTTCTCGTTTGCAGAACCAGCTCCTTCAGCTCCTCAGCCTCCTTCCATCGCCCCTGGTTCTGGTATATCCAGGCGAGGTTTCTCACGGTGGTCAAGGTAAAGGGATGCTCTTGGCCGAGTATCCTCTTTCTCGTCTCCATGACCTGCATAAGCAGCTCCCCGGCCTCCTTCCATCGCCCCTGGTTTGTGTATGTCCATGCGAGGTTGCTCATGTTGATCAAAGTATTTGGATGGTCCTGGCCGAGTACCCTCTTATTCGTCTCTGTAATCCGCACTAACAACTCCTCGGCCTCCTTCCATCGCCCTTGGTTCGTATATGTCGATGCGAGGTTGCTCACGTTGATCAAGGTATTTGGATGCTCTTGGCCTAGTACCCTCTTTTCCGTCTCCATGACCTGTACATGCAGTCCTTCGGCCTCCTTCCATCGCCCCTGGCCCCGAAATGTAGATGCGAGGCTACTCATGCTGGTCAAGGTATTGGGATGCTCTTGGCCGAGTACCCTCTTTTCTGTCTCCATGACCTGCATTAATAGCTCCTCAGCCTCTTTCCATCGCCCCTCGCTCGTGTATGTCGAAGCGAGGTTGCTCAAGCTGGTCAAGGTAGTCGGATGCTCTTGGCCGAGTACCCTCTTTGCCGTCTCTATGACCTGAACAAACAGCTCCTCGGCCTTCTTCCATCGTCCTTGATGAGTATATGTCGATGCGAGTCTACTCATGCTGGCCAAAGTGTCTGGATGCTTTTGGCCGAGTACTCTCTTTTTCTTCTCCATAACCTGCACCTCCAGCACCTCAGCCTCCTTCCAACGCCCCTGATCACTAAACGTCGATGCAAGGTCGCTCATGCTGGTCAAGGTATCGGGATGCTATTGGCCGAGTGCTCTCTTTGCTATCCCCATGACCTGCATAAACAGCTCCTCGGCCTCCTTCCATCGTCCCTGGCTCTTATAGGTCCACGCGAGGTTGTTCACAATGGTCAAGGTAAAGGGATGCTCTTGACCGAGTATCCTTTTTCTCGTCTCTATAATCTGCATATGCAGCTCTTCGGCCTCCTTCCATCGTCCATGGTTCGAATATGTCCATGCAAGGTTGCACATGATGCTCAAAGTATCTGGATGCTCTTGGCCGAGTACCCTCTTTGCTGTCTCCATGATCTGCATACACAGTTTCTCGGCCTCTTCCCACCGCCCTAGGTTTCTATACGTCGATGCAAGGTGGTCCATGCTGGTCAAGGTGTTTGGATGCTCTTGGCCGAGTACCCTCATTTCCGTCTCCGTGACCTGCAGATCTAGTACCTCGGCCTCTTTCCATCGTCCCTGGTTTGAAAATGTCTTTGCGAGGTTAACCACGCTGATCAACGTATTGGGATGCTCTTGGCCGAATACTCTCTTGCTTGTCTCCATGATCTGCACACACAGCTCCTCGGCCTGCTTCCATCGCCCTCGCTTATTGTATGACGATGCGAGTCTACTCATGCTGATCAATGTAGAGGGATCATCAATTCCGCTAATCTTTTCTGTTTGTTCTCTGATCCGTATCCGCAGCTCTTCTGATTTCCGAAACTCTCCCAACTCATCCAGAAGATCACTAAAGATGCTGCATAAGCCGATTGGGATGAAATGGAGCTCCCCAAACTCTCGCGTCATATCACTAATCTCTCTCTCGTAATGTTTACGAGCTTCGTAGAGTTTGTCTAACCCACATGTTCGGTATTCGTCAATATGATTGACCCAAACAAGTTGGCTGAGCCCGCGAAATCTCTCACTCTTCCACCTTGCGGTTTGTACGGCTTCTTTTTCGAACTTCAAATCTGTAGGTTTATCGCTTTTTTCAAGCCATAGATGGCATTTATCACTATCTGATTTGGTCCCAAATCCAATCCGATAACAAAAGGCAATTTGAAATGCGATGTGGCCGGCACAAGGTTGATTTTGATTCCTGTCATAACATTTTTCTAGGTCATCTCTAATTTGGATCCGCACACGATAGTCAGCTTGCATGAGTATTGCTAGGTCTCTGGCAACCTTGGAGAATGGTATTAGCGCAATCTTTTGAGAAATTTGAAATGATTGATACTTACCCGAAAATCTACATGTCTTGATAGCTCCATCATTGTGTCAGACGGCCCTGCAGTAAAGTGTTGCAATTCAATTCTAAATTTATCAACGTAAGTACTAAGCTCTCGGTTTTGGCAGATTCTGTGGTGAAATTTACCGTTTTGGGCTGAGAAGAACAATTACTTTGCCAAGATCTGATGTTCGTTTTTCGGGATTCAGTGGTACGGTCAAACTGAAAAATTCCTTGAGACGAATCCTATAATCTGCATTCAGGTCCGCCAGTGACACTGAGTCCATGAGTTGGCTGGCAATATCTTCCATCTTATCATCGTCTTTGAAGTACTCCAAAGAAGTGTGGGACCCGTCGGATATGTCGAACGTATATTCGGTATTTTCTGAGGAAGAGACATACTCCCAAATAGAACCCAAAGACACAGCATTCCAAAGGTGTACACATCTGTCTTTTTGGCGTCGGCTACTTTGAACTCTCCAAAATAATGCTCAGGAGCATTCCACGGCCTTGATTTCGGTAGAAAAACCTTTGCTGTTTCACCCACTGCAAGAGTAGAATATCCGAAGTCAGCCACCTTAACTGTAGTCTTGCCGGTAGCGTCTTTGAAAACTAGCACGTTTTGTGGTTTGATGTCACCATGAACGACATCTGTGTCCTTGTTAAGCTTCAAACTTGAAGGCAACGTTAACTAGAATGACAAACCGTTGGCATGCAAAGTCATGATGGCACTTCCAATATCGGTACAGATTTTAAGCCGGTCAGCGATTGTAATCTTCATGCCCTCGCACACGTTCATAAACTGCTTTAGATCCCAAGCTGCTTTCTCAAAGACCAGCACAGGGATGGCTGTCTCTGTCCTAGCCTTGATTTCCCAGCAGATTCCCTCGAGGTTGACTATATTTGGGTGACTTTGAATCGGGGGTTGACTCAAGATCAGCACCTCTGAAATCAGCGGTAAAAAGTTCCAATCTGAATCTCCGCGTTCATGAAACCGCTTAAATGCAAGAGGCATATTGGTAATGAATGTGGACTGGCTTATCATCGCAGAACCACCTACCCCGAGTGTACTGAGAGTAGGCTGCCACGTAATGGGGAGATACTCAATATTGTATTTTTGGGCAACGGAAAGAAATTTAATTAGATCGTTTTGGCCGTCGCCGTTGCTGCGATTGGTCGAGGCTGAGTTGCGGGTAAACATTCCATCAGAATGTGTAGTGTTACGTGTTGAAAACATGATATATTAAATGAATGTAGTACAAATGCTGCAGTCGGTCAACCGTAGAATGATGGCAGAAAATACGTAACCTAGTGATCCTATATACTCAGTCAGCCATCGCTTAAACCTTAGAAAAACGCAAATCAAGAAGGGTAATTGTACGTACGATAGTCCTTGGTGGTTACTCTTTGTTAGCTGCTACTCAACCCAAGTATAAATGCAAAGCAGATGAGGCTGCGTAACGAAATCTCTTCTCGTAAATCCATGCCTGATAAAGCCCATGTCGGCGCGGAATGCTCATGCGCGCAAGATACCATTGCCTCAATATTCAGCCTAACATAGTAGCACAAGACAGCTTACTGCATTACGCTAATTGACTTGCAGCATTGCCTCATGCACATGCCCTAAAGCACCAACTAGCAGGCTGTGTGAATGACTTGCCTGAATCATCTGCTTGGGATCGGATGGACAAACACGTAGTGTTTGCACCATATATGAGTTTCGCTTGGAATTGAATTTACGTAAGGCGCTCAGAGCCCCACATCAAGTAGGAATACTTTTAAGCCCCATTCACGGATCGATATCTACCCTGTCCGTGGATGAGGCAAATCCGTGAACAGAGTGGGGTAGCTTCGGTTGTCATCACCACCCCAACATAATCAATCACAAATCCCTCATCAAGCACTAACCTGTTTTCTCGTAGTCGTGTTTCAAATTACATCTCCACCGCCACAATATACATTTACTCCCTGTCACTCGCCTGAAACTTAATACCTGATGTGAAGGGAAAAAATAAGCGATTTTCGATATAGCATTTTATTGCTAGTGCTAGATACAGGAGTTTTCTATTCTTTCTCAAATCAGGGTCGATCCGTTCTAATGACTTTATTAAAGCTGTAGTTTCATGCATGTGTGTCAATATAGAATTTGTGAGGCTTAGAGAGTAATAAGACCGACAATTCTGAGCCGTACACACCCTTGCCCATTTTGGGAATCTTTGCGTTCGCTTACGATTTCAGCGCTAATATTGGCGCAACTTGGCAATACGACGATCCCATCCGTTTGGCTATATAGCCGCCGCTAGCACTTCGGGTATAGAACTTGATTCGAATTTGTCACGAGCTCGGAAAACCTATAAGTGAAGTGTAAACTAGAGGGGAGGTTAGAAGGGTGCGAAAGGTGATCTCTGCAGGGTTTACAGTAGTCCGTTCACCCGTCAGTTTAATACTCGCAGTGATAAAGCTATCTAGATCTAGATCTATCATGACACGTAAATGTTGAAACAAGAAAATAATATAAAACAATACCAGGGTCCCGCGCCCATGATGGGTCTAAAAAAGAAACAATTTTAGACTAGGCTTCGCCACCTCAACTTTGGTTATCGTTGCGCCCTGCAGCTCCACTGGAGGGACAATATCGTGATGCCAATGGTGAATAGGATTATCAGTTCCGTCAGTCCCGCCTCCTCTGGCCGCTCGCTCACCCTTACACGATACGGCTGTGTCAAGTTTGCTGCAATATCGTAATGTACTGTTATAGCACCTCAAAACCTCATTCTCACAAGAAATAAAACCCTAATTCTTCTCACATTTGCCCGGTAAATAAGCCTCCCACGGAATTCACGCACGCTATCACAAAAAGCCATCGGGGGGATTAATCAGGCTTATTACATCAAGCATCCCCTCTTGGCCAAATGCAGGGTCGAAAACACGCGGTTCGGAGTCCGAACGGCGTCCCCGGGTTACCTGGGACCTGATCTCTTCGATAGAGCTCTGGACATGGTCTTCCGCACCGCAACTGATCTCCAGTGGTACCAAAAGCGGGAGCCTCCATCCGGCAACATTGTTGCCGCGGTGCGCAGATACCACGATTGTAATGTTCGGATACCACTTTGTGATCAAACCCATGAAGACCTTGCAAAGGCTGCAGAGCGACTTGGACACATCTGTTGGACCAATCCTGACGCAGAGGGAAGCGTACGTCGACTTATGGTGCAGCTGCCAAATTGGTGATGCGTATATTGACTTGTCTATTCATCTATTTGACACGTACACAAGAAGTAAAGTGAATGCGGCTCCGCCGCTCAACCCTAACACCACGTGATGACCGCACTCAAAGTCTGCCCTACAACATCAAGATTGAGGGTTATGAAGGGACGTGTTCCTTGTGAACGAGATCGTGGACGATCTTCGTAACTAGTGTACACTCGCAGTGCACGCTCTGAGTAACGATATTCCGCTGGGAAAGGGGCTGTGGGAGCGAGGAGAATTAGGTTCGTATGTTTGTCTCAGTTATTTCCGGATCTTCTATGTGTCGGTGTCGCGCCCATTGGTTAACGATTTCAGCGGTGGTTTTCTCGATCACGATTTCTTCGGGAAGTGGCGGGGAGACCTGCGAAACTTGTCAGACAATGCAAATACCGGCGTCTTGGAGGTAGGTACGTACTTCCTGTACGACTAAGGTTTGTAGGGTCTGGGGAGGGAGTCGGTCGAGTTCTCCCATTATATGTATCCCCTGGATCGTAACGGTTCCCGGCCCATACGGGCCGCCCGCACAACCACTTCACCACACATCCAAAAATGGTCATCAGAGGCCATCCTTTTTATCAAGTCTTCTTTAGTAGCAAATAAAACTTTCTGTGAAAGAGAATTGTAAATTATATGTGATGTGACTTTGTAAGTCTTACTGCCCCACCAAAATTCGCTCTCTGAACTGGCAACCCACCCCATGTCTATGCACCACCACCCACCTTTCGCCTTTAGAGGTGATTGAATTCCACAAAACGATGCCTTTCATTATTGAGACACCACTGTTACTTGCATTTTGAACATGCTTAGCAAAGTTTGGGTGGAGATTTGGTATTTCTGGCTGGGCTTTCCTGCTCGCAAAGCTACCATCCCAGCTACTTTCACTTCTCACGGTGTGCTGAAAATTGCCCACAACTCCACCTCTGCCTGAGGGGTAAAGATATGCCCTATTTGATATTTGACAAAGTGGGTTTTAGCCTTGTTCACTATGAGAGCTGTGCAATGGGTATTGGTATCCTCCCTCTGAACCTCAACTCTCAGGCACATTGCAGATGGAATTCCTTGTGTACAATGATATTAGGACTTCAGTGGATGTCCTTAGCACTAAGCTTGAAGGATATTTTAGGGTGTTATGGGCAGAGTTGTCCATCTGGGCTGTGCATTGACGTTTTTCAGTTTTTGGGGAGCTGATCTTGAGACAACCCTCCCAACAAAAACTGCCCTTTTTATCAGCACCCTATTCCTGTACAGTCCTTAATTTTTTCCAAAATGCTCTCAAGACATTAGAAAGTAAGTTTATAATGCTCCCAGGCCACCCCCACAGAGTTGTGGTTGCATCGCTAAATATTTGTAGGTGGGGAGTCGGTTGCAATGCCCAAACGGGCTGGGAATGCCAAAGTTACGATCCAGGGGATAACTGCTCCCAGATAGTCGCCTCGCATACGAATTCTCCGTAACAGCTTTTGATCAGTCCTGAGATTCCTCTCCGAAAGAAAGCCCATCATGTGGGCGCTTGCTACAGCATAGAGCAAGAACTCCGGGTTCTTGGAATGCTGGGTAGAATACAGATAATCGTACCAACGGACAAAAAAGTTTTCGAGCGACTTTTGATGTCAATCTTCAGCTGTACTTTGAGAGTTTTCACCACCTCTATGGGGCGGCAGCTTTCGGGGTGGATCCCCCGAGCTGCAGTGGACTGAAGTTCTATATCTCTCCGTGATACCTTCGATATGCGAGCCTTTATCTTCTTCTGGCATTCGTCGACGATAGCAGCTATTAAATCTACATAGCGATCGACAGTATTCCTGTTGGTCTAGGAAGCGCAGCTGAAGAGCATGCGAACGTACTCATTCTCGCTGTAGGCAAATGGCCTGTTCGTGCTGCGGATGAATTTCGTAGATCTGTTCGTAATCAACATAGTCGCCGTGACAACTGACTTCGCTTCGGTGGTGAGCAACACAAGTAGATCTAAGAGTACAAGGTGCTTTGACGTTTTGGAGCGATGTCATCGGCTGCGGTCTAGTTCGGCACTCACAATCGTTCCCAGATTTTCTTCGTTGTCGGCCTCGTCAATTTCGCTGTCATCTTTGTCGTTGTCGGATTCATCGTCGATAGCGGGGACACTAGTGTCGGCATTTGTGGATATCTTTGTAGGCGACGGTTGGATGGAAGCAGACAGGCTGTCTATAGAAGAGAGAGGAGACAATGCTGGTCGGCATACTACGTTGTAATAGACTTGACTGATTGCGAATATTATCTCGTCGAGGGTCGGGGAAATGATGTCAGTCGCGGACACCCTGGTAGAGAACGTTGTGGAAGAAACTGTGGCACCTATAATTCAAAATATACCTGTGAGGACAGGGGCAATTTCTCGTAGGGGTAGCTCACAACGAACCTTTTGAACGAATGTGGATGTTAGTTAGAGAGCAGAACGCAGTGATAGTACGGGAGAGCGGGAGCAATCTCTGGTACATTCGTGCAATGTTTAGCTTTTGTCTCGGAGTATATTTATGGAACTTTCTGATTCATTTAGACAATTCCAACCAGCGACTAGTCTATGAGTCTCTCACTATGTATTCTTCATATGCACCCAAACTTCTTGCGCACGAACATGTTCCTGCAAGTACCAGCCAGAGGGAAGTCCAGAACCGGCGCCAGACAACTTAGAGCTTAACGTACCGGATAACCCAGAGTTTACCCTGCCTATAAACCTAAAGTTTCTCTAGCCAGTGAGTCCATTTTTAATCCGCAGCCTAGTTTTCTAGAAAGCTCGAAAGGCGCAGGCGATCTCCGGCTAGAAAGCTAGAAATATCTAAACACTTCAAAGTTGCCCGAAGATAGCAACTGATTTCAGGCTATCATGTTGGCGAAGCTGCGAATTGAGTTACGGAAATCTGAGGAGTTTCCAGTGAGAAATTGTTAAAACGTATGGCAGAGTAGGTCTGTAATTGATTTTTCAGGAAAGGAATGGTAATTGCTCATCGTTTGTTTGTTTGTAATCATAATGTATTCGGCCGCTAGCGGCCATGACATAATATTTTTCCACCGCCCCCCCCCAAATCCCAATCGCTTCCTCAGGGATTTTAGCCCCTTGGCAAAGTCGTGAAAGCAGCACCCTTTGTAACCTCCAAGCACTTTCCCTGTCCCTCCGCAGTAGACTCTCTACTCGGCTCCCCTAACACCCTTACCACTCCGGTTCCCCTCCTCAAACCAAATTAATTGACCCCGATTCCTTAATACCCTACTTACCCCACTTAGTCGAAGCTACGTTGAAGTGTCTAGCTGTAGCCCTCCAGGGTCTCATTGATGTTATCACAGTGGAATACCCCAACCGCCAAAACCGAAGCAGACAGGATTCGTAGGTCCGAGACTGAAAGTCCCCCTTGGTCATTCATGGCACGCTGGCCATCATCGGGCTGTAGGCTGGTGGGTGGGTGGATGGCTTAGATTGAGTTGTGCATGTCATAACTGTCGGATAGCTGGCGTAAAACGTCTGAAGGAAGGTGAGTTGCCCCTACAGGGTACTACCGTTTGGTGTCGATGCTGAGTGGCATCAATGGTGTTGTCGACGAGGTACACTCACCTAAAAGATGAGTGGACACACACCAGTATGTGAGGATGAAGCCAAAGTAAAACCCCACTCTCCCCCAAAGAGGAGAAAGCTTGGCAAAGCCAGGCGTGGAGAGGTGTTGTCCGAGGTGTGTGTCATTGCTGATCGTTGGAAGCTGAATGAGATGATTTGATGAGCACTGGTGGACGCTATCTATGAAATTATGTTTCGACTTGACCGAGCCGATATCTTGATTTTCAAAGGCCTTTTGGGGAAGTGATGTCGTATGTGGGGTTAGGGATTTGCACCAGTGTATATGCGCGGCTCAAGTGTAGATGAGCTAGATAAATACCTCTTTTTCCGTTAAAATACCTCGTGTCTGGGGACAAGTTCTGAACTGTAAATCTTTCCTGCACACTTGTCCTGGAACTAGATTTATCATACAGTTGCAGGATACAATCATGTTTTTTAGATGAGGCCAAAGTACGCAGAACGAGAGCATGGGATAGGGTCGTGGGATGGGTTCGACCACGGCGTTTTGGTGCAAGCGAGCAAGTCGAGTGTAAATCAGAACGAGGCACTACGTAAACGCTACATACTCGGGTAATTTGGTTCGGCACTAATTTAGTGCAGGTACGATGAGATCTCGGTAGAGCCGGGATGTCTTGTCCCACGGACTAGTGGGCCCCGAGCTTCGATTATGGTTCGGATCCCGGCAGTAGCACCGGGGCTCAGCTAACTCACTTCCGGATGCTTAAAGCTCCCTACGGAACATGGAAACACGTAATTTGTGAAACACGCGAAAACACGTGAAAAAGTACATACACTTATTGAATGCTTTGTGTCTCGAGCTACCGCTAGAGTCGGGAATGCAGGCGCTACACGTGCCAGATGACCAATTGATCAATCCGCACAAGCCGGTCCGATCAATCCCGTCGCTAGCAAATAGCTCTGCCACTACCGGGGAAGCGAGAGCAGGCGCTACTGGCCCCGCCTGCCCCGACCGTTCCAGCTTATGTCATTGTGTGGGTACTTCCCACGCCCCAACGCTCCCAGGTCCTCTCTCCGGCCCAGGTTTCTATCGATGCCAGCTAGCCTCCTTCCGCTGGAGCGACAATGATGATGGTGGAATCACGGCAATAACTGCTGCCGTGGCGGTGGCAGTGGTGGTGGCACTTCCGTTAAATTCGTGCAAGACGAGAGTATAACAGATGCAGGTGTGAAAAATGACGAGAGCGTAATCAAGGGTTATCTAACCTTTCGGTTTGGTTAACGTTCGGAGGCAGCGGGGGAATATTTAGGTCGTGTCATGGTAGTCTATCATCATCTTTCAATTTCTATCTTCGAATTCTTTCTTCGAGCACTTCGGGTAGTACCGCCACACATAACACTGACGAACATCGCAACCAGCACCTCCGTTCGTTTAAAACGGTATATTCACCTACAGCCTAGATGGTGATTTAGTAGCCTTGATATTTGTATTGCCGCAGGTTAGGGCCGAATGGTGATCGTTACTAGCTGTATCCAGTATTTAAATATTGATGCCTAAGAGTAGAAACTTGAAGGCGATGTGGGCAGGCTTTTGTGTGGACTGGTTCGAAACTTATGCGCGAGAATTTGCAGCTTCGCAGGGGCAGTAATTGTTGTTGGAGTCGGTTTAGCTGCATTAGCGATGCGCGCATTCGTCTTCGTAGATAATTCGAAATAGGTATCAATCAACCATCCGGCGATCACTTCGCAATTAACTCGGGGGGTTACCAAACAGGACATTTATGACCACACGTGACTACCGGTGCATTCAGGGCACTCTTGACCTACTCTCTATTATACCTACTACGCCTAAAATGCCGAGAGTACCCACATTTCAAGCCCCTCGGTTTCGTCTCACCGAGTCTCGGAGTACGTTTCTCAGCAGGCCAGCGTTCGCAACGGGCCGTCGGGCACACCGTACTCATTCGACGACGGAAGTGCTCGAAATGTAAGCCAATGGATGTCCGAGTTCAAACTCCTATCTTGCTGCCTGGGGGTACTAAGGTTGCCGCATTCAAGCCTGAGGTTGGGTGTCAACCGTACACTCTCCTGGTGGTGCCAGAGAATGGCTCACAAGGACTATGGGCTGAATGGGTTATACCTTACCCAAGCACGTCTCTCGGAACCCAGACCTTCCTTCTTATCCACTCATTTCCTCGGATCAAATTTTTTGGAAAGGCACATGCCCCGGATCCGGTTGTCTTGAGCTATCCTTCATTCTCGCCCCCTCACTACCCAAAACTCTCGATTGTAAGTATGAACCTGGGGATGTGGTCTAGTGGTATGATTCCTCTTTAGCATAGAGGCGGCCCGGCGTTCAATTCGCCGCTTCTCCAAGCCCATATTGGCAACGCTTTTTGGAAGTGGAGCTGATCGCCCCTGGTGGCCGTCGACGGAGATATTTTGACCACCTCCGAACCCCATTTGCTGACCATTGTGTCTCTCATTTTGGGCATGTTTTGAGTGAACTTGATGCGGTTGAAGAATTTACCGCGCACCACCGAATGTTACTATAACAGGGAATTTAGGTAGCCTTGCAACCACTACCATCAAATGGGGATGTGGTCTAGTGGTATGATTCCTCTTTAGCATAGAGGCGGTCCGGCGTTCAATTCGCTGCTTCTCCAAGCCCTCGATGGGCATCATTTTTGATTGTGGAGTATACCGCCCCTAGTCGCAGTTTCGAGCCGTTGACGGTCAATATTGTGCCCCCCCCATGCCGCCATCCAACTGCATTGTATCATTCATTTAGACATGTTTTAGATGTAGCCTAACTGCCTGCGTAAAGTTTTCTCTCCAGGAAAACCTACCAGTTGTAGCATATAACTCCTAATTGTTGGCGTCGGTCATACCAGTAACAACCCGTCGATACTCATACTACATCCCATCTGCGGAGGTGAAGGGGAAATTCTCTACTCGGTGTGATCCAGGCTTTTTCCACCACGAGATGCTTAGGTAACTTAGTTCATCCACTGATCATCACCGGGAAACAGATAGCGGGTGAAAGCAAAAAGAATGCTCAAGACCGGATTTGAACCAGTGATCTTCGCATTACGAGTGCGACGCCTTACCGCTTGGCCACTCGAGCTTGGGATGTGGCGATTTTGAAATATCTACATTTGGGCAGTTTAGGTTCTTAGCAGTAGTAGCAAAGTAGAGAGTGAGATGAGACTCAAAATTGGCTCTCAAGAATGCTATCGTTTGTGTAGAGAAGATAATTAGGTGTTGTAATCACATTGCATTCAGCCACTAGCGGCCATACCTATTCTAACCATCACCGGTACTCCTAGCCCTCAACAAAAGGACTGTCGAAGCTGTAACTTCCCCATCCGTTGCCCTCCATCCCTACACAACACACAAGTGGAACGTTACTGATACAGCCCATTAATTCGCCGCCCGGTACACAAATTTGCGTAAAGTTCTTTGGATAGGCATGCAGCCATTCACATAGGGAATCATCACCGTTACGCTTTCCCGGTTGTTTCCGCCCCGAGCTACGAAGATCAATTTTGTAGTAGTGCGGATTATGCGGAAAGTTCCAGACATCGCCGCACTAACTAGCACTAGCGAGCCAACTAGCCCGAGAAAATAGCGGCATCAAAATTTTCTTATCCGGGTTCTCCCGGAAACTTTTTTTCTATCCACACCCCACCCCCTCGCACGTTGCTTGACAGTGATTGGTTGGTTAGGCTGGGAATGATAGCCCAGAAACGGCTAGAAAAATGTAACGCCCTGGGATGCTACCTACCACCTCGATTATTGTAACATCCAGTGACGGTGCCGCGAATTCATCAACCGCATCAAGCTCATCTAACATATGACCAAAAAGACAGATACCATGGTCAGTTGGATGGGGGTTGGATGGTGGCCAAGACATTGACCGTCGACGGCTCAAAGCCGCAATTAGGGGACGGTCTGCTCTGCTGCAAAAATGATACCCAAGGAGGGCTTGGAGAAGAGGCGAATTGAACGCCGGACCGCCTCTATGCTAAAGAGGAATCATACCACTAGACCACATCCCCATTTGATGCCAGTAAATTCTAAAAACTCTTTACAAGGATAAAAATTCAAATTGATTCTTCCCAGACAGTCGTATTCGTAAGCAGGGCATATGGTAGAGGAGCCAGAAACTTCTTCAATCGTTACCATATTAGGGTTCGGACTCTGGCAGTGGTTAGAATTGAATGGCTCATCAAATCGGGATCGTTCCTGCGACATCCTACAAGATAATGGGATCGGGTGCAACCCTGTCCCACTTTTCAACTAATGTCTCGGCTCATTGCTATTGTCTGAAACTATTTCATAAAGCTAGAGCAACGCCGTTATGCATTAGAGTGTAAAGACTCCCGAAACTCTCGCGAAAACCGGCATCAGTGTCCTCACTCCATTTCCATGTTATCTTACCAACAAACAGGTAGAACTTCACTGGAAATTATGGCAGAGACCATCTGGTAACGGTCACCTCGCTAAAGCCCGTCAATACTAGCATTTCGCTCATGTTGAAATAGTGATGCTAGAGAAGCTTGATTGTACTATCTAAGAGGGCCATAAGGCCATATATATATGGTATATAAGTGTGAATGCGTGCGTACGTATCTATGTATAGATCGGGCTGAATGCCATCAGCCCGACAGCAATCTCCGGTCATACGAGGCTCACCTCCGGCCACACGAGGCTCACCTCCGGCCATACGAGACTCATCTCCGGCCATAAGGAGGCAGAGACCTATCATGCAATAGCTCACCGCAGTTGCAGTGAGAGTGAGGAACAATGATACAACATTCGACGAATTGCCACTTGTCTCCAAACGTACTACAGCTATAAGTGGAAACTCTCCACCGTACCATAGACAAACGTGGGCATATGGTGCTAGTAACAGGCTGAGGGCGCGAACACCATTAGTATCACTCGGACATACGGCCAGTGCTAACGCCAAACTCTCATTCAAAGTACGAAGGAAATTGATTGCTTGCAGGCCGTGGTATTTTCAGAATCATCAGAGTACTTCTACCCATGATACTTGACTTGTCAGTAGTTAGGCGGTGTACCTGGAGAGCAACATACGGTAGAGAGTAGGTAGCGTTAGCCACATGACAGGTTTCTATCACTACACTTGGAATGCGCTCTGGGAATTGCGGCCGGATAACGGGCTATTTTAGGACTTGTTGCTATAGTACTTAGGGGAGAACCGTGTGTGTGTGTTCTATGATACAGTGAAGAGAAGGAGAGAAGGAGAAATACTCGGTGTATATACAGAGAATCATGAGAGAAAACTTTGATGCTTCCCCACCCTTGCTACTCTGGGTTATTTGCTACCGGATATGTAACAGGACTTGTTCAATATGGGGAGAACTGTGTGCATAGGCTTAGATATAGAGAGAAGAGAGAAGGAGAAAGACGCAAATTATGAGAGAAATGTGCCCCTTACCACCAGCCCCGCTAGCCGTTAGCTTTATATATACATGTAACAGGACATGCTGAGAACATTGCAAGTGATATCTGGTGCCTTGATGCGACGTGTACTTGCTTGAGATCAAGCGGGAATTGCAGGAGTTTGATAGGGCGTGTCGGTTAATTAATATTACAGCTTAACTGGCAGCTATGTTTGTACTCGCCGGATTTTCAAGTCACCGAACACCTTGTCGTTGATAATCTGACTTAGATATGAGATTATTTCGAGACCTTGCTGTAAGTATGCCCGCCTTGGTGCCTTGCTTGAAATCATTAGCGCACTTCATGGTTGCGCAGTAGAGTATTTGTTCTAGAACTTGATGTAGCTAGCACTTGGTTTTGATTTAGTGCCCATTCGACTGGAATGTGAAAGTCATGGTAATTAGATTTGTAGTCATGATAATTAGATAAGTAGTCATAAATTAACGTCACCCAGGGCGCTTATAATGACGTATGCGGAGACTTGAAAATCCGACGAGTAAGTACGTTGTCGTCCTCTGTACACCAACCTATTTCTCTCGTTCCCAGTTTATCTAGCCACGTGCTCGCAAGCTCGCACGCGACTAGATTCTTTCTGCGCAATATATACCGACTTACTGTGGGTCGATTGCCGAGATGTCGCGGTCATAGATTACGTAATGGGACTCTCGCCTCGATGATTATCAAGTGGCCAAAAAATAGAAAATAACCACGGATCTAACTGGTTAGTTCTGAAATTTTAACACTGGAACAAAACCGATAGTGCGGAAAATCCTGTTATTTAGCATGGCTCGGGAGCGCTCCATGCAGGGCAATAGGTCGAGATTTCCGCGATGTCAGGAATTTCAGCTCTAATTAACAACTCGGCCATACAAAGATTCCGACTAACTGGATGTAGAGACTACCGCAGTAGTGCTTTTGAATGAGAATATATGAAGTGATCAGTCACTACCAACTGCCTGTTTTACTTCTATGTACATCAGCTGGGAGCTTTACTGCTACCTACTCGCAAGCTCGCGGGTAGGTGAAGTTCACTTTGTCAGGCTGCGTGAAGAAACGAGGGATGGCCGCGGAAAGCTACCCGAGTAAGGGTCCTTACAACGTCAGATTTTGAGTCATTTCTCGGTTCAGAAACTTCACTTTCCCATTTTTTCAAAGCCTACGACTACGGTTCATGGGTATCTGGGGGTTTGTTTTACATTCGTTAAGGGCCGGCGCGGACACTAGCCTAGTAACCAGTCTACATGCAGATGGTGCAGACGATTCTCTACTGTACCGCCACAACACTAACCTGCCTCGACCAAGCCATTACCAAGCACACGGGAGTGACGTGCTTCGGCAAAACAACTCCGGAACGGCGTTTCAAAACCACTTCCAAAAACGCCGGCGTTAGGACCCCTAATTACGTTACAGAATTCATCGGCTTGTATTGGTATTTGTCGGAACAGACTAGTTTTGGTCTCATCAAAAGTTCTAGAACTATTTTGACTCTGATGTCACTTGGTAAGGTTTATCCGCATCAGCGTTACATCTGATCGTCGTCTATTTATGCAAGGCCGTACAATAAAGACTCGACGGGTAGATACAGGGCACTTAGTTGAAGCTATCTAGTGATATCACCCATCCCGTCCGAGTCAGAACGGAGACGGACGGAAATGACGGTTGGGGACGCCACTTGCCGTCCCCGGCCATATCCGTGGACAATAAAATTTGCTAGTAAAATAAGTTGAATTATACAAATTATCAAATTTACCGCACTATGTACAGAAAGCTAAATCTACTTCACTCATTCGATGTACGAGCAGAGCCAGTGAAAAACATGATTTCCACTCAGAATGGCTGGATAAATTCTTACAGTTACTTCTCGCACGTAAATCCTACCGTATCTCAGCACTCCGGTGTGGATTAGCCATTGCGGTTGTACATGAACTATCCATCAAAAAATACTAGTGCCCGCTTTAGTAAGGTTTCACACTGGTGTTTTTTCACCGCCTGGGTACAACCGCACGTACTCGTATCATACATCCGTATGTATGAACTACAAAAAGACAATTTCTCCCCAGCAGGGAATTGAACCCTGGTCTCCCGCGGTGCTATAATGACAGGCGGAAATACTAACCACTATACTACTGAGGACCTCGTGTGATGTAAACCCGTAACGAAGTCCAAAAATGGGACAAAAACGACTATGATCGATCGGTCGGCAATGTCAGGCTTCCCAATAGTCCTGGCAGCCGCCAGTCTTTCATCTCCCGCCATCGTCGTCCAGGTTGGGGTATATGTAGAGATACATAAGGCCCTGACCGGGGATCTAGCGGGCCCTACCGCTCCCTATCTTTGGGGTTCTTTAGATTAAAAACTACTCCTTTCGTAAAGAATTGCATAGCATACAACTCTCGTATCCTAATACTTGGCACAGGAACCTTGTAACAGGTGTAGATGAGCAAAAATTGGATCGAAGGCCAGTCACCACCGCATCACTCGCTTCACCCAGCCATCACTCGGCGTACATGGGCCTGGTAGTCCCCTAGTCCAAATACTCATGCCGACAAATCGTAGACCGGGATCGGGTAGACATCCGCCCGCTCCGGGCAGACTTTTGGGAAGCCTGGGCAACGTTACGAGATTATAACGGGGATTGTAGAGATGGCTTTAATCAAAAAGAACGAAAATCGCCAACATTGACTAGTGCAAATCAACTTTGGAAACCAACAATCTCATAACCCTGTAGTGTTGTCCTTATCCGTTTCCACAGATTATGAACCGGAATTATCGACGTATATATTACGCCAGTCTATGTATTCCGGCATCAATAGTAAGTCTGTATACTGGTGCTGTGTTTACTTAGATGTAATAGTGCCGGACATCATTGTCCTCAGACTTCTTACCACCCCATTAGTAGTGCCATCAATCCTTAGTGGATCAATACTCCGCATACTGCACTGGAATAGATTAAAAATCAGTACATATAGAGGAAAAGAGAGTTAGCAGCTCTTAGGCATCTCAATAGTCCATCCCATCCGGGCAACACTCTCCTCAGGACTAGACTAATTTTTGGGACCGATAATTCTTGACTACTTAACAGTAAGGCAATTGGATGTTGGAGTATATACCTACAGGGCATTGTAGTCTGTACGATATCATATGCATGACATACAGAAGTTATCTATGGGACGCAGTGAAATCGTGTTAGTTTTATACAATGTTGCGTATTCACGCCCGCAACCGCATTGGGGCACCCGAAACTAGTAGGACGCAAGTGCTGAACCCTGCAATGCGCAGCGAATCTAGAGTGAATACCGTGTGAACTGTAAAAGTACAGGTGAAGCTCGCCCATAAGTGCTAGATGACTACTACTCTTGGGCTAGCCCTGTGACTAGCTCTAAGATACCCCCCACACGCCGCACAACAAAATCTCTAGTTTTAAGGCCCACGACCACTTGTTTCGTGGCATCACGGTTTTCTCATGCCCAGACTTAGGTGGCTGGCGTAGCGCATGAGACACAACAGGCGCGCTACGCCAGCCACCAGGCATTGAAAATTACCAAGAGTGTAGGGGATAATAGCAAAGGACAACAAAAATGATCTAACTGATAGAAGTCATAGTGGGAATGAATTTTTCATTGGAGTACGACATTTCTCGAGAGTGTTAGATAGACATCTTCATGTGACCGAAAAAAATTGGGTTCCGCTAGCTTCAGTGTTCCTCAACGGCCTGGCCGGCCCGGCTTTGCACTTGCCCGGCTGGCCTTAGCGGCAGCTTCTAAATAAAGGCCGGGCCGGGCCGGGCCTGCAAGCATTTCTGCCCGGCATACATACAGCAGGCTTTATTTGCCGGTCTGTAGGTTTAATGGAATAAAGGATAAACAACATAGTTTATTTGAAAAACGCCGTCTGCTGTCTACACTAAGAAAGGCTCCAAGTACGAAACAAATACCGTATCCAACTCAACCATCGTAGCTCTGCCATTACCGCATCCCATCAACCGGGCCGGCTTTCAGCTATGGCAGACCGGCTGGGCCCCCGCTAGCGTGGGCTCTCAGAATGAAGGCCGCTTGGGAACACTGGCTAGCTTAGCTTCAACCATCGACCATTACTGGTTGCAATCACCACCAATCTCATCGGCTATAGCATATATGGAATATCAAATTTCCAATGCATTAATCATAGTGCTTAGCATCTCGTTCAACTATAGCTAGCGAGAATTCATTCTCCTGTGTTAGTGTCAGCTCTTGTTATTTCTCCGGACTACATTATTTTATATTATGGGGCTTCGATTTCGGCAATTAATTAACCTAACGTTGCGGACAGATATTTTAGCAATGGAACCGTTACCTGTAAATTCCGGAAGAGGGTCCCCAGGACGGGACGGCAACGTCGAGTTCCGACAGACCGCATCTTAGGTAGTTCTGCTGGTAAAGTACATACTCTATCTACAGTTAACTACTAGGCAGAAGACTTCGAGACATGCGCCAAGGTCAAAGAAATCCAATAAGTTAAGAGAACATACCTCATGAAAGGTACCGGATGAATGATGATTAGTGCTCCTAAGCTGTCAGATCGATCTGCCGATCATCTGTAGAGCTGAGAGATATTTGAAGATATCTGTCTCAACATAGTTATCTGTAGGTATCTAGCGGTATCTATAGAACATGACGATAACCATAGATACTCGAGGATAAGAGAAAACACCCGAGGATAATCGAGGGTATCCAACGACAATTGAGTATATCCGAAGGTACCATCGCAGTCAGTGTTCCTAAGCGGCCTGCAGGCCCGGCCTGGGTCAGAAGCCGCCCGGCCTGCACGTGATTTAAAAAGCCTGCATCGGCCTGCATAAGCCTTGGTCTGGTTGATGGATGGAATACGGCAATGGCAGGGCTACGATGATTGAGTTGGATATGGTTTATGTTTCGTACTTTGGAGACTTTCGTAGTAAAGGCAGCAGAGAATCTTTCGAACAAATATTTTGTTTAGGCTTAGTCCGCCAAGAAAAGCCGCCAGACCGGAAAAGCCGCCAGGCCCGGCCCGGCCCTCATTTGAAAGCCGCCGCTAAGGCCGGCCTGGCCGCTTAGGAACACTGATCGCAGTTATCTCCTACAAAATGCTCTTGCTGCACCACCCCACCACGTGCGTTATAGAGACGAGTGAATGAGGAGTAGGTATCAGAATCAGGAATGCGCAATAATTGTCGTTTAATGATCACTCTGTATATACTTCCGCTATCTAGAAATCTGCACACTGGCTAACTAAAGGTCTGCTGATTTTTAGACCGGTTAGATCATGAATTTCAAAGCCGCTTTTGGTATAGGCCGGTCAAGCTCGGTCACTCTTGCTAAGACCACCGGGAATAAACCGGCTAATCAATGATTCAAAAAGCCTGGAAATCAATATATATTTAGAAGTATCTATGCTTGTATGGATAGCTGTAGATATGATAAATATCTACAGAGGGAAAGTGGTGGATATTTATAACTATTTACTGTTGTTTACAAATTATGAGCTACTGACCAAAGAATAAACTATAAGACCGGATTTGTGCACCAATATTGTTCATTTCCACATTAGCTTGCAGTTAATGTTTCAGTTCGTCTACTATATCTATTATTATCTATAGACCGGTCAGATCTACATTAATAAATCTGTAGACCGGCCAGAACTAGATTCAAAAAGCTGCTCACGGCATAGACTGGCCTGGTTAGGGTCGAATTTAACTGATATGACTTATTTGGTTTACTGTTTGCGATTGGTTTGATGGAATCTCCCTTTTTCTTTGGAAGGCTACAGTATGTCAGATCTATAGATTTAATCCAATTAAGACGAATGATAAGTGCAAAATAGTCAACATCATGCACATGGAGTCTATATACTCGCGTTCTCAGATCCTTGATCTGCCCTGCCGTTCGAAGTAGTGGCAAATTCGTGTTTTTAGACATCCGGAGATAATCCACAATAGCGCGCACAGCCATGGTATGAAGGATCGGCGAATTGTTCACGACTGGTAACTGCAATTCCAAGACCAAGGTGTTCATGTTTCGGAGCATTTGAAGGTGTAATTCATATATTTCGTCTCCGAACTCGGCTAATGTTCCCTACCGGCCCGACTTGCCGCGCGACGATTTACCGACACGTCCATTAACCGACAAAAGTCTTGGCGAAACAGAAACAGCCCGATACGTCGACAACAACGATAGCAACTACAAAACACACAGCGGGAATCGATTATGGACGTCGAATTGACCCCGGAGCGAGCATCCTAGCACCACCGAGCCGGCTGGAGGAGGGCGCACCCACGAACCCACCCAATTGAGTGGAGTCGCATAAAGTCTTGGCAGAAAACATGATTGACCAATGGGTTGGCCGACCAGCAAGCGACAACGAGGACTACCCCACAAAGAGAGGGTTGCCTCACAGGAGTGATGACAGAAGCCAGAGTAAGTGGGAGGAGCAACCTGGACCCGGGCGATGCGGGAGATGGGAGGAGCGACATACCTATGAATGTGGCGATGGAGATGGCGACGGCGGCGAGACCCGGCGCTGTTGAGACCACGGGCGCAATGATAGTTTAGCCGATGGAGATATACCAGAACAGAAACCAGAGAAGGAGGAGCGAGGCCCTGGCGACCGCCATGGCCCCCAGCGACTGGAGGAGCCGCATGGAGAGGACGATGTGACTGCAGGCACAAGAGCTAACGTAGCTGCACCGGAGCATCGAACACTTAACAAACCTGCTGGAAGCACAGGCAGCCCATGATGAGGTACAGTGGAGAGGAATGATGACATGGGTGCAAGAGAGAGAGCAGAAATGGGATCTCCGCCACAAGGATGACAAACTGTGCAGGGCTGGCATCACAAACATCATCGCAAAGGTCATGAAAGGAGTTGCACCAGGCCAGGAAATGAGAGAGAAAGAGAGAGACAAGACTGCAAAGATGGATGGTGGGAGGCTAGAGGCCTCGCAGCAAGCAGATACAATGCAGGAAGGTGGACCAGAGAAGCACCAACAGCTGCAGCAGCAATCGAAGCCCAGACTGCAGCTCAAACTGCAGCCTATACGGCAGCACAAACGCAAACCAAAGTCAGGCGCCATGCCCGGCAGACGATGGGAGATAGTCCCACCGCGAGCCCAGAGGCAGAAGGCAACAGTTGGGCCAGGCCCTACCCTGACAGCAGGATCGAGCATGGCAGAGATGCCTGATACTTAGGAGAGGCGAGGGTTTACCGCTCCCCAACAAAATGGACGAGGAATTTGTATCGGCGATCAACAGAGCGCAGTTCCACAAGAAGGTACCGTCCCACATTTGGATCATGATGGCAAAAAGGAACGCTAGGGGTACGCTTACCTCAATCATGCACCGGAACATATCCGCGGCGATGGCACTAATATACCGCGACGTGATTATGACCGCCGCGCCCTGGGTCGACAAAGGAGTGATTGACGTGGAAGAAAACGAGTCCTGGGAGAGGCTCAGGATCCACGCTGTACCACTCTTGAGGTCCATGGGAAAAGGCACTGAGGGTGTGCAAAAGATGTGGGATATTTTCCACGCTGAGAACGAAGGGCTAATGGTCCTGGTTCACGTACCCTGGCTGGCGAGCCCCCACCGCACCAATGAGAGAAGGCACAAGGGAGAGATCTCCGCATAGTCAGTGGTCTTCGTCGTAAAGGGGAGCAAGGTGGTGCGAAGACTGGTTGAGGAAGGTATCAAGGCAGAGGGAATGCGGTACCGAGTCGAACCATTCACGAATGCAGCTCCAGACAGCAGGTGCAAACACTGCTGGTGATTGGGCTACATAGAGGGCAAGTGCAGCGGGAAGCCCTCGTGGGGCTACTGCTGAGGGCCACACCGTACCAGTAACAATAAGTTCAACATTGTGAGGTCCACTGCAAAGCGGGGCGCTCTCTGTGGCCAGACACTAGAGACATGCACCAACTGCAGAGGTAACCACATTGCATTCAGCAGTAGGTGCCCAAAGAAGATGGAAGTGACGAGAGCGGCACAGGGGAAGAGGAGAAGAGAACCAGCAGGACGGACCACGAGGGCCGGTGGATCAGCCACAGGGACGAACACGATCATGCTCGGCCGGGGCGCTGAGGCACTGGGAGGATGAGACAGAGGCTGTAGAGAACAGGAGATGGCGGACGCAAGAGTGGAGGAAGCGGGGGAAGAAGAGGACATTACAATGGGTGAGAACGCAAAGGCGACAACGAAGGCAACAGTCACAATTACACCGACCAGCACGGAACCTGGAGTTGAAACTGGCGTCCCAGCAGCCGCCAATGTTTAGAGCGATCCAGCACAACTGCGCCAGGTCGAAGGAATGGGCCATGGCCGAGCTCGAGACAGGAGTTGAACTGAAGGCGGACTCGGTATGACTACAGGAACCACTGAGAGAGATAGAGAGAAGGAGTCGGAATCAGTCATCCGGCCTATGATATCGCAAAACTGAAGAGAGTTTGGTTGGCGGTCCGCAAGGAGAGCAGCTTTGCAACCAACAAAGGGACCAACTTGAGCAAGAACGTGCTCCGTAACGCAATTCTGGTTGGGATTGAAAGAAGTGAAGACACAACGACGTGGATTGTGAACATCTACGAGCAAAGAGAAGGGGAGACAGGAGAGAGGCCAGCAAGGAGACTGAACTGCCAGAGAATTATTCGGCAGGGGGGAGGCGTTATAGTGCTCGCGGGATATTTCCACACCCACAGCCAAAGCTGGGACCAGAGATGCACAGAATGGAGGCACGCCACATATTGGGAAGAAATCATAGACAAGCACAGACTGGTAATTGGGAATGACGACTGGCCCACTCACTACTGGACGAGGCAAGACAGCATGGGCGAATCCGTCATACACCAGACCCTGCCCAACCGACTTTTCGGAAAATGGATGATTCTGGATGGGAGCCATGTGACAGGGTCCGGTCATGAGATCATAGAGTGGGAATTCGAAATGGAGATGCAGGAGGATGCAGGTGTCACACAAGTCACAGGGTGGAATCTAGTGGCCATATCGCAGGAGGACGTCAAGGTGGCTGAGGATCTGTGGAGAGAGTGCGGAAAGGAAAGGGAACACTTAGGAGCGCAGAGCACAGGGGACGAGGTCCAGAGTGAGGCCTAGTGGTGCCAGGAAGCACTGAGGAAGGTACTTCACGCCAGAGCTAAGAAAATCACAATCTGCGCCCACTTATAGAGATGGTGGAATGACGAGATTAAGGAGAAGAGGACTCAACGTGTGAGAGAGAAGAGAAGAAGGCGCAGGTCGGCAGCGACAGCCCAGGCCAAGGACGAGCTGCAGAACTCAGTCCAGAGAGCAAAAGAGAAGATGTGGTATAACTACCTGAAAACCATGAGAAGAGCCGAGGCCTGGAGAGGGGCGAAGGGTACCAACCCACAGGCAGGAATGACCGTGGATGCCTCGCCCCATACAGATTGGAAGCAGCCAAATACCATCGCCGGAAAGGAAGAGATGCTTAGACGAGAATCCTTTCCCCTGAAAGAGTACGACCAATACTTTGAACTACCCGCAGCAGGACAAGCACACCTGTCCCTCACTGAGCAAGGGGTCAAGAGAACTCTATTCTTGCCGTCCGTCAAAAATGACCCGGGCCCAGACAAACTATCTTTTGGAGCCGTACGCCTACTCTGGATGTGGGACCAAGAGAGAATTGTGGAGCTGGCAAAGGCAGCCATCCGGACGGGCTGACACCCACCCGTCTGGATGCGGGTGAGTGTGGTTGTAATCCACAAGCCACGAAAGGACGACTATACGAACCTCAAGGCTTACCGCTCCACCTTTCTGCTACACTGCATGTGGAAGGTAATTGAAAAGTGGTCACAAAGCTACTGGGTGAACAGGCTGAGAGAAGAGGGCTGCTGAGTGACGGCCAGTGTGGAAGCAGGAAAAGACGATCGGCAATCGACGAGGCGGCAAACATGGTTAACAGAGCACATGCAGCCTGGGGAGAAGGCAGTCTAGCCGGTGTGCTCCTGATGGACATCAAGGCAGCGTTCCCAGGAGTGAGGAGGGGGAGACTGGTCCACACAATGAACGGCATGGGGATTCAGGGAGGCCGTATACGATGGACGGCAAGCGTTCTCTCAGACAGAAATGTTGAAATGGTAATCGAGGGCAATGTCATAGAAAGACGCTTGGTGGAAGCAGTCATGCCGCAGGGTTTACCGGTGTCTCCAATCCTCTTCGCAATTTACACTTGCGGGCTGATAACATGGGTGGAGGTGAGGGTCTCTACAATCGAAGGCCTGACCTTGGTGGACGATATAGGATGGATGGCAACCGGGAGTGACCTTAGTCAAGTCGTCAGAAAACTGGAATCCTACGCCAGGGAGAGTATCGATTGGGCAGAAAGGCGAGAGCTGGAATTCGACACCACAAAAACTGAGGCAGCTCTCTTCTCACCCAGATGAGGCCCCAAGAAGCACCTTTTCCCAAAGCTAACAACAAAGATACAAGTTGGGAACGTATGTGTCAGACTTAACAAGGAAGTGACAAGATGGCTGCGACTTTGGATGGATGCCCACCTGACCTTCAAGGAGCATCACAATCGATGCATGAAGAAAGCTAGAGCCACAGAGGCATGACTCAGGTCGCCCACACAAACGTATGGAGTCGTACCAGCATGTGTAAGAGCAGTACAACTAGCCTGGGTCCAGGCCGTCGCGCGGAATGGAAGCGAGCTCCGGTGGGATTCGATGGAAGGCAGCAGGCGGGATGACCTTCAGCTTCTGCTAAATCGGCAGGCCAGGTCCACCCTGAGCGGGCTGTTGACAACTCTGAGAGGTGCGCTTATGCGAGGCTCAGGGCTGACACCTGCGGTACTGGGCCTCGATGCTTCACAACAACAGTTCGTGGAGAGGCTACCAAACGCGTGCGAAGGCTCCAAGTACAAGGAGCTCTTTGAGTACCCCACACCTGGTGCACCGGTAGGCAGATTGGCCGCGATTGAGCACGCACGAGGCGGGAGAGCAGAGAGGATGTGCTGGCCAGACCCTGAGGACAAGCCAGTGGTCAAGACCACCACACTACAAGATGACACTGAGGCCAAGAGAGCCGCTGAGCGAGGGGCGAGAGAGAAGGAAGGCAATTCAGGGACTGGAACCTGGACATGGTGGACGGAGGCATCCCGAACAGACAATGAAACAGTGGGAGCTGCAGTGGTGTGTCCAAACGGGTACGGCTGCACAGTATTCCAAAGCTACCTGGGCCCCAGGCAAATGGAGGTATTCGATGCTGAACTATGGGCGATCGGAGTCACTTCGGATGTCCATTATGTATGCGGTGGCATTACGAGCACATACAGTCATGACAGTGGCGCACTGCAGTGATTCGTAGGCAGCCATCAGACGGACGGCGCACCGGGACCCAAGGCCGGGGCAGTAGCTAGCAACAGCAAATAATAAGCATGCTGGGGCACTCCATGCCCAGGGCATCGACGTCTTGATCCACTGGGTCCCGGGGCACTCCAGCATCCCTGGGATCCAAGAGACCGGCCGCCAGGCAAATAAGGCACGACAAGGTCGAGGGTACAAAGTACGTGATCTTATATACACTTCGGCCGCGAACAGAGCCAGAAGAATCTTGGTAGGAAGAAAGACTGGGAAGGCAAAGTGGGAGGCAAAGAGGTGCTCCAAGCACTACGGCTATAAGCTGAAGGGCAAAGATGCAAGCAAGAGATCAGTCCAAATGACAAGCGTGAAGCCACTGGCTGCAAGGTGCAATAGACGGAAGAGCGGGCATGCCACGACTGGAGCGTACCTAAAATGGTTTGGGCACCGAGAGGACGACATCTGCTTGTGGTGCAGAGGGGGAGGAGTCCAGACGTGGGAGCATCTCTTCCGCCACTGCAGCCGATGGATTGACCAGCAGATGGCACTCTGGAAGAGAGTGGGAAAGGCGACAGGCTGGAAAGTGGGCAGATGCCGACATGTGCAGATGTTTGAGCTGTTTTCCATGGAGATATGCGACCTAGTGGTGATGGACTTCCTGGCAGCCACTGACGTTGGGAACTTCCCGCCCAGGCAAGCGGAGGAGCGCTGGCAAGAGGTGCGTGGGCAGGAGGAGAGCGGGCAGGAACTGAGTCGGCAGGTGGTGCGTGAGTAAGGGTGTTTGGAGCGGTGGTCTCTCTTTTCGTTGATCTCTTTTGTTCTTCTCAATCTTTTTGCTTTTCATGTGTCAAAGGGGACGATGGGTAGCAGGTGGGAGCTCCGCCATCTAGCCGGCTCGCCCGGAGGCGGTGGGGATATTGGGTCCTGTCATACTCTAATTAGAGTGCATACAGTATGAATAAAACAAACAAAACAAAAACGATTTACCGACCACAAACGGGCGAAATCCGACGGATGCCCAAAAGAGCCAGCGATGGCCATGGTTCCATTTCAAAAGCTGGCGATGTGTGAAAGATGGCCTCTATTTCACTCTTATAAATATTTATGAATGCCAATAGTGCTTCTACTCTAGGTAATTACTGTCAATGTGAAGATGTGGGTGCTAGTATTTTTGGTATAAAGTCCTGCCTTGGAGATCCATCGAAATGTTAGCTGCCCAGAATCAGATGGCATTTATAGTGAGACCCAGCCGGCTTCATAAATCGGCCGGGCTTGATCCTCCTAATCTGGGACTAAGCGATATTTATAAACATTTGTATTGTGCTCGCCAAGTCAAGGTAAACTACTGAGCTAGTGAGGTTTTCCGTCATGGTGCTCAGAACGTACTTTGTACAAAGGTAATCTTTAGACACACTTTTGTTTGTGCTGATGATTGTCCTCTTTTGTATATTGGATATTGCAGGAGATGTGCGTGCTGTGTGAGTAGGATAGTGTTAGTCTCAAACCACTACTTGCGGTTCGAGTATGCAGTCTGAGATTATTATAGTGTTCGGATATGGATGACGAATTCCGGAATGTTTTAGCCTCGATCCATACAAGTTTCCATCGGAGTAGGGATTAAACATTTGCGATTTCGCCTTCCATACTCGTCAGCACTCTCTCGAACCTCGCAAGTTTAGTGGTGAGAATCTGCTCTAAAATTTAATTTTTTGAGTGGGTGTGGCAGCGGATCTTGGCGAAGGGCTGGTACTAAAAGCACCGCTAAGGCCAGTTTAGCGTACCATTCTGCACTTTGCAACGCAGGATGAAGCATAGCCTACATGAAATTAAGCTCGCATGCCAGCCCCTCATGCCACCCATACCCAGGGAGGGGCTGGACGATTTACTCGTCAGTGTTACCCCGAGATTTACACCCCGAACTCAATACCGAAACAATACCGAAAATCATAAAAGAAGTTTTCGGTCACCTCCTATGTAGATAATAACTGCTCTGGGAGTCTGCCTGCACTTGTCCGAAATTGATCGCAGGTGGTAGAGGTGCCCTCATTGCTGGCCGATGCATCACAGGGTAATAGGCCGATGCATTACTTGATGGTAGGCCGAACTCTGATGACATCGGGAGTACCTCTACCACACACAAACAATTTCGGTCAAGTGCAGGCAGACTGCCGGAGCAGCTATTATCTACATAGACTGTGAACGAAAACTTCATTTTTGATTTTCGGTGTTGAGTTCGGGTGTTCAACTCTCGGAGTTGTACCGCCAAAACTGATCACCTATTCGGTGATGTAAATCGCCCAGCCCCTCCATGGACCGGACGGGGGCTGGTACACGAGTTTAACATGAAATATCGGTGAGAAACCTTAGAATTGCATTGAAACGAGCTCTACTAATACACACATAAATGCCCAAATTGAACTAACGTACTATTTCATAGATACATTACAATAGTAAATGTTATAGAATTTCATCTCGGCAGAAGATTTGTTCCGGGTTACGGTGTCCCGGAACTCTTATTCCCGAGCCGGATATACTATGTCCGACAAATAGTCAAGACTATGGTCATCTGTACCGGGCCCTAGTCCTGGAGTTTTCTGCCCGGGACGAAATAGTCTTCCATACTCATGCCCTAGACGAGACACGACGTCGGGCCCCGCAATATGTTGGAAATGGTAGCGGGCGCTGTGAGAAAGTCCAAAAGCGATATCGTTCTCTCTACTCTAGCGGTCTCTCTATATACAGAATGACAAGGCCACATTGGCCGCTCCGCCATCGGACGGACTCGGGCCCGGGGTTGAGCGGATTTCCAATACAATATTGTAGTCCGGACGGATAGTTAGAAACCCTGATGATAATGGTAGTGGTGATTGTAATAGCTACAGTACCAGCCAACGTTTAGACACCTAGCTTGGGTACATCACTGTCAAAACGTCTTCATACTTAGATTTTCCCACAGGCATCGGCTCAAAGCTTTCTGTGGAAAAGCACTAAATATCCTGAAGCCTTCTCTAAAGCACTTTTTCAAGCGCTCTCTACAAGTGCACTCTTCAAGCGCCCTGTTCAAGCGATCTTTCAGGCATCTCTCAAGTGTGGTCTCAAAGTGTACAGTACCAACAATGTCTGTCTGCAGTAAAGGTTGGTATAGATTCTTCTCCATAAATACCCAGCTGAATATTATTCCATAGGCCCATTCACACTTGTCTATGAGTTGACTATGAATTACTACGCAGGCGTCTACAGGAAGCTTCTTATAGGCTTCGTATGTGTGCATGTGCATGTAGTGCAGTCTATTGTTGATTTGCACTTTTGCTAATATCTAGTTCATTTTGCAAGGGTTACCATAGAGTAGACAGAGGAAAATCATCGCCTTGTCAGATCTCGAGGTGCTACTTGATATCTAGCAATTAGAGAAATGTGTAGGAATTCTGGGGTTCCGCTTTTGGGCAGTTTTTCTGGACTTGTTTCAGAAGAATATATTTCGAGTGTCAGGGGTATTTATGGTGGTGATATGCCGGAGGGATATGAGAAGTGTCAGTGATGATCCTGTTTGGCAGTTGGGTGGTAAATTGGTATTCGTATATGCTTTGGATGATTATATTAGGTGGAGTGGTTTGGTTGATTACATTAATTGATTTTGTTGACGGAAGCACGAGGTAACATTCTATCTTCAGTTACTAGAACGCGGAAGTAAATCTGGGAAAATACGCAGTATTCTTGAGAATGTTCTAGATGTAGGGATTTGTCTCGAATGCTGCAAGCTGACTTGGCGGAACGAGAGGACCGCAGGGTTAAGAGTACATAGCGCATGACACGTAAAATTGATTATAAGTAGAAGGTGTCGTACCCCTCTGTCTCTAGTAGGAAGGGTCAAAGTCCGTTCAACCAGTCAACTCAGTAAAGCGGTCAGGAGCATATCGGTGAAAGGATACTTTGAATTGATTCGACTGATAGCGAACTGAGTCGCGTCCATCGGCAGGTAGCGTATTGACATTTGATTTTTTGGTATGTTGTGACGTACTGGCAGAGATTTGTACAGTTTTTAAGTGAACTTATTGAATGAATAGGTGTTTTGAATACGGTTTACGAAATGGCTTCGGACTCGTCTCGAATTAATGATGTCTCAAATAGCTCCTCCGAGCCGCACGACCAGGACGCAGCGCCAGCTCCGTTCGAGGTGGTCAAGGTATATCCTTCACGAGGTCCATTGACACAGTATCGGCTGGCTTCGGCGACAAGTTTTAAGTGCAGTCGCTGCAAGAAGGAAAAGAAGGCGAAGCTCGTAGCGACACGCGATAGTCAATGGGATGCCATTTTGTGTAATGGTTGTTACGGTTTTATTCTCTCTCGAGAGTAACGATGTTTGAAATAGGGGATCCCCCGAAACGAAGAAAGGGAGGGGGCGTGGCCATCCGAAGCGGAGGGGAGGATTATTATGGAGCGTCCCAAAGTGATTGTTTTTTATTTTTTATTTTTATGGGTAGTCATTGGAAGAGAGATGCATATGACTTGTTTGCTAAGTTTATTGAGTTGTCATTCGGAATTTATGACTAGTCATTGTAATTCGATGGGTTGTCACAGGAGTGTATTTATGTATTGATTTGTTTGCCTCGCTTCATTAGCCAGCAGCGCACCCTTCGACGCTGACTTTTGAACTTAACTCGGTGATGTAGGTTGTAACTGCAAACTAGATGTTACTAACGAATGACGCCTTGAGGAGTGGCTACGAGCTTACAAATAAAATCGGCATCAGAAGTGTAGCTGCTGTGACTGACGGTTACGGCGGTGTTGTCGCAGGTGGCGGGACGCTGTTGACTCCAACAGTGACAGTTCTATGCGATGTAAACCTTGGCCTAGTAGACGAAAGGCAGGGATGCCGATGAGGGAACGTAGTAGATAACGCTTCCGTCCAAGCCGGCGAGGCCTGCATTGTTCAATTTCAGATCGAACTCATGCAAGGACGAGGGAAAGAGACCACTCACCGCTGTTGGATTTCATTGTAAATGTAGCTTCGCTATTGGCATTGCGGCAACGACTCATAGCGCCCGTCGTTCGTCACTGGGTTACCCCCGCGTTCAATTGCGTGGTTGGATTTATCCTGACTGACTGTTGAGATGCAAGTGTTCGTAATGGTTGACGAGAGCTGCTGACTGAATCACTCATCTTTTCCTCCTTCCCCAAAATTCTCACTGTTCCTACTTACAGATAACCGTCTTAATCGCCTCTCCCGTGCGATAAGCGATATCTTCCGTCACTGACTAGTACCCGATTGGAATCCTTTCGTTTGCTCCTCTCGAAGTCTCGACCGGTAATTCAAATACCGCTACCCTCCTGTTCAATCAGGAAGGTGACGTTCTTTTCAGTCGCTCTGGTATTGGCTTCGCCCCATCCTTCCGATTCGTTCCAGTAGGTTCCCTATTATGCGTAGTGAGTATAACGGTTTGCGCAAAGCGGGGATCGCCCCTCCTATACCTGTTCCGTCCAATCACAGCCAAGAACAAAACGTTGCGGGCACAAGGATAACCATCCCTGTCCCAGCAAACTAGACTGACATGTGCCCAACGCACATCCATTGTGCACTGCGCATATCTGTGCACTTGCATACTTCCAGCCTATGCCCTTATGATGGAGTGTCCAGAGACTTGAAAATCCGAAGTGTATATGAGTCCACTCGGTGACTCAGTATCGACGACCTCCTTCCAGACCATCGAGTAACATACTGTATACTGTTACATTATGCTTTCACTATTAATGTCTCGGCTTGGTGGGGTCATGTGCTAATTTTGTCTAGATAATGCAATGCGGTATCAAACTCACGAACCCTATGAGTTAAGTCCACTTGCTACCACATTTCTTAACATCTTCGCAAATTGTTGAGCACAGGGTAATATGGCTCATTTACAGTCCCTAATAATATTAAAAATTTATACAAGAAGTCTATCTCTATGGTACAAAGGCGTATCGTTTAAGTTAAACTTGACAGAAATCTTTAAAGTCAAACGTATATAAATGTATCATTTAACTATTTTGTTTAACATCTTTGTTTAACATATCGTTTAACTTCATGGTTTAAGTGGACCCTACAGTCTATTAATTGGCCTCCGCATAAATTGAGATTCAACTTAATGAAGCTTAAAATCCCTCGATTCGGTACAAATTTATCCCGGCAAAAGATTTTTTCCTCGATGTCCCAGAACTCTCATTCCCGAGCGGGATATACTATATCCGACCATGATTAAGACTATGGCCATCTGTACCGGGCCGGAATTTCTGCCCCGGACAGACCAGTCCTTCCATACTCATACCCCAAACAGCAGGACGACGTCAAGCCACGAAAGACAGTAGTCGGGACAGACAGTCAGCAATCCTGGTTCCTAAGTAACCCGGCCGGCCGACTGGCGACTTACCGGCCACAAACTGCCAAAATCCTGCGGGAGCTCGAAAAAGCCGGTGATATGCGCAAAAGGTGGCCGCCACCCATGACTTATAGATACTTGTGAATGCCGACGGTGCCTGAAAGTATTTGTAATGCCGGTGAATATTTACAAATACCGACAGTGCCTCCAAGTAATTACTGCCACTGTGAGGATGTGGGTGCTAGAAATTTGGTATAAAGTCCTCATTGAGAAGCCATCGAAGTTTTAGCCAGCCAGAATCAGACGCAGAAAATATTTATCGTGAGATCATAAACCGGCCGGGTTTGATCCCCCTAAACTGGAACTTGGAGGTGTTTATAAACGCTGGAAACTGATCTGAAATGCCGGCTACTTATAAACGAGCTCGGTGCTCGCTCCAAATTATACAAACCGGCACGGCTTTGGCGAAGCCGTGCTCGGTTGACCGCTTGGGAACACTGAAATCGACGGTGTGATGTTTTTTCTTTCTGAATTTAGTAATCAATTATTGAATCGTAATGATGTCGCAAATTAGGGAACGGAATTTGGAGCATAGTCCAAACATGCCCATTAAATACTGCTGTTTTCAACGGTATTAAGAGGTAGCAGTTGAACAGGCGATTTGGGAGGGCAAAATTAGAGTTATAGGAGAAATAGGTTACAAAAGTGGTAGAGCTACATCAACCTGGCCAGAGGTGTCTGGGTAGGGAGCCGGAAAACAACAAAACTGAGTAATTCCTACGGGCCCAGGGCAAGCCTGAGAATCTAACAGACTTGGGTTTCTGTAATAGGAGTAACTAACCCCTTGGGCTGGGTTGAGCTAAAATCTGATGTTGTGTTCACAATTCCATTGTTCAACTGTTCAACCATGAATTATTTTGCCCAGATTACGAGCCTTGACTCTTCAATAAACGGATGTGCTTAAATAGCGTACTATTTTACAACCACTTCCTCAACATGATAGATATTGTAAATCAGAGACTAAAAGGCGAAGAGAGCTCATTTATGCAGATTTCATGAATAGAACTCTTTATGATCACACTTAATTCGAGGACCAATAATAGCTTCACAAGGTTTGGCCCCCATTGCATCGCATGTAGGAAAACTGTTATAAGCACCACCTGTTTCATATTTTGAACGTTGCGATTGGACTAAAACTCGTATACTTGATTAGACTAATGTAAATAAAATTTGACAGAAGTCCATTGTATCGGTGCCCGCCCAGTCACGCAAAATACTGACATTATATACTGGAGAGAATTTTCAGTCATAATGCTCAGAATTCTGTGTACAAGGGCAATCTTTAGACACACTTCTGTTCGTGCTGACGATCGCCCTCTTATGTTAGCCGTTGGAGAAACTGCGTGCTGTGTGAGTTGAATAGCTTCAGTATTCCGAAACGGCCAGCCCGGCCTTAGCGGCAGCTGTAAATGAGGGCCTGCAGGCTTTTCTTGGCAGAACAATGCATAAACAGCGTATATTGTTCGAAAGATACTCTGCTGCCGACACTGAGAAAGCCTCCACAGCACGAAACATGCAACAGATCTAATTCAACCATCGTAGCCCTGCCATTGCCACATTCCATCCATCAACCAGACCAAGGCTTATGCAGGCCGAAGCAGGCTTGTAAATCAAACGCAGGCCGGCCGCCCAGCCACCCGGCTTCGCATTCAGGCCGGGCCGCATAGGAACATTGAATAACTCATTACAGTATTCGAATATGGAAGACGAAATCGGGGAAATTTTAGTCTCGATCTATACAAATTTCATCGGAGCAGGTGTTAAACATTTGCGATTGTTAAGAACTGTGCGCATAAACTTAAGGTACAGAGAGAAGAGAGAAAGAGAGAGACGTGAGATATATGGAAGAGAGTTGTGCGCCTTTCCATTAGCCCCGCTTACTTCAGTTAGCTCGTGTTAGGACCGATTTCGCCTTCCATATCCGAGTTCAAAGCACGCTGATTGGAAGCATGTGACTCCTTGTACATAGCTCTCTAAGCAAAATGGGTGTAGGGTTCGGATTTAAGCTTGTCAGAAGTAGGCAGCAGTGCCAAGCCTGTGCCAGGCATCACCTTAAAGTGGGATGCAAGCTCCATAACCGTATTCAATCGTATACCACTGTCGGATTACTGCCTGATAGTAGTCTCAGTCTTTGTGGACTTCTCGTTAAGCTTGTATCCATCTGCACTTGTTGAGAACGAACTTCCTTCACCGGCGACTGTTCAGGGCCGTTGATTGAAACTCCGGAACATTTCACTACTACTCCCATCACAATGGAGCACTCTGCTGCCAGAACTTTGCGCGTTACAAACCAAATTCGCTACCGCAAAGTTCCTCAATCTACAAAAAATGGCAAACGGTCGGACGTTGAAGGAGGTCCTCATCAAACTTCTCATTACGCACATCACGACTACATGTATGATCGGTCATCTGAACTCGCTCCGGCAGGTATTACCCTTCAAAGCTGTTCATTTTCTATTCATTTTGTACATTTTTATGTCGCTTATATAGTAACTAAGTACGATGGCGTAGATCAGATCATTCCTCCTGCTTCGCATAGTAGCATTCGTTTTGTGTCCACTTTATGTACTAGTAGAATTTCTATGCAATATATTCTACGCAATCCAGTACAATCGTGGGCCAGGAGTACCCTTCGAAATCACCTTTTACATATCGATTATACTGGGCATGCATGCAATTATACCCGATTCGGATACAACCATTCCGCTCAGAAATGTTTCGATCTCAGAAGTGCAAAAAGAGACTCGCAGTCGATCTTCATTAATCTGGTATGGCAGAGTACTGGTTCAGCTGGGATGCTTTTTTCAAGCAGTCGCCACAAGTGTGCTCTACGTTCGCAGGCTTGGCTCACAGGGAGGGACATATTTGTTAGACAACAAAAATGGACTTATTGCTCTCAGTGGCAGTCTTGCAGCTACACTTGGTCTGGCGCTTCAGCTTTTGAATTTTGAATGGAGAGTTAAGCGGATATATTCACAACAACCATTCCAAAGATGTCATCAAAAACAGCATCTCTGGCATTTTATTTTCATTGAGTTCAATATCGCTGCAGCACTCCATTTTTTTTGTTGCAATGGATGTTCTCCGTCCATGGGTGCTCTATCAAACCTTTCTATCGGATACCGAGTGGAGTGTGTGCGATACTTTCGGCTTCGCGAAATGTTTCTCTCCAGTATTATATGGGGTTTTAGGTATACTCTATAGCCGATTGTGCCTGTATTTTAGCTATTTTTGTGTGGTTGAGGTTGTTTTTTATTACCTTCTTTACTCTATAGCAATAGCCAGATTTTCATCAGAGGGGATCTTTGGTGCTTGGAAGGACCCATGGACTGATGTGCTCTGGGCGTTTTAGACCAAGAATGCATTTGCTTCTTTCGTAAAAATATCACGGTCTCCTGCAAGCATCGAAACTAGCACTCTTTGATGTTGTTGTGCTAGGAAGCCCACTCACTGTACATCAAAACCGCTTATCCCTATGCTCATTGAAATAAAAGCTGTAGAACTAAAACGGGTCGCATTTCACCTATTGCTTCATATAAGCGGACGATAGGCAGATGAAATGCTGCCTGATATCCTGTGAATCCGCGCTCAGATCCCCTGCCGGTCTCCTTTACTCCAACCTTCTCTAGACATTTCCATAGACTTCCAGTTGCAAATCATGGATATCTTGTGTGACTAATCTAGCAATAACGGACCCGTCCTCCATGTCCGATGTCCCCATTGCTGAGTCGATGCATATGACAATGAGGTTCTTACTATGGAAGAGTTTGGCCGCCCAAGGAGCGGGTACTGTGCAAAGTAAATTATGTAAATTGCTACCAGATCCGCATTCTAGTCTACACGACGTTATCACCAGTGCTCCTAAGCGGCCAGGCCAGGCCGGCTTTGCATAGGCCGGGCCGGGCCGCCCTTAGTAGCGGCTTTTAAATGAGGGCCGGGCCGGGCCTGCAGGCTTTTCCGGCCGGGCCTGCAGGCTTTTCTTGGCGGCCGGCCTGGCGGCTTTTTCTTGGCGGCCGGGCGGCTTTTCTTGGCGGACTAAGCCTAAACAGAATATTTTGTTCGAAAGATTCTCTGCTGCCTTTACTAAGAAAGTCTCAAAAGTACGAAACATAAACCATATCCAACTCAATTATCGTAGCCCTGCCATTGCCGTATCCCATCCATCAACCAGACCAAGGCTTATGCAGGCCGATGCAGGATTTTTAAATCACGTGCAGGCCGGGCGGCCTGCCGGGCGGCTTCTGACCCAGGCCGGGCCGGGCCGCCCTTAGCGCAGGCTTTCAGAATGGAGGCCGGGCCGCTTAGGAACACTGGTTATCACCTACTCATGCAGATGGTGGATTTCTCCTCGGCAGTGTTTCTAAGTTTCTAAGCAGTCAGCTGGGCCTGGCATACCCCAAAGCAGACCTGCAAGGCAGACCGGATCTATCGGCGGCCTCAGATATTTGAAAACCTGCAGGATTTTTGCAGTGCTGGCTTTTGATATGGCGGGCTAACCTAGCCAGTACTGAGGTCGGCCGGCGAGATGATAGCCAGCGGGGCTTCTAGGAACACTGTTTCTCGGTGCAGGCAGTCCAGTTCTCAAGCGGTCAAATGCCAAATTCGCGCAGGTTTGAGCTTTGGCGCGTGTGATTGTAGCCCTCCCACAGTTCTAAGGGTACAGAATCTAAGACATAACAAACTGCGACAAAGATATCAATTTAGCAACTGATCAATATGTATTGGTAATACAATCCAATGGAGTCAAATATTCAGAATAGGGAACGGTTGCTACATAACGAGTAAAGTGGCTTGAGTTCCTCCGCCACTGTTGGAAATATGATGCATAGGGAATTTCTTAAGCTATTTAGGGGTAGAACTTTACTTCTGATATACATACACAAAAATCTGCAATGGTGACAGTTGAGACACTATCCTCAGTTGAAATTCTCATGCCACAGTAACTAGTCAGGTAGGAGGTTTTAGGTATTCTCACAATCAGCATTTTGGAGATTCTTGTACAATGCTGCGAAAACTAAAAAACTCTCACCTTCACAGCTAAATAAGACAGTACATAGCAGGTATTCTGTGATGGGGTTGTCACTTCTGGGAGTTATTTTCGGCTCTACAAGTATTTCCCGCTGCACCCATGATTTTGGATATGCAGGGGTGTGTGGGGTAGTGGCAGTGGCAGCACTGGTAGAATGCTGACGATGATGATAGCGATAGTACACATGGTGATGATGATGGCGATGGTGATAATGGCTGTCATGGACCTATGGGATACGGTAAAAGTGTGTGCTGCTATGTACCTACTCAGTTCCCACCTGGCGCTTGAAGGGTGGCTGTGAGGACTGTTAACAAAATCATTTCAGGTTCTGATGTGAGCCTGGCAAGCGAAATTTCTGCCGGCAATTGGCTGAAATGGATTGTAGGTGGTAAAGGTGCCCTCAGTGCTGCCCGATGCGTCACAGGCAGTAGGCCGATGCATCACTCGGTGGTAAACCGAGTTCGGATGACATCGGGGTATACTCCGGAGTACCTCTACTACATACAAAGTATTTCGGTCAATTGCATCCGAAAACTCCTTTTCTGATTTCGGTGTTGAGTTCGAGTGTTCAGCCCTCGGAATTGCACCGTCAAAAGTGATCACCTATTCCGGGACGTAAATCGTCCAGCCCCACCCGGAATCATGTGGGGCTGGTACACGAGCTTAATCCATTACCGTTGGTTCACTCATCTCAAGCTACATAGAACACCTAAATCCTTGATGTCGGCTGGGACGGTGTTTTAGCCGTCTCTGGCGGTCCCGGCCGTCATGCCGTCCTCGTCGAGTTAAGACGGGACGGACGGCCTTGGCGCCGTCCCCTCCTCCTGGTAAATCTCAGACGGTTGATATCACAGAGCTGATGGTGCAGCAAATAACAGACTATTAAGAGATCAGTAACATCATCACCACTGACATCCATTGACGACAACAAAATAATACAGCCTCACGGGGGGATACGAACCCGCAAACTTTGGTATCAATGGTCGCCCGCTCGAGCCATTGGGCGAGCAAAGCCACTCATTACTTTAATCCAATATTAAACCGTGAGGCTTAGTGAGTATACAGAGAGCGATTATACCCTTTCTTGCCGGTTATAGATGTCACTTGACTGCACGCCGTACTGAAGCCTGCTGTTCCGGAAGAGCGTGTCAGGGAACATTTGCAATGATACCAGCATCTTATAACTACTCTCCTGAGCCCGGGGTAAACGACGGACTGACACAAGAGGTGGAAACCGTCCGTCTTCCTCCCAGTGTCTACAAAGCCTAACATTATCATCAAATCCAAAGATTCAATTGATATAAACTTAAGTGTACAATCATTATCTGTCAAAGACCGCAACCCCGCCAGAACTGTAGGCACGCCCGAAACTTGTCATTACATTCGGTTAAGGGTTAATTCCAAAACAATGCTCTATTTGTGGGTTCAACACAAGTAAAGAAACGTCATTTTCATATATGTGTATCTTTAGCATCTAAGGGCAGATGCAGCGGCTCCAGCGCTGTGCGGCCGCTATCAGTGTGGTGATAGTTCAATCACTCGCTTAATGATATCACCCGACCATGCTAACACCACTCAACTGACCATAGGGCCCACCATGGTGTCTGTCTAATGCCTATGGTAAATAGTCCTAGATTTATCTGCTCCATAAATGGTAGTCCGGGATAGAGACGGACAAGACGGACTATCTCCATCTCTGTCTGAAACAGTACTATTTTAGATTAGATCTGTCGAGGTTAGAAAATTGAATGATGTCTCACGCTCTACTGATTGAACCAGCGAGACTGTAGAAGAGGTAAATAAACTGTGGTAAAGTTATGGGTATAGCATAAGGAATCTCAGTGAGATGACCGGGATGACGAATTTCTGGCTGCAAGACAGCGGAGAAGAGTGAGATATAAATGGCGTCCAAAATAACAACACTTGAAGCACTCTGATTAATCAATTCCTACACCCTCTCCGTCCAAATCAAAGTCGCTATCCGCACTTATTCCGAGACAAGCCCTCCGCTTAGCGCAGAACTAACTCCGGGATGCTAGCAGCAAGATAAACTTAATGATAACTGTCTGAGACTTCGGGTATTCTACCTTGCAACGGACTTTGGCGCTCGAATATGTGGCTATTCGTGGGCTCGGTGGAGGCACTGACAGCAGTGTCGCTGGCGGCGCATGTTCTCGGACCAAACTGACATTCAGACATCTCAATAGTTAGTCTTATTTGGGTAAGTATCTGCCTGAGACGGGACTTTAAATTTCGGGGCACAGAATTCTGGACTGTTTGAGACTAGGGCAAAATTTCATTGGACCAGGCCCCTACAGGGCCTTTAGTCTATGTGGCATACAGATTGAACTGTGAGAAGCGGTGGAAATCATGCTATTTATACTATTTTTCGTATCAGTTTAATCCCTAGCATCACAATGCACCTACTGCCGCTTGCTTTAAGGCCTACTACTGATAGTTTCAAGGCTTGATAGGGGGAATTCAAGGCTCACAACCAGCACCGGTGCCAATTTTGAAGCCCACCACCCGCGGCATCACCGGAAGTGCACTGCCGGTAGCAGCTGGTTCCTTATCCCCGGGGCTGTACCGTGATGTCGGGCCCTGAATGACTGTAGTCGCCCCGGACTGTTGAGATGCTTGCCGACATTCTTGCTATGGCTTGATGAGACATACGAAAACTATAGTCCTCAGTGTACACGCTAGGCCAAGCGGTCGTGGTGGAGCTGGCTTGTACGTGAGTTGGAGTCCTTAGGTATAAGGGAGAAGTAAATTCGCTCATTCTCATTTTCCAGGTCCATATCCTTCAGTTTCGGGAGACCATAGCCCCCAACATCGTCTCTTGGCTTATGTATGTAACTACCGCCCGTTTCCGCGGTTTTGCCATGGAAGGCTGCATATGATTCAGACGGAAGCGCATCCGGAAATCGTGAAGATGCGTAGATACACACTTAGGGGGAATGACAATAGAGGATGAGGACTTTATGACGACGCTTGGGTATTGCTACATAGAACGAGGGCTGTTCAGGCAAAAGATCTGGTACACAAATCGGAAGGGCCAAGCGCCACCCGGTTCGCAATCAGTCCCGACGTGGCTACGTGTTCGCACCCGCATCCTTCCCGTTTTGGAAGAAGAAAGCAACATCAGCATTGTCTGTGGTTAAGTATGTACCACCGATACCTCATCCGCCCACCTCCACCTGCCTATCATCCCCTACCCTCCTCCCGCGTCATCCTTCCACACCACACCATGACCAACGAAGACCTAGCCGATTTCATCCTCTCCCTATCTCTGGAAGAGATCACCGCCATGAGCGGTGTCGTATGTACTTCATCTCCCACCGGCCCGCTGCTGGCACTGACAGACAGAAGTCGGCTCCGCTCGACAATTTTAGGGTGTGGGTCGAAAACAAGGACGGTAAGGAGGATGGTAGGAAGGAAGGTATAGGTGGGGATGGGGGCTGCGATTTGCAAGAGGGAGAAGAAGGGGAGAATGAGGGCGGTAAATGATGGCGGAGATAGAGGCTGCGAGTGCGATAAGCGGGGGTTTAATGATTATTCTGGAGACAGCGGAAGGGCAGGTAAATTGTATGGGGGTGCCTGGTGATTGTTTGATGCTCGTATACGACAAGTCGAAGATTCAGAACATCCTATGCCTATTATTAAAACCTACCGGCGGCTTAATTTGAAGGACAGTATAGTTGGTTTCAAAGAACAGCCTGGTGAAGGGTAGTGCCGAGCATAAGGTACGATATCTAGTACATAACTCGGAAATACCAGCCGCATCCTTCCCGTTTGGAAGAATATAGCAGCATCAGCAGTGTCTGCGGTTATGTATGCACTGCCGATATTCGTTCCGCCTAGAAGTTTTACCTTATCCTTAACTCAACGACTTAAATCTAATTATAAACCCCTAAATCTCCAATACAGCCTCACAATATTTGTCGAGACTGTTCACCCAGACTGCAAGGGGCACTGCTGAAATTGATGCTGCATCGTGAACGAAGCGAAAGAATTCTCTTGCGACAAAGTGGGTGAAATCAGTGTTCCTAAGCACCCCGGCCGGCCGCACGGCTTTGTAGCGGCCTGCAGGCCCGGCCCGGCCTCCATTCTGAAAGCCTGCGCTAAGGGAGGCACGGCCCGGCTTGGGTCAGAAGCCGCCCGGCCGGCCGCCCGGCCTGCACGAGATTTAAAAAGCCTGCATCCGCCTGCATAAGCCTTGGCTGGTTGATGGATGGAATACGGCAATGGCAGGGCTACGATGATTGAGTTTGATATGGTTTATGTTTCGTACTTTGGAGACATTCTTAGTAAAGGCAGCAGAGAATCTTTCGAACAAAATATTCTGTTTAGGCTTAGTGCGCCAAGAGAAGCCGCCCGGCCGCCAAGAAAAGCCGCCCGGCCGCCAAGAAAAAGCCGCCAGGCCGCCAAGAAATGCCGCTAAGGCCGGCCAGGCCCGGTCTATGCAAAGCCGGGCCGGCCTGGCCGCTTAGGAACACTGCTTTATATACACCTAATTCGCACCTACTCATGCTATAGCACTGTAGCTAGATACAAGTGTCACAGCACCCCTGGCATGGGTCCATGTATATCTCTTACCGCGCGGTCTCAGGGCTATTTTCGATGTCATCTAAATTCATACTGTAACCGCCCGATGTCGGCCAGGGACGGTGGATGACTGCCGGGGACGCCAAAGTCGCCGTCCCCGGCAAGTCCCCGGCCGTCAGGCCGTCATTGTGGAGTAAGGACGGGACGGACGGCCTTGGCGCCGTCCCGTCCGTCCTGGAGAAATCTCGGACGGCCCACCGTCCCCGGCCGTCCGACGGGACGGCTGACATCACTGCTTTAGGACAATGGGGGCGGAGATAAATTGTATGGCGGTGTCTGGCGATCGTTTGATGCTCGTATACGACAGGTAGAAGATTTAGAACGTTCCATGGCTGCCATCAGAACCCACTCATTGTTTCACCTGATGGTCAATACAGTTTATCTCTGCAACCATCCGCCTTGTTAAACAAATGGCCGTCTATTAGCTCAGTTGGTTAGAGTGTGTTGCTAATAACACCAAGGTCACAGGTTGGACCCCTATATAGATTATTCTTTTGCTCTCCGTCCGAGGGAGGGCGGTGTCTCTTTTGCAGTTGAGGCATTACAAAGGTACAAAAGTTCTTAGCTGTAGCACTTCTGTATCACCACTACCACTAAAACGTAGTCAAAACCTACTCAGTTTGCGGAAGTGAGTAGAATGAAACGGTTAACCCGCTCGCCAGTTTAAATTGGCTTGGAAGCGTCCAGAAATAGCTGCTTTGAAATATGACAGCAGTAGGCTGCGGTCATTTCTGATGCAACAACTATTTTGGATAACCTCAACCCACGAAGTATGTTCTATGTAGTGTTCATAAGCAACCTGGCTGGCGCTTTAGATATTTGCAAGCGCCATGATCTCGCCGGCCGCAGCCTACTATGGCGTCTGTGCCCGCTATTCCATGTGTTGACTGTGGTATTTAGCCCGAAGGCTATCGGAGCTAAGGCGGGCACTAACTTTAGCCCGCAAGTTATCTGGACTAAGGCGGGTACTAACTTTAGCCAACAGGCCATCGGGACTAAGGCATGCACTAGACTTAGCGGGCTTGGTAGCGAGCCTATCTCCCCGCAAGCCTCGGGCTTGGTGCGGTGCCTATCTCGCCGCGAGCTTGGTGCAGTGCCTATCTCCCCATGAGCCTCAGGCCTGAGTAGTGCTTTGCTCATGATGCTTCGCTCTTGGTGTATCGTTCTTTTTTCTCTCACGATATGATTTCCTTCCTTGTATATGTCTATCTTATTCCCTCTTTGTACGAAAGACAGTTAATCATCATCTTTCTTCTCACCCTTCCTTTGATTGGTCTCAACACCATGTAGTTTAAGACATACTACAGAACTAGATTCCTTAGGATACAACGGTTATACAGTCAATGTAACAGCTCAGTGATTCGTATCGATCACTCATCTAGCGCTCTACCATGAACTCATCACTCAGTAAACGTACAGTGTTTAATGTTTCAGTAGTGAGATAGAGAAGCATCGTTTCTGAATAGAGTCAATCTGCGTGGGAGCTTGTATGCTCTTATATACGGCATCCATGCGCACTCAGTTGGCATCTCCAGCAGAGTCTCGAATGACTGTTAGCCCGATGATATCATGATCTGCATCAGCCATTAAGCCTTACAAAGGGCGGCGACCATTTATGCAGCATTTAAGTCTCGGCATCCGTCTGGACTATGCGTCGCACTATCCGTCGCACTATCCGTCCAAGATATTTACCGTGGTGATCCCGTGATAGGCGCGACCATCTCCGATGGAGCATATGACGAGGCTCGGGTGTTGCTGCACATAACGAGGGTAACCAAAGCAAGAGATCTGGTACATAACTCAAAATGCCAAGCTCCTCTCCGTCCTGAATTATTCCTGACATGGTTGCCTAGTCGTAACCGCATCCTTCCCGTTTTCGAAGAAGAAAGCAACACTAGCGGTGTTGTTGGCTATGTATGCACCGCCGATACCCGATTCGCCCACCGCCCCCACCGCCCGCCTCATCCTTTCACACCACACCATGACCAATGAAGACCTAGCCGACTTCGTTCTTGTGGTTGTAACCTGGCAGCAAACTCCACAAAGGGGCTGCAGAGGGGAGGGGTATTTAGTACGGCCGATAGGCCAAATGTTTTTTTTAAATTATAATGGACAAGTAGTCTGGTCATTCGAGTATCAACTTGTCTACGCGCCAAATACTATTTCGTTTGCCCAAGTGACTGACTTCGCTTTACGGCTGTTCAGTGACTGCCAACACCCAACTGGGAGGTAACGACTGTATTTTTCTAATAAAAAGTGTGCGATAAGCTGGCGCTCATACACCTCTAGAGCGATGACACAGCATACACGATCGCATGATAATGAGAGTACTTGCTCCGCTAATAGCTGTCGTAGTTACCGCTGTATACCTATAATAAATCTGTTATGCGTGTGATATGGTTTATTGAGCTGGGGTCAAAGAGGAATGGATCATAGCAGCAGCTCTGAGGCCGAAGAGAAGTTTGCAATGGGAGGGGGAAAGAATCACTGCGACAATGTTGATACTGTAAAGTAACAAACTAATACACTCAAAAAGACAAGACCGGTTGGATAATTGCGGTATAGTGACAGATCACCCAATTGCGGAAGCCCCACGGTTGCAACACAACTCTTCTCGAAATTCAGCCATGCAAAACTACTAGATTCGCAACTGGGGGGTTTTCGCATTCGGGTGGTCTGTCACTGTAGTCGTTTAACTAAACCTAACGGAACTTCCCGCCCTCAACAGCTCGTTCCCGTCCTACCCCACCATTATTTTGAGGGGAGGAAGGCGAATGTACGAAGGACGGGGCCATCTCGTTCGAAGTTTCGAGGAGATGTTTCAGGCGTTACATTATGGCTACATATAGACGTGGGGTATCTTGAACTCGATCGTTGAAGAAATATGGCGGTAGTTTATATAGGGTGCCTTTCAGTCGGTGGGCAGGGAGTGTTGGGTTGAGCACCATGATAGCAAAGAGAGACAGCGATGCAAGAATCCTAATGATTCCTGAAGATTAAGGGGTTTCATCATTACAAAGCAAGAACTAAGATAACAGTAAATGAAATAATGCTAGAGTATCATAATGCCTTTGGGTCACATCTAGAGACCCATATTTGTTCATCTCTTCCACCGTTCCCACCGAAAAATATATCTACATTACTGCTCACGCTACGTTTCGTCTACGAAGTCTTCGGTAGACTCAGTATCATAAGTTCATCCGATGAAGGAGTCTTCTGCCAATCATCAGTGCCCTGCTGACCACTATCGTTGTCGCACACGACCCTGTATGGAGCTGGTAGCCTTCCGTTCATAGCTTCTATGTCGCTAACTATTATGCATTAGTGCATCCAAGGTAGAGTGGTTGCACAATAATATGGGTTCTTACAAACGAACATATAGACGTAGTCGACAACAACTGGTAGCCACATTAGTCCTGACAGAACCTGTCCAAAAGTCATCTTATTCTCCTCATAATGTTCCCCCGCCGCGTTTTGCATGGAGAAGCGAGTCCAGAGGATCAAACCCATCATCACCCAGGTCATGAGCAAGGAGACTATCGACAATCTCCAAGTGAATGGCTGGTCATCGAACACAAAAAACCCGTAAATATATCTGATCCAAGGATGTTTTCGGCGGTGCCACCGCATATGCCGAGTCTTTCGTCGATCGTGTTGTACCTGTTTAAACCGTTCAAGGAAAGTTGAGTGGTTCTCCCAGACCCTGCGTTGAAAAAGCAAAACAAAACAATAGCATACTGGACCAATAATAACTTGTATGGCCAGCAAACATATAAAAACAATACAAACCCTCCATATGATAACAACAAGGGCATATGTGTCGCCACACGCTTGCTCCCAATAGTTTGCTTTAGCGCTGGGGTTGTAAATGAGTAAATCGCCTGCTACTAGTACAGTAGCCATCAACATGGCCAATATCACAAAGCCAACCCTGAGGCGCTTTCTTCGGAGCCTATCATAGCTCAACGGAAGGACAACAAGCAGCGGTAAGATTGAAAAGACAGCAACAGACATCGTTAAGTTCTTCTTATAAGACTCAAATCCAGACTCCCAAATACCAGTCAGTCCTGCAACGCCAATTGAGAAGGCGAAGAATGTCGCAGCATCGAGGAAGATCTCCATTGTCCTATAAATGCAAAATTCGTGCTTCCTAATGCTGTTGTACAACACTCCTTGGTAATCACGGTTGTCGGGATGTTTATGAATAGCAGCGATTACACACAGGGTACTGAAGATAACTTCAAATACGTAGGCGGTCAACATCTGAATTTGCGCCCTCTGTATTAGCGAGACCATCCTCCTGATGATGGCAGGATTGTTGTATGCTCACCCCAACACCCCCCACATCCGGGTCTCCAGTTCCACCAGTTGAGATCTTGCAACACTGACTTTGCCGACTCCCAAAAAAGCCGAAAGCGCCCAGGTCGAACGGTTGATAATCATAATATTTATCAATATACTGTGCGTTATAGCAATAGACGAGGTTGGCATTGTAACTAGGAAGTGTATTATTACTGCTGGTGTTGTAACTACGAAGCGCATACTGCCACAAAGCGTCGAGGACAGCTTTCGACAATTTAGTATACCGATCTTGATAATATTCGTCAAACCAAGTGCACTCCAGCGAAAAGTTCAAGGTGCCTAGTTGATTTTCGGGTATGTAGTTGAGCGCACTCCCATTTTCGCAAGGGAGGGACATCGTTAATGTAGGATACTGCAATCGTAGGTAACGACGAGCCTGGGGGTTCTTATTGTATTCCTGTTTGTTGCAGTATGGGGAGAACTACGTGGTTGTATGTTCTATGATATCGAGAGAAGAGGGAATACTCGAGATATTTATACAGTACTACTTAGATTTGTCCGGTCGAAGCCTTCTCATTGGTGGGAAGTGTTTGCCGTGTATCAGTGCCACGGTTACGGTGGTGTTGTAAAGCATTCTCATTGGTTGACCGCCAGTACATACTTAATTAAGTACCTAAGTACCAACCCCCTGAAAATCCAAGAATTCAAGTTCAATTAAGTCCACACGATTCGCTCTGATCACAGCATTTAATATATGGCACGTGCATAACTATGCCTATAACTACCTTGCAGCCTCTATGTTATTATGTGACAAATATTCATTAAGCGGCTATGGAACAAGTGTGATTTTGGGCACATTCATGTCAGCTTGAGTGTCTCCATCAAAGTATACCGTCACGTCGACATGCATCAAGTACTCTATTTTAGTCCTAACTAATATAAATCACATACTGAAATTTAGTCTTAAACGCAACAGTATGAATAATGAATTACCATACGTCAACTACGCACCAGTGTAAACTATCACACATTGTTGCGCATTACTGAATTTCAGACTCCAGGATATACAGAAATCTTAATTCCACATACTCCCAGAAGCGCTGGACTGTACGCTTCCTGCTCACTAAACGTGATGCTCCAGGGAGCGCTTGATTCAAACGTTTCAGTTGGTTTTTCTGACCTGCCCAAAATTCATAAAATTGGCCAAGTGAAAGCAACGACTCGGGTGGGAACAGGTTCGGACTGACAGTTCGCAGAGCAATTTGGTATCGGTTCAGGGTTATGAACCTATCGCATTAGACCGATTCGCTCTGCTGGAGCAGCTGGTTCGTGACTGGTTCGAACCAGTTACATTTTTGGGGAGTGTAAAAAGGTATTAACAACATGTGAGTGACTTAGAGGTTCTATATTTGTAGTTATTCTACGTCTGTAACAGCCTATATTACAATCACCTGCATTCACCTACGTCACCAGCATTTTAGCGCCCATAGCTGTAGGGATGTTAACAAATGTAAAGCCGTCTCGATTTATACGCACCTAGCAACGATAACTTCAGCCGGGACCTGTAGTACAGTCCATGAATGAGCCTTGGGATTCTAGTCTTAGACTGGGACACCCCAAGGCAACAAAAGTTTCACCCGGTTTGGGTGGCGGCGCTGGGCTTAGAAAGATGCTTAGTGTTCTTAAGCGGCCCAGCCGCCAATCTGAAGCCTGCCTTGGCTCAGGCCAGACCCGACCTCCATTTGAAAAGCCTACATAGCAAATGGCCTGGCGCCCAGCCAGGCCATCACGGCCGCTCACAGATCGGTCAGCCCAGTCTCAATTTTGGAGTCCGGACTGACGGTTAGGAGGTCTGTGGCCCACCGAGTGCCTAGGTGGCTCAGTGTTTCTAAGCGGCCAAGCTCAGTCGACCTACATGAAACCTGGCCTAGCTTCCACCAAGGTAGGCGCCCAAAATCGCGGCTAGCCGGGCCACTTAGGAATACTGGATATGAGCTGAGTAGAACTGGTTGCTGTCGCTTTGCTTTTATGATGTCGCGGATGGGGAGGGGAACGCATGTCAATATAGACGACGGTGGGCGGCAAAGTTCGCCAACCCTCGAGCGGGAGCCACCGTGGAAGCGTTGAAAGACAGAGATAGAAAGGAAGCAAACACCATAGCCGAAAAAGAGAAAATGCTCAGAGGAGAGTCCTTCCCGCTGAACGAGGGAGATCAGTAATACGTACTACCTCCAGCAGGTCGAGCGCACGAGCGCGTAACTGAGCACTCAGTCGAATGAGCGCTGTGTTCGCAGTCGGTCAAGAAAACCTCAGGCCCGGACAAGTTAGCGTTCGGAGCCATACAGCTACTCTGGAAATGGAACAGAATGAGAATCGTAGGATTAACGAGAGCGGTAGTTATTCCGAACAGGCTGTTACCCAACTGTCTGAAAACGCCCAAGCGAGGTGGTGATTCCGAAACCAGGAACGGAGGACTATAATAAGTTGAAATCGTACCAGACGATATCTTGGCTGTGCTAAATGCGAAACGTCTTCGAGCAAGGAGTCACAGACCTGCTGTCCCAGGTGGCCGAGAGAAGAGCACTGTTCAGCGACGGCCAATTTGGCAGTAGAAAGAAAAGGTCATACATCAACGCAGCAGCCATCATGGTCGACAGTGCGTGCTCGGCATAGAAAGACCAGAAGGTCGCGGGTGTCCTCCTGATGGATATCAAGGCAGTATTACTAAGTGTGGGGAGAGAAAGACTAATCAATACAGTGAAAGCCAAGCGGTAAGATGGAGATCTAGTATGACTGATCAAAAGCCGTCTCTCCGACAGGACCATGGAGATCGTAATCAAAGGCAATATCTTCCACAGTCACCATGTTGAGGGAGGCTTACCACAGGGCGCACCCATATCGCACATTTTATTCGCGATATTGACCGCTGGGCTGTCAATGTGGGTGGAAGTGAGAGTCGAATGTGTTGAAGGCCTCTCCTTCATCAGTGACCTTGGAGGGGTATCACTAGGAAGGACGTGAGCCAGGTGGTCAAGAAACTCGAAGCTTACACAGCGGAGAGCATCCAGTGGGCCAGTTGGTGAGATGTCCAATTCAACACTGCGAAGTTGGAAGCAGTACTCTTCACAAGCAGGAGAGGCCACAAGAAGCACCTCCAGCCATAATTCACAGTCGAAATCAAAGTGGGAAACGGCTTTGTCCAATTCAACATAGAGGAGACAAGGTGGTTGGGAGTCTGGATGAACACCCACCTAACATTCAAAGAGCATCGCAACCGGTGCATGTAGGCGGCTAGCGCAGGGGAAGCTCAACTGCATGTACTCATCAGGATGCACGGAATCGTTGCAGAGTGAGTAATTGCCATCCACATAGCCCTTGTCAAAGCAGTCGTACCATATGGGAGTCAGCTCTGGAGGGATCTTAGTGAAACCGTCAGATGAGAGGACCTTCAACACCATTTTATTCGGCAGGCCACGTCAACCCTGGGTGCCCAGCCCACAACACAGCTGCGTGCACTGATGAGACATTCAGTACTCACACCTGCACTAGTACCCTTCGACTCCAGGCAGCAGCCAGTCACAGTGAGGCTGGCAAATGCATGCAAACACTCAAAACTGAAGGTGACGTACAACTCCCAGACATCTGGCACACTGACAAGCAGAGTGATCAAACAAGAGCACGAACGATGCCGTAAGGCAGAGACCATGCGCTGGCCCAACCCTGACAAAGAACCGGCAGAAATGACAGTCATACTGAGAGACGACACCGTGGCTAACAGAGAGGCAATATGACGAGCGAGAGAGAGTCAGACCAAATTAAGCAGAGGAGCCTGGGTGTGGTGGATGGACAGATGGCGATCATACAACGGCAAAGTGGGAACCGCTGCAGTATGCAGCTACTGAAATGGCTGGAAGGCCTTCTATTGCCATCTTGGCACCTGACATGTGGATGTCTATGATGCAGAGCTGTGGGCGATCGAACTCACACTCTGGGTGTCAGTAAGGAAGATATATACACTGCAGACACATGGAGTGCAGTGTTGTCAACCGTCCCGTCCGTCCGACATCACTGAGGACGGGACGGGACCGCGCCTTGCCGTCCGTCCTGAGCTAGGACGGAACGGTGCCGTCTTTTTGAAGCCGGACGGGGACGGACGGAAGGGACGGCCGTTGACGGTAAATTTCCGTCCCCGGCCGTCCCCGGCGGTCATCGGCCGACATCCATTGATGATTTGCGAGTCATCATACATAATAGATATTCAGTTATAATAAGTACATTTCTCCACTATCTTGACTGTAAAGCAAGATCCTTCAACATCTGCTCGATCCGAATCTGAATTCTTATCACTGATTGCGAGTCCAGAAATATAGATAAATCTATTTATATCTTGTACTGCGCGCTCTACAGTTACAGTATATGTATTAATAGTAACCGCCCGATGTCGGCCGGCGACGGTGGATGACGGCCGACATGCCGTCCTCAGCGGGCGAGGACGGGACGGACGGCCTTGGCACCGTCCCGTCCGTCCTACAGAAATTGCGGACGGACGGCCGGGGACGGTCGTCGGACGGGACGGTTGACAGCACTGATGGAGTGACAAAGGTGGCTATCTTTAGCGACTCACAAGCGGCCATCTGATGAACAGAGCACCTGCTGCCAGGGCCAGGGCAGCCTCTAGCCAGGTGGATTAACCAGAGCATGAGGATTCTTTGCGAAGCCGGTATGGAAACAGCAATGCACTGTTTACCGGGACACACAGGCATCCCGAGGGATGAGGAAGCAGCTTGCTAGGCGAACCTAGCACGAGCTGGCCGCAGTGCACACACAGTCCTAGAACGCATGTACACCTCAGCGTCGTAAAGGGCCAGACGAATCACAGACCCGAAAATGGCGGTGAAGGGAATGTGGGAGGCCAACATGTGCAGCATACATCACGGCTACAGGCTGACGGCAAAGCCAGCAGCAAGAGACCCATCCCAATGAATAGTGTGAAGCCACTGGCATCCATATTCTACTGACTGAAGTCCAGACAGGGGCTGGTGCGCACATACCTGAAACCGTTCAGACACCGAGACGACAACAAATGTTGGCGGTGTGTTGGCGGAGGGGATTAAGGGGCTGTTATACTCTAAGTAGAGTGAATACAGTATGATTAAAACAAAATAAAACAAAAACGTAGACGACGGTGATCTCTTTGGGCATGGCACAGAGGATGAAGTTGGTGCGGCCTTCGGAGTCATAGTGATAGTGGGGGATGAAAGGAAGGTGGAAAGGGAGGAAGGGGTTTTAATGGCAGCTAACAAGGTCTGCTCGAAAACTAGCCTGCTTGACAAGAAATTCTGGGAATCGACAAGGGCGGATGTGTGTATAGATAAACAACGGGGGTACATACATAATCAATGTGACTTATGCTTTTGATTTCTGTGGACTTCAAAAACGGAAGAGCATGGGATTAGGTATCTCGGCGGTACATACACAGTATGCAACTAAACACCAGTCTTGAAAGTAGGGGCGCTGAAACCTGCGCAAGACATGTTGTAAACCCATATTTCAAGGAACAATTGCCTTCAAGTCTGCTTCATCGCACGCGCTGGGAATTAGTAATCTTCATATGCGGCGGGCCTATATCAATTATTAAAACTATCTCAATATACACACTGTATAAATTACGCAGTCGATTAGTTCCGCTAACAAGCTGTGACGGAGTAGTTACTTCCTTCCCAAAACGCCGGCATCACCGCGGTACATGGGAAAAGGCACAGAAGGCCTGCAGAAGATGCGAGAGGAATTTGAAGCGGAGAACGAAGGCATAAAAGTCCCCACCAAAGTACGGTGGCTGCCGAACCCCCGCACCATCAGGGAGAGGAGGCAGAACAGAGACATCGGCTCATCATCGGTTGTCATTGTTGTGACGGGGAGCAAGGCGGCACAGGTTTGGCCCAAGAAGGGCATCAAGGCGGCGGGAGTGTGGTACCAAGTCGAAGCGTACACCAATGAGGGCCCTGACAGCAGAGGTGAGCTCTGCTGTGGATGGGGTCGCATCGAGAACAAGTGCGGCAAGATGCCCACCTGCGGCTACTGCTGAGGCCATCACCGGACAAGCGACCACAAGTGCAATGTTGTGGGATGCACGGTGAAGCAGGGATCACTCTGTGGTCACACACTGGAGAAGTGCCCCAACTGCCAAGGAAAGCACATTGTGTTCAGCAACACATGCGGGAAGAAAGCCGAAGCCACCAGGGTGGCACGGCAGAGTAGGAAGATACGGCAGCAGGCATCCATGAATGCAGCCACTGGTGTCGCATTGGGGACAAACAGAGTGGTGCTCTGTCCTTGACCCAAGGGGGCTGCAGAAGAAGGGGGAGGGGGGGGAACCGAGGCGGAGATGGAGTACATGGGGGAAAAGGAGGCAACAGGGGAGGTGGAAAAAGTAACAATGACCGAGACTGCAAATACAACCGCGACTGACTATGTGACTAGAGCTGAGACTGAAATGGGAGCCCTGGCTGCCAATGATTAAGGCAATCCAACACAACTGCACTAGCTCGTAGGAGTGGACCATTGCGGTGCTGGAGACGCGAGTCGAACATAAGGCGGACGTAGTGTGCTTGCAGGACCTACCGAGAGAAAGAGTAGGTTGTGGGATCAGCCATTCAGTAGATGAAATAAGAAAAAGAAAAAGAGTGTGGACGGCGATACGAAATGTGAGTGGCGTGGTGGTTGATGAGCAGACGGATTTAAGCAGGGGAGCGCATGACGATGTTATTGTCACTGATGTCAGGAGGAGGGGGGAGAAGATAATGTGGATTGTCAATGTTCACGATCAGAGAGACACGCAGTCGGGAGAGAGACAGGCACAAAAGGTGAATTGGCTGAGCGTCATTCGGAAGGGTGGAACTGCCCTTGTGGGAGACTGTAACGCCCACAGCAGTCGATGGGACCGGAGGTGCCATGCCCAGCGGAATGCCGCCTTCTGAGCAGGAGTGATTGACAAGAATCGACTGGAAATTGAAAATGATGTCCGATCCATGCACTGCTCAACAAGAGAGGACCACGACGGCCTGTCAGTCATCGACTTGACTTCGAGGAACCGACCAACAATGAAATGCAGCATACGGGTGGATGACCATGCCACAGGATCCAACCACAAGGTTATAGATTGGGAGGTGGAAGCGGATGGGCAGGAGGAGGCGGATCACGAGAAGGTAGTAGGGTGGAACGTAGATGCAATGACGGAGGAGGACTTGGAAGCAGCAGAGAAGTTATGGAGGGAATTAGCAAAGGAGAGGGCTTACCTGAGTGCAGAGTGCACATCAGACGAGGTGGAGCACAAGGCTGGATGGTGTCAGGAAGCAATGAGCAGCGTCCTCATCGCCACAGCAAAGCACATCAGAATCTGTGGCAGATCAAAGAGGTGGTGGAACGACGACATCAAAGAAAGAAGAAAAGCATTCGGAAGAGAAAACAGAAGACCGAACTCAGGGGAGGCCGCCAAGAGGAAAGCTAAACTCCAGAAGTCGATTCGGCTATCCAAGAGCAAAATGTGGAGTGAGTACTTGCTGAACCTCAGGGGAGCCGAGGTGTGGCGAGAAGCACGATAGGCCAACCCTCGGGTGGGCATGACCATGCAGACCCTAAGGGGCAGAAATGGCAAGTACACAAACACAGCCATGGAGAATGAGGAGATGCTGAGTTGTGAGTCTTGCCCCCTGAAAGAAAACCACCAGTATTACGAGTTACCACCAGCGGGGAGCGCACATACGCGCATCACCGAGCAAGCAGTTGAGCGATCCTTCAACTCTCAATCAGTCAAAAAAGCACCAGGCCCAGACAAGCTGTCGTTTGGTGCCATACAGCTACTCTAGAAGTGGGACAAAGAGAGGATCGTAAGGCTCACGAGGGCAGCCATCCGCACAGGAAGGCACTCAGCGGTATGGAAGCGGCCAAGTGGGGTGGTGATTCACAAGCCTGGCAAAGACGACTATACAAAGCACAAGGCCAACCGCTCCATATCACTGCTAAGCTGCATCGGAAAAGTGGTCAAGAAAGTAGTCGCAGATCTGCTGTCAGAAGAGGCTGAGAGAAGAAGGCTACTTAGTGACGGACAATTCGGAAGCAGGAAGGGACGGTCAGCCATCGATGCAGCGGCCCTCATGGTCGACCGAGCTCATGCAGCCTGGATGAACGGCCATATAACAGGTGTGCTTCTCATGGACATTAAGGCAGCCTTCCCAAGTGTGGCAAAAGGAAGGCTAGTCAACTTAATGAATGTTAGGCAAATGGATGGAGTCCTTATATGATGGATGGAGAGCTTTCTCTCAGAAATAGCGGCGGAGATGATAATAGAAGGCAATGCCATGGAAAGACACCCAGCAGAAGCAGGGGTTCCGCAAGGCTCACCTGTGTCACCGATCCTCCTTGCGATCTCTACGTCATGACTGACTGAATGGGCCGAATAGTATGTATCAGAAGTCGAAGGGCGATCCTGCGTGGACGACTTTGGCTGGGTAGCGACTGGAAGCGATGTCAACCAGGTCGTCATAATACTTGAGAGATGCGCGGCGAAGTGCATAGAGTGGGCAGGCAGACGAGGGCTACAGTTCGACACCGCAAAAACGGACACAGCCCTATTCACACCCAGACGAGGTCCCAAGAAACACCTCTGGCCAAACCTGACAGCAATGATAAGGGTTGGCGTCAGATTCATACAGTTAAACAGGCAGGCGACAGGCTGGCTTAGTATATGGATGGACGTGCACCTGACGCTCAAGGAGCACTACAACCGATGCATGAAGAAAGCCAGGGTAGCAGAAGCTAGACTACAAACCCTCACAAAGAAGTACTGGGTGGTACCAGACACGGTAAGGGCTGTCCAGGTAGCATGCGTCCAGGCTGTCGCGTTATATGGGAGTGAGCTCTGGTGGGATCCCAGTGAAGCGGGCAGGCAAGACGACCTCCAGCTTCTCCTCCCTCGACAAGCCAGATCTATCCTGGGCGTCCTACTCACGACCCCACGGGGGGCATTAATGAGACACTGAGGGCATACACCCACGCCAGTAATCATAGTATCCAGAGAGCAGCGTATCGCAGCGAGGCTAGCAAACACGTGCAGCAACAATCTAAGGAAACTACACCAAAACCACTCTTCCAGGACGCCAGTATGCAAAGCAGTGAAGAAAGAGCATGAGCATGGCCGGACGACCGAAGGCATGAGCTGGACGGCCCCAGGCGCAGAGTCTGTGGTTCGAACCGTCATACTGGACAGTACCACCGCAGCGAAGAGAGCCGCGAAGGACTGAGCAAGAAAAACCGAGGCCAAAGTAGAAACGGTAGACTGGATGTGGTGGACAGACAGATTGCACTCGGGTGATGGCCGAGTGGGTGCCGCAGCAGGAGGCAAGCACAGAGACGAGTGGAGGTACCGCCGGAGGTATCTGAGCACTGGATGAATAGAGGTCTTTGACACCGAACTGTGGGCTATCGGACTGGTGCTCGAGGTGATGATCAAGAAGAGAGAAACGCTCCAATGATCCAGGGTGAAGATGGTGGCTGGCTTTAGCAAATCAGAAGTCGCCATTCGGTGGACGGCACATCTGGACCCAGGCCCGGAACAGCGACTGGCAAGTTGGATCAATCGAAGGGCGCAGGCTCCCCTCGCCCACGGCCCTAAAACGGAGAGCCACTGGGTCCCGGCACACTCTGGTATCCCCGGAAACGAAGAAATGGACCGCCAATCGAATGTAGCCCATGAGGCACAGGGGGACACGCAGATTGAGCGGCCATCCACCTAGGCCTCAAATATAGCCAGACCGATCTCCGAGGGAAGGTCAACAGGCAAAGCGGAGTCGGGAGCCAACAAGTGCAGAAAGTACTTCGGCTATGGACTCAAGGGCAATGCGGGGGACAAGAGATTGATCCCAATGACAAGAGCGACATCGCTGGCCGCCAGGTTCTACAGACTAAAGTCCGGGCATGCACCGACTGAAGTCTACCTAAAATGGTTTGCCCATGCAGAGGACAACAAATGCTGATGGTGCAGCGGCGGAGGTGTTAAGGATTCTCCCTTAGCAGAGTATATGTAACCTGTAATAACCAATTATGGGTACTTGTCAGTGAAATAACCACCGGGCCACCTGACATGCATAACGACTGCCCTATACATTCTGAGAAGTTTCAGCAACAAATACCTTGAGTGGGGTATGAGTGGTACTTGTCTCAATTGAGGAAGCTTCTGCTTTGCCGATTCATTGAAAACATACCCTGCGGCAGCTGATGTGATGATGCAATGACTTTGCCATATCGCCAGGGCTATAACCCTGCCGAGCAGGTCATTCTCAACCAGATTCATTTTCCTGAAGCTAGACTGATTATGTCTGGTCGGATGGAGCAAAGGAGTTCGCCCCGCAGACAGGGCAATCGTCAGTTGCAAGCTAGTACGTGTGATCTTAAGACCGGCTGTCTTATGTGATGTCGCAGCACTGGGCACTCCCAGGCCAAAGGGAACAGTCCCGGCCTAAGCAGCGGTGTGATTGAGGGATTATGACATTGGCTGCTGATATGAGGCCTATTGCATCCCCGCACATTGGCGTGTGTGGATTGGCAACTGCAAGTATCAGGTATGCGTGTCATTGAATCTACATCGGCATAGTAGTGGTTGTCTGCCATGTAAACCTATGATGCTATCATACTACAGTATTGATTAGCTCGAAGACGTTTGTGCGCTACGTTGCAGCGTTTCTGATTACCGAACCATACGAGTGTGAGATGTCCAAGTTGAAGTTATGACCTGATATATGATATCTTGCAAGTGGGGGCTGATTCTTATCAGTAGCGTAAAGCATTAATGCCGCACATGCATGAACACGATAACCTTTGGGGATTCGTGGCAATCTCTACCATGGGCATTCAAGTGCCGTCTTGCCCAAGCATGCATGCGGACGATAAGGAATGTAAGACGCAAAGCACATTGCTATCAGAATCATGGAAAGGAAATATGGGTGTGTATACGTAACATTCCGATGAACTTTCTATAAAGAGGTCATATTGTTCCGACAATGAGAAGGACAAGCCCTAGCAGCGACACATTCAGCGATACCTACCAGCGGAGAACGATCTGAACTATTATTGTGTTTTTATGATACCTATACCAATCAATTATTATATACATAACATCTATTAGCTTTCTGTAGCGGGAGCCCCGAACCAATAAGGATTACCCTACGAATGACCATTACTTTTGAAAGCGATAAGAACATGATTGTATACGATCTCGAGAAGATTATATCCTATGCCAGAAATAATCAGTATATCTTCTTGGTGCAAAGTGTGTGGTGGATATCTTCGATTATTGGATTACTGGAAGGATTAGTTACCTCCATCGATAATTCCAAAGTACCCAACCAGATCGGAAATCCGGAAGTTCGAGTAGAGACATCCGAGTAGTCTAATCTTCCTCACGTACATGCAAGTCAGATTGGAAAGGTTCAGAATTCCGATAGTGATTATAGAGTTTCTGATCACGAATCAATTAGAACAACCGAGACCGATATTCATACCGAGGTCATCGATAATTGCGATGTATTCCTGGAACAGTCAAAACAGTAAAGAAAGGCTATTGGACGGATCAATCGGCAGGTTAGCTGGGGAGTGAAGAAGGAAGCCAATAAGAAGAAGACTATCAAGACTTTCGGAACTCAAACCGAGGGAATTGACCGTCAAGAGTTACGCCGACAGAAGGCAGGAGGAGATTGTCAGCGTTGCGCCTGGCCACAGGATAGGAAAGAAAGCCATAAGACTCTTGATTGCTTCCGGTGGGAAAGACTAGAGAAAAGGACAGCACCTTTCCCTAAGAATACGAGATACAATAAGGGTGCAGATCTAGGGCCGTTTAAAGTACCTATACTTAGGTCATTGAAACCCCCCTAACAGGAGGCAGGACGGCGGCCCAGAGCGGGGAACACCTCTTCCACCACTGCAGCCGCTGGAGAGACCAGCAAAAAATTCTATGGAAGGCAGTGGGAAAGGTGACGGGCTGGAAAGCAGGCAGATGCTGCCATGTGCAGATCTCTGAGCTGTTTTCTAGGGACGAGTGTTATCAACCGGTGATGGACTTCCTGGCGGCTACTGATGTCAGGAAATTCCCGCCCAACTGAAAGGAGGGATGGAGCGGGCAAGCAGGTGGACTCAAGTGCAGGGAGCGGCAGCTGCTGACATATATCCTTTCTTTTCTTTTCCTTTTTGTTCTGGTCTTTCTGTTCTGGTCTTTCTTTGAGATGTCATTTGTCAGCGGGGATGAAGGGTAGCAGAGGGAAGCTCCACCATCTTGCCGGCTAGCCCAGAGGTGGAGGGGAGATCAGGTCCTGTCGTACTCTATTAAGAGTGCATACAGTTTGAACAAACAACAACAACGCCGGCATCACCGAAAATCACTCGGCTACTGGATGTAGAATATGTTTCAGATGTACATACGTCGGAGCCTTAGTGTTCATGACTGCTCTTTTAGACTTTGCACTTTACTCTTTTCTTCTCTACTATCTTGGACCTTTAGACCAGTACCTAGACTGTTAATGCAACGGTTCTCCCCTTTGTACTACCGTAACAGGTTATGAGCCTGGTCGCTGCTACTCTCCATCTCTATTCAAACCTTGATCCTTTCCTTGCACGAAGACCTCCTTACTACTGCAATGTCATCCTCTCTCCACCATTTCGTTTCGAAGCTAATCGGTACGAACTACTCAACTTGGGCAACGAAGATGGAAATGGTCCTTATAAAAGATGACCTCTAGCCGATTGTCTGCGAAGAACTGTTACTGTTAGACCGAGTCTTTGTAAAGTACGTCATCACGTGGCTGTGGGTTAGGGCTGGCAGCTACCATATAGGCTACGTGTCATCTTAGACTTAGACTCAATCAATCAATCGTCTCGACAGGTTCGTCACAACAGTTACGATGTGAAAGACCACCCCAACATGTTCGAATGTGGGATTCAGATGCATGATAGGCAACTACCAACATTATTCTCTGCTTGATTGAAGGAGCACAACAATATGTAAAAGAGATTCGAAATGCAGAGGACCTTTGGACGCAGCTACAGAAGATTTATGAACAAAAGGGATACTCATCAAGCTTCTTTATCTGGAAAAAGTTCTATGAATTGCGCCTTGTTGACAATGCCAAATCTAACGAACAAAATGCAATGTCCCTTTACATCAATACACATTAATCCAATGATTCCACCAGTCCGGACGATCCCAGTCTGAGATAGGGCTCAGTTCAGTCCAGTCCAACAGGATGGCCAGACTGGACTGGACCGCAGACTGGCAGTCAGGGACTGGATGGGCTCAGTCTGGACCGGTCCAAGCGGGCGAGTACTTATCAATTTCAAACTAGTTACATTGTATGTATAAATTTCCAATAAGTTACATCACTTCCACACCCAGATCTCTATCTCCATGGTGGTCAGCATACAGTTGCTCGCCTGCCTCCACAACCTCCATCTGCGTTCCAGTAATAACAACCTGTGGGAGTCCATTTTGAAGCCCATCCCATGACTTCATACATTCAACTGCCTGCAGCGAATCAATCTGCAGTCTATTTCGCCTGTCTGTGAGCATTATTTTGCACTGGGAAAAGAGTCGTTCAACCCCAGCAGACATTGGTGGTATGGATAGAATATCAAGTGCCATTGATGACAGTTTTGGAAACATCTCCCGCTGAGACTGCCAAAATAAGAATGGGTTTGTGATGCATGGCTCAGTCGGAGTTGCAAGATATCGGTTATATTCATCTACTGCAATGTAGTCAGCACCCATTTCGATTGATCATAGTCTGAGAATACTCTACCAATCACAGTCTGCTGCCGTTCAGCCCGCCACGATGCAAATGGTGTAATGGGCATCTGATGTATGCCAAGTTGGAGTTCACCCTGGCTTACTGCCTGTGAAGACGCGGTGGAATACTGTGTTAACCACAGTGCCTGAACACGCAGCTTCGCATCCTCCAGTTGGTCATCAGTCCAATCCAGCTTTTCCACAGCCACCTCGAAGTATTCCCACTTGTATGCCGGATGCAATACCACCGCTGCAACACAGACAGTTAGATCTTTGTATATCTCAAGGTATTTGTCCAGCACCACAAAGCTCTCAGCTGCAGCCCTGCGGATGTGCAAGTGAGGGTTGGCCGGATACTTCTGCAACACATTGGTAAATATTGTTCGAAGGAAGTCAAGTCCTACCAGGAGATTGTGGAGCTCACCGAAGTCCCCCTCCATTTGTAAGGTGGCAGAATGAAATGGTTCCAAGACATCGACTGCATCTGCAAGCTGATTCCAATCATCAGGGGATAGTCGATCATCCTCCAGATCATCAAAGTGACATAGGCAGAAGAGTTCCACTGTATCTTTGTTTCGGATCATACTTCGAATCATTGTGTATCCAGTATTCCACTGGGTGGCATTGACTTTGTGTAGGATTGTGTCTCCACCGAGGCGTTTGAGCTCTTGCTGACGCTGTGGAGAAGCCAGTACATAAATCGTGATGTTGTGTGCGTTACCCCATGGTCCCATTCTCCTCCAAGCTCCCATCGTATCTGGCGTAACAACAATGGTATGGTGCAGGTGTGTATGATCCACATCTCCGAACCAGAATGCCTTGACTGAGAGGTTAATTACATGGCCAACAGACCGAAGACGGTATTCTGATGCATTATACCATCGATTCCCCTCCACCTGTGCTTCAGAGAGATGTCCAACCAGTGTGTCATTGTTGCTTGCATTATCCCGCACAAAGTACCCAAGTTTCTCCTCAATGCCATACTCTTGCAGAACCTCCATGACAATCTCCGCCATGTTGGCACCAGTGTGTGATCCTTCAAGTGTACGAAGCACAATGACTGGGTTCATCCTGACTCCCGCACGTGACGTAAAATGGGCGATTACACCAATAACTGCCATTGTTTGATGGGGACTAGTCCAGCCATCGCATGAAAGATGAATTTGAGTCGTTGCTTCCTTCATCAGATCAGCAATTTGGGGCTCTAACTGACCGAAATGGGTAATGATGCGCAGTTTCACTGTGGTTGGTGACCGTGGGATTCGATTGGCATGATTAAGATACTGCATTAATGCCCGGAAGTGATTATCGGAAGTCATACTAAAAGGTATATTTGAATGGATGATCCATAGCAGAAGCAAGTCATCAGCCACCTGCTGGCAAAATTGTTGCTGGTCGAACTTCTGAGCAGCGATTTTCATGCCAGTGATAATGGGCGAAGTGGAAGTCCCAAGGTCAAGTTTCTTTGAATGATGGTTTCTCAAATGGCGTGCTGGTTTGGCTGTTCCACCACTCAGTTTGTACTTCTTCGAGCCTGGCTTGTGAATCAGTTCCACTTCATGTATATCAATGAACAATTGGTAATCTTACAGTAGGTGCATTTCCAGTACTGGCTTCCTCCAACTATCGAATGTGAACCATGTGTATGAATGGGAGAGGTCAGGCGGCTACGGGAAAGAGCTGATGATGACGATGCATTCGCAGCATTGGATGTGTGCAATGGGGATTGAAGATTCTGATCAGGAGTCCCTGGGCGAGTAGACTGCGTCTGCAAACCGGATTCACCTGATCCAGATATCTGGGAGGAATCAGGCTCAGTATCTGAGGGTAGAAAGTCTTCACTGACACTGATATCCGAAAGTGATGGAGAGGACATGGTGTTGAGAAAGCGATGAAATACAGAATGCGATGAGGTTGAGAAGGCAGTTGGATAGAGGCTCAGGATTTGTAGCACTGTGTTGACGTCTGTGTTTTCTTCAGACTGAGCCATGGTCATATATACTGAGAGAATCTGTCAGCCCCGTGATTTCAGAGTGTCCGGTGGCAGCTGGCAGGTGGTGAGTGAGTAATCGTGTATGAGTCTAGACAGATGACTCCTCATCTATGACTCTATTCGGTGACTCGGTGTATGACACACTGCCAGTGGCATCGGGCTAATTCCAGCCGTGTTGACTGGTCCAGTCCTAGTCCGCACCAGTCCAGCGGAAAGTTGGACTGGTCCGATCCCGGTCCAAAAATATCTTGGACTCGACTGGACTAAACCCGGACTGGTCCAGTCTGGACCGGTCCACCCCCGGACTGGTGGAAACATTGCATTAATCTCTCTGCCAACTGCTGCAAAGTGCTAGAACAACTATTGTCAATGAAGCCTAACACCGAGTCTTACTTTTGGTCTTGGGGATTTCTATGACAGCTTCATTATTGCAACCACCCAGTCCTTTCGACAGAATAATGATTATGATCGTTATGTTGATGTGAAGCGACTGATTGGACAACTCTTGAATGAAGATCAACGGCGAAAGGGAGTCAGACTTGGAGTGGCGGAGCCTGCGGAAATTGACAGTTCAAGTACTGCGTCCGCACTCTATTCCAATCGAAAGCGACAATGGTCCCAGTGATGCTAATTTGACAAACCACTTCCTATCTGCAACTACTGCGAAAGAGAAGGTCACAAGCAAGACAACTGCTGGGACATCTACCGGGAAAAGAAGTCAGAATCCCGATACACTAAGCATACACGACTTGCAGAAGTTTCTATCGCGTTGGCACCAGTCGGTATCACTCCCGGAGAACGAGATCTGTTTCAATAATTGAGTTTATTGTCTGTTTGGCTCTTGGTTGTTTGATGTGTCTGCAGGTTCGAAGGATCCATGTTCATTGTCTGTGTTCAAGTTTACGAGCCAATTTGTGTATGTTCGACTGCGGGTTCACGGAGCGTCTCGTGTGTTACTGTTACCGGCTGGACTGTGGGTTACGAAGTCCGGGGGAACTGTTGTCATTGTTTCAGTTTCGTGTTTTAGTTTCGATTGTTAAGTTCTCGCCAGAAGCGACTGTTTTATCTTTGTTGGGCACTGCCCGCATTCACTCTATTTATTATCTTTGTGTTTCTGGGGATGGTGTAGGTTGCTGGGGAGTTTCCTGCATCACGGCTATCAGCCGGCCAGATGGGTCCTTCGTCTGTGGCTTCTTAGTTCTGAAGTTCTTGCTGCTTTAGGTTTCATGGAGCGCAGCAAGAGGGAGAAGTGTGATGGATGTACATGAGTCGGAGCCTTAGGGTTCGTGACTGCTCATTTAGACTTCGCACTTTACTCTTTTCTTCTCTACTATCTTGGACCTTTAGACCAATACTTAGACAGTCAATGTACACGGTTCTCTCCTTCGTACTATCGTAACAGAATATCTAACACCCGTTCTGATATTGATAGCGCAGTTATTGGTGGTTGACTCCTATAAACGATGCAGTTTCTCCACCATGGTGGGTGACAGTGCACCTTGGGTGGTGACAGTGTGAGGTCGGGTCGCCTCACAGATTGTAAATTGAGAACTCGATCCGGATGTTGTTGACTATTTGGTGCCGTTGCGAGAGTGACCAGGGACATCCAATGAACCACAATGTCTAACGATATAATTAATACTAGCAATCAATTTCAATAATATAGTATACAAGCTTTGAGAGCAAATTGCCGTAGAAAGGCATTCCATACTCCGACATTAGCCAAGTTTGACAATTCCAACAAAACGTAAGGTAATGGATAGTGGGACAACTCTTCCGGGTTTATACTTGTTCCAACTTTCATCCTCTCTAAATCACTGAGGAGGTAGGATAGATGACATTTAGTCCCCAGAATAAAAAAGAATATACCCCTCTACATGTAAGGCTATATTTAACTGCACCAACACCGGTGCTCTTCGACTGAAGATATGGCTATATAATTTAAAAAAACTAGGTATTGTGTACCAATACATCCGTGTATGCGTCTCACCCTCTCTAAACGCAGAATGATTCTAAGCGCGACTTCAGTTGCATGGCCGAGCGGGAGCCGCAGCAGCGTGCAAACACGGAAACGATTGGAGGACCCGCCGCAGTTATCTAGGCACTGGACGTATGGAGGTCTTTGATGCCGAATTGTAGGCGATCGGACTCGCGCTCAGTGAGATGATCAAGAAGAAAGAACCTCTGCAATGTAATGGAGTGATGACGGTAGCATTCATTAGCAACTCACAAGCCACCATTCGATGGACGGCCCCTCTGGTGCTGGGCCCTTCACAGCTATTAGCGAGACAGATCAATCAAAGGGCATGGACCCTCTTTTCCCACAGCATCACAATGGAGATTCATTGGGTCCTAGAGCACTCTAGTATTCCCTGAAATGAAGAAGTAGACCGCTAGGTGAACTCAGCCCAAGATGCCAACAGAAGCACGGCAGTAGAGTGACCGTACACCTTCGCTTCGAATACAGCTAACTGGATCTCCGTGGGCAGATCAGCTGCCATTGCACTGCAGAAGGTCGACAAATACAGTAAGAACTTTGGCTACAGACCAAAGGGTAAGGCAGGCAGTAACAGAACCATCCCAATGGCAATTGTAAAGTCATAGGAAGCACGATTCTATGAACTACAATTCAAGCATGCACATACTAGAGCTAACGTAAAACTGTTCAGACACTGGAAGGACAAGTAGTAGTAGTGTAGAGGGACTGAGACCCAGATACAGCAGCTTCTCCTCTGTTAATGCAGTGGGTCATATTACATCCAGCAGGAATTCGGGCAGGAGGTACGGAATGCAACAAGCTGGATTATGGGCATGTGTTAGTAGGTGCAGATATCAGAACTATATTGCATGGAGACATATTAGGAGGCAGTGATGGACTTGATTGCAGCCACGGACATTGGGAAGTTCCCACCTAAATGAAGTTGGAGTTGTCTTTCTTTCATGTTTCTTTTCTGTTTTCTTTTCCTTTCTCTTAGCTCTGTTTCTCTTTATTTGCTTTGTCAAGGGGGTTTTTCTCATAATGGGTGGTCGGCCATTTACAATTGCTATTTCTGAATCTGACAGAACGGAGGGTAGCTGGTGGGAGTTACGCCACCAAACTGGCTCACCTGGAGGAAGAGGGCATAAGAGCTCAGTCATACTTTAGCAAAGGTAAATACAGTGTAAACAAACAACAACATTAATATCAGTAGCATACCTTAAACAAGATCAGATCCGGATAGACACCATCAGGAAAACTGTCTGCATTGTTGTGATCAATATGCCCTGCCGCTCAATACTGATTGAGTGTATCACAAAGTATCTATTGACCACCACAAGAATTCAATCACCTGAATTACCTCCCAAATGATGAGTAATAATACATTGTTTATTGCAATATAGTAATTGAGATCAGTTGATTTTGATAACATTTGCTACGCAGTATTAAAATATTGTTGCTTATTTATAATAATATTGTACTAAGTAACTGGAAAAGTTGGCATATACCTGATACCTGTCATACCTACTGCTTGTGATGGGTGTTCTTAATTCCAATAATCCGTATAACAATTTATTGAAACTAAATACAGTCCTATATTTACAAATCGTCTTGCACTTTTATCCTCATCTGTTTCCCAGCCTCAACTTCTGGAATTGCATTCAAAGTACAAAATAATATTTACAAGTATCGTCAGATAGATTGTAGGGGCTAATGAAATACTCAGATTTTTCATTCAGTGGATGCCCAATTGAGTAATTCCCCCAGATGTCATTTATACATTAGGAAAGGGTATTGAGATAAAGGATTATTGCTGTCTTGACAATTTTTCTGGAGAGTTGTTCATAAACATATTGCACTCAAAATGTAACCATTGTAGGGCCAAATGCTGTGGGTGGTACTTGTTATTGAGAAGCAGACTAATTATGCTGTTTAACCTACACTTGGATAACATGTTGCCATTAATAGGTATTTAAAGTCTGCTACTTCACATGTTGCTTTTAAAAGCAGATACCCTTGTAAACAGAATTTCTGATAACATTTCAAGGTATTCTTCACTGCTAATTACTGACTGTGGATTGCTGCTAGCGCTTGGTTCTGCTTACTGCATGAGCAATGTGAAATCCGTTATAATTAAAGCCTTCAAGATTCAACTCCATCACAATTGATTCTCTGACACAATGATTGCTTCAGAGCATCATACGAGTATCATGTCTATGAATTCCCCAAGGCAATTGTATTCATGCTTAAGTGGGGTTGATGCTCGATACTCCTGACAAGGGCCATCCTTAAACAACATATGAAATGTGCAAAGTATCTGCTCATAGCTGCAACTTGGATATCATACATTCAATTCTTCAAAGATTGCGCTGATATATGGTCTAGCAGTGCTTATCAGAAGTAAATCTATTACTCACCATAATCTGTGTATTTGGCAATTGCATCCGACATTTCATCAACAACTAACTAATTTGCTCCAAAAGTAGATATTTACAAGATTATAACATTGCGATGTATAATAGCAGAAACCATTTTGCAGGGTCACTTCAGGTCTCATATTTTCACCCAACGTAATTAATCTCTCACCTATTCCATGGGTAGGTCTCCATCATTCAATGACTAGAAAGTACCGCCAGCAGTTTCACTTTTTTTGAAATCAGCTCCACAATTCTATGTAGTTGCCTATTGCATCTTCTCAGCTGCATATGCAATTCTGGGTAATTGCAAGATTTCTGTGAGTTGTCCCGCTGGATACAATCCAATATGTGCAATTGCCAAATAGGATTACTTCTAATGTTCAGTGAATGGGATGTGCTGGTAATTGTAATATTATTGCATCACGATAGATAATTTAGTGCTGGCCCTCCTTAGTAAGTCTTTATCAGATGTGATGTGCCTTACCTCTAGTCTCACGAATGATTACATTACTGGAAATGATCAAGTCCTTTTGTCAATTGGTACAGTACCATATCTCTCAGTTGATACATCGGCAAAAGTGCAAATTGACTATAGACTGCGCTACGCGTACACGCGCACACGCGCAGCTCATAGCAAGCTTCCCGTGGACCCCTGCGCGACGCGCAGCCTGTAGTCATCTATAGTCGATTCATAGTGATGTACGCGCAGGCCTATGGAAGTATATACGGCTGGCGGCCGGAGATGGACCTATACCAGTCTTCACTGCCAGCAGTCTTCGCTGCTATACCGCCACTGTACACTATCACTGACAGTCCGCTTGAGATCCTACTTGAGAGCCTGCTTGAGAGCCTGCTTGGGAGCCTGCTTGAGAGCCTGCTTCAGAGCCTGCTTGAAGCCGCATTCAATGCCTGCATGAGAGCCTTCTTGAGAGAGCCTCGCATCGGAAGGAGTAGAGTTTTCCATGGGAAGCTTTTGGCCAATGGAACACTCTGAGTTTGTGGAAGCTTTGGCTAACTATTAGAAGGCTCTAAGTCTGTGGAAGCTTCGATACTGACGTTGACGTAGCCAACCTACTCGTCTAAGTGCTTTTAGTAGTACTGTAATTACCATCACCCCCACCATCACCATCGCTATCATCATCGCCATCACCATCGCCATCATCACCATCAGCCCCAGACCAAATGTCCCCACATACACCCACAATCGATGGGAACCGGGCAGCAGATTCCGCTGGAAAATCTGAGTCGGAGATCTGCTCTCCCCAAGATCCAATTGGCTACCTGTCCTGCAGAATCGAAGCCAGCAATTGTCAACACAATGACCGTGAGGCATCGTGAGGTATCGTGAGATCTCGTTGTGGTGGCCTTGTTAATGATAAGCTTCAGACTATGATATTGACCAATGTCATGATTTCAGCCGCCATGCGCAGTCTGCCACCTGCCACCTGCCACCTGCCACCTGCCACCTGCCACCTACCACCTACCACCTGCCTCATACCTCTTGGTGCCCGGAGCCTACAACTCAGCAAGGCTCTGGATCGAGCATGCAGGAGCATATTCGGGAGGAATAGAGTTTTCCACCGGAAGCTTTTAGCCGATGGAAACTCTGAGTTTGTGTAAGCTTTGGCTAATACATGGCTCTAGGTCTGTGGAAGCTTTGGCTAGTAGAAGGCTCTCAGTCTGTGGAAGCTTTGGCTAGTAGAAGGCTCTAGGTCTGCGGAAGCTTTGGCTAGTAGAAGGCTCTAGGTCTGCGGAAGCTTTGGCTAGTAGAAGGCTCTCAGTCTGTGCAAGCGGTGTGGTGAAACGGCGGAGCTAGAAAGCAGAGAGCCCGCTGGTAATTGGGAGCATGCTTGAGAGCCTACTTGAGAGCGTGCTTCAAAGCCTGGTTGATAGCCTGCTAGAGAGCCTAATTGCGAACCTGCTTGAGAGAGCCGCGCTTCGGGAGGAGTAGTGTGTTCTACGGGAAGCTTTTGGCCGATGAAAAACTCTGACTTTGTGGAAGCTTTTGGCCGATGGAAAACTCTGACTTTGTGGAAGCTTTGGCTTATGGAAGGCTCTAGGTCTGTGGAAGCTTTGGCTAGTAGAAGGCTCTAAGTCTGTGGAAGCTTTGATGCTGACGTTGACATAGCCAACCTACTTGCCTAAGTACTTCTGGTATATGATCACCATCCCAACACCATCACCATCACCATCGCCATCGCCATCGCCATCGCCATCGCCATCGCGATCACCATCATTTCCATCAGCCCCGGACCGAATGTGCACACATATACCCACAATCGATGGGAAGCGGGCACTAGATTCCGCTGGAAAATCTGAGTCGGAGATCTGCTCTCCCAATGATCCAAATGCCTACCTGTCCTTCAGAATATATGGCTGCAATTGTCAACACCATGACCGTGAGGCATCGTGAGATATTGTCGCGGTGGCCGCGCTAAAGATAAGGTTCAGACTATGATATCGACCGATGTCATGATTTCGGCCTCCATACGCAGCCTGCCACCTGCCTCCTGCCTCCTGCCACCTGCCACACGCCACACGCCACACGCCATACGCCCACTCCGCCCGCCACCCGCCAAACACTGCCCGCCACCCGCCACCAGCCGCACGCCTCCCGTTGCATAGCATCTGCAACTCAGCAAGTCTCTGGATCGAGCATGCAGGAGCATACATGGGAGCATATAGTCAAGTAAGATTGGGAGTGTCTTCCCTATTGAGAGCTTACTTCGGAGCGTACAGTCAAGCTGGCTGGGAGTGTGCCATCGAGTGCAATTGGGAGCGTCCTTGAGAGCATGCCCGGGAGTGTACTTGGGAGCGTACAGTCAAGCAGGCTGGGAGTGTGCCATCGAGTGCAATTGGGAGCGTCCTTGAGAGCATGCCCGGGAGTGTACTTGGGAGCGTACAGTCAAGCAGGCTGGGAGTGTGCCATCGAGTGCAATTGGGAGCGTCCTTGAGAGCATGCCCGGGAGTGTACTTGGGAGCGTACAGTCAAGCAGGCTGGGAGTGTGCCATCGAGTGCAATTGGGAG
>Ga0307514_10000387_pt1 | contig 100616 bp, 99 predicted proteins | sample 16_EM_MG_FD_203088 | JGI IMG/M metagenome (GOLD analysis project Ga0307514, IMG submission 203088) | Populus trichocarpa ectomycorrhiza microbial communities from riparian zone in the Pacific Northwest, United States - 16_EM | ecosystem: Host-associated > Plants > Roots > Unclassified | place... | reverse complement strand
TCCGACGATCGCTACCCTGGGCCTCGATTTCGGCTCCGCGGTCGAGGAGCAGCCGGACCGTGGCCTCGTGCCCGTTCCAGGCCGCCCAGGACAGCGCCGTCCGACCATCGCTACCCTTGGCCTCGATTTCGGCTCCGCGGTCGAGGAGCAGCCGGACCGTGGCCTCGTGCCCGTTCCGGGCCGCCGAGTACAGCGCCGTCCGACCATCGCTACCCTTGGCCTCGATTTCGGCTCCGCGGTCGAGGAGCAGCCGGACCGTGGCCTCGCGCCCGTTCCGGGCCGCCGAGTACAGCGCCGTCCGACCATCGCTACCCTTGGCCTCGATTTCGGCTCCGCGGTCGAGGAGCAGCCGGACCGTGGCCTCGTGCCCGTCCCTGGCCGCCCAGTGCAATTCTTCAGATTTGGCAGAAGGAGCTTTGACATCGAAGTCTCTATCACCCTGTTGACTGTCTTCCGCCTGGTGTTTCTCGTCATCCGAGCGGTCATTGGGATCTGCCGATTCTGAGCTACCCTTATCGCTTTCTTCCTCATCTACCCCAGACCCAGGCACAACAAACAAGGAAATTTGCTGCATATGATGCCCTATATGTCGCTGAAGTAAGTGAGGAGAAAGATTATTCTGCTCACATAAACTGCATTGTTGTTTTGATTCAACTGCTCTTTCTGATCTATCGATCATGGCTTGTTGCTGTTGGTGGTCGAACTGACCCGTGTGTGTTTGAAATAGGTGATTCTGAAAAGCCGCACCCGTATGAAAGAGCTCTTGGCACGCACTGCAGAACCACTCCCTTCGATGCAGGGCCCTCTCATGCTCAAACCATTCGTGCCTGCTTTCAAATAGATGCTCGGACCGTTGGCAGTCTTGAAATGTGCACACATATGGTCGCAGATCCCTGAAAACATGTCTTCTAAACAGATGTCGTCAGCATGTTCATTTAGAATTGTCCACAGAATACATACTTCCACGATTGCTGATTCTCCACTTTGATCAAGGCAATGCAATATGGGCATTCAAAAGGGATTCCGGCGAAAGCACTTTCTTCGTTCGGCGGTGGTGGTACACGCAGCCTTTCCGGGTTTCCGATTGATGAAGCGTAGGAAGTTACAGAACGGGAGTCGAATTCCGGGTCATCGTCGAGACCGATATTCGAGTCTATTGCCATTATACCCTCTACCGGCACATATGTTGAGACTGTAGTCACCGTTTGGTATGTGGTATCGGCTAAAGATTCGGAATCCCGACTATCGAAGCCATGAGGCTGGCCGGCGATTCTCTCATGGTGGCATTCATAGTATTGGAGTAGTTGACGTCGCTTGGAATTAGCTTTCCCGAGACGGTCGATCAAATACTCTTTGGCTTCCGGAAACTTGTAGGAGACGTGTTCGATATCGTATTGGTGGAAATGCGAGACATCGATGGAGGCGCACTTTTCCAACCTGTCGCGGGGTGCTGGATTTGCGATCGCGATCGATAGATTGTACAGACATGTGACAATATTCGTAATATCTAGTAGGCACTGTTCGAACTCGTTGCTATCTTCGAAATCGGAGTCGGAATTGGAATTCGAGTCTTCTGACTTGGGCTTGCTCGAGCATGACGCTTGTACAGCGTCTGAGTATGTACTAGCAAGCGCCTCTGTGTCGGGCGCTGGTGCTGCAAACGCGGCCGACATAGCTGACGGCCGTTAGCTTTTATATGCCGGGCAGTTACGAGTCGGCGATCTACCATCTTGTAAAGCCACCTTCAAATCTTCTAGCAAAATTACGACTATATTTTTAACATCTGATGCTTCTCGAAGACGGTGATCTAGTGACATGGAATTGGTGCTTTTTCGGTGAGCGCCCGCATTGAGTGCCCACACCTTGAAGCGACCGATATCGTTGCGAAGGCTTGTTGGGATTTTTTCCGGCCCTTGTGCTCTCAACGCGTTACAGAGCTCGCGAGCGGACCGTATGCATTGCTGATAGGCTGGGGCAGTCGACATTTGAGGTTTGGGGATTGAAGTGAAGCCGAGAGTGAGTTGCGATGAAGGGCGAGCTAGATATTCCCGCTAGAGACTGAAATCGGGAGGATCGCAAGTGCAAAAGGCTGGTAGGGTAATCGTGAACTGGCTTACAGAATGTCAGGTGACTGGGGGCGAACCACCAATGACAATCATGTATGATGACGACTCATAAAGCTACTTCAATATGCAGGTGGTAAGATGCGGGGTTGCAGCGATGATACCTTTTCATGCGAAGCGATATCGCTAGCTTATCAAGTTAACATCCCCGTCTCCGCGGCTTTGATATTCATGCCGGCCGGGTCCTTATTAGTCCTTCCAGCTGCAGTGCTTTTCCGAACAACATTAAGCCATGGAAGTCGCGAGTTTTGTGCTGAATGTCCTTCCGCTCGTACTGAAAGGATTGCGAGAGATTAATGACGGAAGTCGCAAGTTCATAGGCTATCGCAGAGCATTGGGGCGTATAGTGCGACAATTTGAAGTGGAAAACTTGAAGCTACATAACACATGCCGGAATCTTTTGGCAGACATCGTGCCGGTCGGGAACCTTCAAATGCTTTTGGATGGAAAAGGCTGGGATGACCCAGGATTCAACGTCCAGCTTGAGAACCGTCTGGGTTTTTCTGGAAAGGAAATATTCAAGCGGCATATGGAAGACCTAAAGTCGATATTTTTGCAACTGCGCACAGAGCTCGGCATCACCGATGACTTAAAGGTACGTCACAGCCCGTCTTGTAACCTTAATATGAATGTCGGCATGGATAATTTGCTAATAGGGATTTATGCAGCTGGTTCCGCTAGATAGAGAGTCCAAGAAGCGTCTGCTGAAGAGGCTGAAGTTCGTTTTTCGGGAGGAGGAATATAAAGACTTGCTATCCCGGGTTTATCAGATCAATGCCGACCTTGCGACCTTGACGATGCAACAAACGCGGCCAACTGAAGTTCAAATTTCCAAACGAATACGGACGTTACCGGAGGCATACAACCTGGTACGCCAATATACAACGAAGCTTCATAGACTTTTATTCCAAGAGGCTCCAGTATGTAAATGTGCGGTGGCTCACGTTGTCAACTTGCGGCTCCAGAAAATTATTTTAGACAAGCAAGGTCAAAACACTGGAGCTGTGAGATTTAAGATCCTATTTTCGTTCGATAGGAAAATAGTGATTATTAGTCGGGTACCATCGGATTGGCAAGAACCTGAAATCCAGCCAGCTGAGGCTGCGACAGCGACTACGGCTGGGCAAAGCACTATGGCTGCTTCCAGTTTCACCTCGGAGGTGTTGGAGATGGCTGGACCGGTGCCGGTACTGGTGCCGCAGAGGAAGAGAGATCGGTTCAAGATGAAATTTCACAATATTCCCTCTCTTTTCGTCTTTCGGGAGAGAAATGCAGTCTCTAAAATATCGGGAGAAAATACTCTAAAGCCCGAACTAAGCCAGGACGTTCCTAGCGCAGCTGGCCCATCCACTGTAATGTAAAGACAAACGAACAAATCCCCGTTCACACCTTTCTAACATTTTCAGTGTTTCCCCGCCGAAAAAGAGAGTTTCATTTGGTATCACTCCGAACGTCTCATTCGGTATCACGCCTGTGTCAGAAAGCATTGAAACGACAGTCTCTCTCCCACCCGACTTAGCGAAAGAAATAATGAACTTATGCCGCAAGGCAGAAAATCACGTGTCTTACTCTGTGGGAATACTGGAACCCAACTGTGGTCGGTGGCATCGCCTGCAGCCACCTACCGTGCCTTCGGAGGTTTCTTACATGAGAGATACCGTTTCCCTTCAGGAGCTCCTTCATCGGGATGTGTTGGAACTGCATAGTAGGCTGGAATTGGGAGTCCAGCTTGCCTCGACTGTTGTACAATTGCACGGAACCAAGTGGCTGGGTGAGTCCTGGGGTAGCGAACAAATATTCTTTTTTGTTAGGCAGGATGTCAAACGTCTAGCCCGTGATGGAACCTGGTTTCTGGATCCAATTATCGACAAGCCATTCGTACGTCAAGTCATTGATAGTTCAAGCAAGTCATCCCAAACGCCGCAGGCATCAGCCAAGGTACAGATAGCTGACTGCGACAAATGCCTATTTTCATTGGGGATTGTCCTTATCGAGCTGTGGTTTGGGCGATGCTTCCTAGATCTTAAGAGTTCGCCGAACATGCAGAATACCAACACTCAGATCCAGGGCGATGATGGGGACTTTGTGGCGGCGCGTCATTTGACTGGGAGGCTAATGGATTCTGGCGAGAGTTACCTACTTGCGGTATTGCGGTGCCTTGGCATGAGTCGTCCGGGATCCAGTCGGTGCGCTCGGAGAAGCTTGGAAGATGTTACTTATAAGAGTGAGATTCACGAGACTGTAGTCAAAGTTTTGGAGGAGAACTTACAGGTATGTGAGCAATTTCCGTTTAAGCACGAATTAGCTAACATTCATCCACGCGTGATAGATATTTGCGAATGCTGTCCCAGACGACTAACTAGTCAGTTCACACAGAAAATGTTGGAAACTTGATAGCGGTGGCAGTGGGGGCGATTACGCCGGGGATCTTTGCATTGTCGACGGAAAATTGATGGTCTGGCTTGTTCTTTCCTAATACTTAAGTAGCTAACTACATTTTCTCGACACAACTTCTTCTACAATTATTTCAATTTCCCAGTTAGACTCAGGAGACTTGTCTCAATTAGCAAGAGAATCACTACCCTCCATAGCGAAATAAGTACCACCAAATTCTGTTGGCGTGTAGTTTGTTGCCGCTTATGGCAGTTTCTCAGGAATTCAAATGCGCTTAAACTGCGCTAACGTTTCGACGGGCTCTAGTTCAGGCAAGCCACTTACTACATACGGTAATGACCATATTTCGAGGTAACTAGAGTACCTCTGCAAAAACTTATGCCCGCTCACAACACCGTATACATCTACCCAAACAACATAGCTATCCACAAACTCTGACGCAGACTTTGAATCGCAGATCTCCACATTATTGGTATTGCGCCTTACTGCTTAGCCACCAGAGCAATTGATGTTTGATTAGTCAATATAAAACCGAGTGGCAATCCATGTTCTTTGCTGCAAGTTTGAATTGAGGGAGAGGATTCCTATGTATGTACTCTAGCAATTTGTACTCCTATAATAATTTCCTTCGGATCGTTGGCAAAACATGAGGTGTGCGGGGTCAACTTGTGTCACATTGCTTTTTCCAGAGCGCCCGAGTGGAATTGAATAATCCCTACACCTTATGCATGAACCCATCAGCTCAGGGCGTTCGGTTGATAGATCACCTCCATAAGCTTTCAACCATCACCTCACGCGCCGGCGACTGTTTCTAAGCCCTCGTATCCAACCCCACCTGCCATGGCCGACACTGATAACTTAGGACTGCTGGTGCTCAATCCTGATTCGGGTCCATCTGCAGTCGAGTTAGTAACCCCACTTCTGGCGGCTCGGGTTTAAGGCTGACAAGGTAGTATCGTTGCCATCCACGGCCTAAATGGCCACCGAATCGAATCATGGACGTACAGAGACGAAAAGACTTCTGAAGAAGTAATGTGGCTGAAGGACATGCTTCCAACCCGAATTGCGAACGCCCGGGTCATGACTTTTGGCTATGATTCGTATAGTACTGAATATGGAGGAGTCACATCTACCGCTGGCCTACGACATACCGCAACTCAGCTTTTGGAGGAACTGCAATGCAAAAGGGGTAATGTGCGTCATTATCTCGCTCAATTTCTTCATGTGGTGCGTCTGTCTAACGCTGTACAGGACATTATCCCCGTCGTTTTCGTTGGCCATAGCTTCGGAGGTGTCGTTGCCAAGATGGTCAGCTTCCCCGGCGCGTCCCAGCTTTCCCGAACGGTTCAATGGCTAAATCGGAGTTCGACGTCAGGCATTATGGATCGCGAATAATGACAGTAGATACCTCTCTATCGCTGGACGAACAGACCGTTTGGTAAGAACCAGTACGGATGAACCGAGCACTGAGTGGTGTATGTGACTTACATTTGCCAGTTTTTCCTTGCAACACCTCACCAAGAAACTGAGTCTTCACCATGGGCCGACTTATTATTCAATATCGCATTAGCGTCAACCGAAAATACCCCCACGAAGCGCGAGGAACTACTGACCTCTGTCCGTGAATCTGGGTCGGCTGCTGTGATAGATGCATCCGAGCGCTTCTACACCTTTGCTGCGCAGTATCAAATTCTGAGTTTTTACGAAACAAAAGCAACTGAATTCATGGGTTCTGTGGTTAGTTTTCATTTCACCAATCATAGTTTCTCCCATCATTGCTATAAAAATCGAGTGTGAAACCCAGGTCAGCAGCTCAATCCGCTTACATACTGCAATAGGTGGTTCCAGCGGCTTCGGCTCAATTGTGCCTGCCCGGAGAGGCGTATGTGGAGTGTGATGCAGATCACATGAGGATATGCCAATTCTTTGGGTTGGATCTCGAGAGTGGAGAATCTACCATCAAGCTTCTTTGCGACAGTATTGCAGATGCGGCGGATGTTCCTAAGCCTATCGAAGGTTTGTATATCTGCCTGGCTCATTACGCTTTGGGTCATCTAACCCCTGGTTTTTAGACTACTATCAGGAATATATTGGCTGTCGGCGCACCTTATCCGTTGTGTACCCTGAAGTGTATTTATGCGAGACAACGCTACCATATCCAGGGACGCTTGGATGGCTGGAAGAAAATACAGCATTCTCAACCTGGCTTCAGAATCAGGCGTCGGCGATTCTTCATGTGCATGGACGACCTGGGAGTGGTAAATCGGTATTAGCTGCGTATCTGGCGAAGAGTCTACCGCAGCGGAGACCAGTTCCGAATTTTATGACTTGGGCGGTTCTTTCGTTCGGCTTTGACCAGTCCAACTACCGCAAGAGATCGGCGAAGGACTTGCTTTACTCGTTCATTCGTCAGTTGCTTTTACAACGAAAGTCGGTGTACGGCTTTGGATACATATGGGGCCTCTTTACGAAGATGGAAACAACCTCCAACTGGACGGTTTGGAGCCTGTGGGCGATGTTCCAGTCCATGGTTTCACTACAGGAAGATACTCAAGTAGTGTGCATCATCGACGGCCTTGACGAATGTGATTCGACTGGGATAGAGCTATTGAAATCCTTCATCAAACTTCGAGGCCAGACCGATTCAATATTCAAGCTCATAGTTACAAGTCGGCCGGATCCTGAGATTTATAAGCTGACGGGTGCATTTTCGGCTATCAATTTGGATACTGAGCCGGGGATGAAGGGCGACAGGGAACTGGCTGCAAAAGGCCGGATGCTACCGTTGGTTGGGACGTCTACAAAGCCCACCCAACTTGCTGATAAACTCATGAAAAGGTTATGTAGTTTCGACATCACTCATTTGGAGATCAATTTAGCTCTGGACGAATTGCTAAGTCACCTGTCGGCCTCAGTCTTGATTGAGCGTGAGTTGGAGCTGCCAGCTGAGCAATTTTCTTTACCAGGCATATACGAACGGATAGTCCATGAGCTCGAGATATCTTCTGATCACGAGTGGTTGCGGAAAGCCCTTTCTTGGCTCATCTATGCCAATGAACCTCTGACATTGAATCAACTCGCCGTTGCCCTTGCCGTAAATAACGAAACCGATTCTCTTGCGTCAATACAGAAGCACATAGGCCGCGACATCAATCTCACTTTCATGCGTACCCTTGGTCCATTGATTTATATTGAAAACGACAGGGTGCACTTCGTCCATCATACAGTTCGGGACTTCCTCATCCAACGCCAGACCAAGGATTCGAATAGCCTTAACGTCGCAAATTCCGGGCAATGGAATTTAGAGATGGCAATGACTTGCCTTCGGTACATGTTTTTGGACGAATTCCAAGGGGCAGCATCTTTCATAGAGTATCACTCTGACGTCAAAGATGACCGAGGGCGAATCAATCTCCCACCTTCTCCACCAATATGCTACGAGTTTTTGAAATATGCGGCACAACAATGGCCTGCGCATTGCCGTCATGCATTATCCGAGGGCACCGAAGCGGGGTCCCTGATCTCCAAAGTGATAAGCTTTCTCGAAGACAGCCGACTAGTACGCTGGTGGTCCGAACTTTTCATGTTCTTGGACGATCCTCTCCGCGCACCGGGTCCGATGAAAGACGAGCCTACGACAAATGTCTCCGGCGCGGTTCAAGTGTCGACGAATGGAGTTGAAGCGACACAACGAAAGAAGCCAGAAAGCACCATACCACTTTCGTGGCACGACCAATCATGGTACAATCCCTTGTACCTTGCTTCAAGGTTAGGTCTTGCTGCAGTCGTGGCATCCCTTTCCTGCCGGGAAACTTATTCGACAATCGATAAGCTCGTGGCGTTGGAAATTGCTGCCGAAAACGGTCATGTCGGTGTGGTGAAGGAATTGATGGATATGAACGACGCGGAGGTTATTTCCGGCCGCTTTCCTGCGTTGAAGAAAGCCTGTACGAAGGGACACGAGCTGGTAGTAAAACAGTTGCTCCACCGAGAGACGGAAGAAAGCCCCGATGATATAGACTCCTATCTAATTCTTTCGGCAAATAGTGGACACGCCTCGGTAGTGCGAGTTCTCATTGCCGCGGGAGCAAACGTGGAAGCCGTCAATGTTGAGAGTGCTACGGCTTTACACTTGGCTGCATCCCACGGGTTCGATTCAGTGATAGAGACGCTTCTGCACTCGAAGGCAAACATTGATGCGGTAAATGCGGCGGGATTCACACCGGTACATTTGGCGGCCGCCGAAGGACATCTTGCTGCAGTACAAACTCTGCTCTCCGCGGAAGGAAGTGACGTCGAAACCGGAACGTGGACTATTAAACCACTGCATATGGCGGCGGGGGGTGGCCATGTCTCGGTTATCAAAGAGCTTTTAAAGAGGAAGGCAACGCTCGAGGCAACCGATAGTACCGGTCGGACACCGCTGCACTGGGGTGCCGTTTCAGGTCACACTGAAGCGGTCAAAGAACTGATTGACGCGGGAGCAGACCTTACGGCTGCTGATCACAAGCGCTGGGTACCCTTACATCTCGCTGCCGACTATGACCACCCTGGCGTGGTAGATGCACTTCTTTCCAAGGAAGCCGACCCGGATCCCATAGGCACAGATCGATACCGACCTCTGCATTTAGCCGCACAATCAGGATATACCGAAGTAGTACGACGGATATTGAAAAGCGGGGCAATCGAAGATCCAACAACTGATACCAAGAACACGCCACTTCATTTAGCCAGCTTCAATGGGCATCCGGAGGTGGTGGAGGTCCTCATTGAGTACGGATCCGACGTCGACCGAAAGAGAAGCGATGGATGGTCGCCGCTACATTGCGCCTACGGAGATTTTGAAGTCACCAAAAGACTACTGCAGTCAGGCGCGAGTGTTTACGCCGTGGATGGCGTTGAGCGGCAACCATTGTGTTTATCCGCTGCGGCCGGATCTGAAAGGGTAGTGAATATGCTCTTAGACGCCGGGGCAGACAAGAACTATCTAGACCGATTCGGAAGAACGCCTTTGGATGTAACACTGGAACTCCCTGGGAGGCCGGTGCGGCTTTTGTTATCTCCGGACGGCACGGACAAGCCGATTGGAGAGCCTCTGACCTGCAACATCATTCCCGGCACCAAAGCCAATGTAGCACGGACATGGAGTTGTAATTGCTGCCGAAGGAGTATAGAGGACGAGTTCTTCCACCGTGAGTCACATCTGCCGGAATCTATCGAACTTGTGATTGAAATAACTACAGATTGTTGTGACTGCGAATATGACGACTTCGACATATGCACTACCTGCTATAACCAAGGCAAGCGATGCCACGTTATCACCCATCAGTTGAAGGTGCGGTTCCTCGGTGATGGCATGTTGAGTTGTTCGGAGCTTTCACGGTGGGTAGGGGAAATGAAATTGCCGAAAGAGTCGCCACCTAAGGCTTCCTCGGATACAGCAAAGATGAACGGAGAACCTAACTCGCAGCTGTTGTGGCAAATTACTTAAGTAGAAGCTTAGACGGGTGCAGAGAAATCTAGCTGAGAGCGTGTCGCATGATTCTGTGATCTAGGATTATTAGATTAGTTAGTGGAGTACGGTAGCTCTCTTTCTCTTAATGCCATCATATGCATCACTAAATGAATGACCCCGTGAATTCCCTCTTGTGATCTGATTAGGGGTTTTTTGTAAGAGGGTTCGGAGTTATATCTTGCTCGTGCGTATCTCCTCTATCATCGACTGTACGTGATTGCGGCGGAGATTGCCTGCCAGAATAAGACTCGCTCAGGCTACGACGCTGGCTCATGCACGTGCAGACTGTATGGAGCGGATATATCCACGAAATTACTCCCAAACTCCTTCGAACATAACATAGCGGGCCTATGTTAGAATCCACACAGAATCTGCTACTTCTAATTTCTGTGAATTTCCGAGTTGACACGAGTGGTGTATGCACCATGATGAATCCTATAAGTACTTAAGTACATGTCGGATTTTCAAGTCTGCAGACACCCCTGCCGGCGATAGGGTAGATGACTCCGATAAGATTAGGCTTATTGAATAGTCATCCAACTTTGATGTCAGTCACGAAGGCGTTTATAATGAGTATCCGGCCACTTAAAACTCCGACGTATAGGAACTGACAGTCTCGGACTAGAGTATGTATGACCTGTTTGCTCTATGTACTATCTAAGCACGAAGCAGAATTCTAAAAGTATGATACGACCAGCAATCCAAAGACAAGATCCTAGCTATGTATGTACACTCAGTAGTATGTATAATATCCGCGCCCTAAGTTCCCGAGGTCTCTGACCAAAGAGAAGATCGCCGCGCCTGCCTCTAGTATTTACGCACCCTGCTCCACCTCCTCGCCAAAGTCCCGTTCCCCTCGCCCCCAACACCATTAAAAATCAATGAGTCCACCGTGCCCGCACCTGGATCCGAAACCACCCCCACGGCCAGCTCCTTAATTCTCTTCACCACCTCATCGGGTCCACTAAGTCCCTCCAACGCGATAAGATACGCCGCCAAACCCGCCACATGCGGTGACGCCATTGAGGTCCCCGAGATCGTATTCTGTGCCGTTTTGCTCCCGATCCATGCCGACGTAATATCCACTCCCGGCGCAAACACATCCAGCAGACTGCCGAAATTCGAGAACGAGGCGCGCGTATCCGTGCGGTCTGTAGCGCCGACCGTAATCGCAGATTCAACGGAGGCCGGGGAGGAGCCTGCTGCGTCGACACCGTCGTTGCCCGCCTATCACCTGATTAGCCGAGATTCGCTGGGGTGTAGAGAGGAGGGACTTACAGCAACACAGAACGTAACCCCGCTCTCAATTGCCGCCTCGACCGCGCGATTCACCGCCTGTGAGAACGCACCTCCAAGACTCATATTCGCGACGGACCCACCCTTCTTCCCCTTCGCATCCTGCGCAACAAACTCCACCCCCGCAATAACCGCTGAATTTGTCCCCTGCCCATTATCGTCCAGAACCTTCACCGCCTTGATCTCCGCCTTTTTCGCGATTCCGAATGTTTTACCCGCAATCGTGCCAGCAACATGGGTACCGTGTCCCTGTCCGTCCTGGTCGGAGCCGCCAGCAGCGTTATGTGCCAATGTGGCGCGCCCTTCGAACTCGACGTGTGCGGCGTTGATGCCGGTGTCGATGACGTAGACGGTTACCCCCTGACCTGCTGAAGAGTCGAAGCGGTAGGTTGAGTCGCGGAAGGTCTTGCCCTGGGATACACGTGCGATCCCCCAGGTTGCGTTTCGCTGTGTCTGGATGTCGGAGGCGACGACGACTTTGTCTTCTTCGACGAGTTCAACTTCGTTGCGGGCTTTGATCTGCAAGAATGTAAGCATGTGCGGGGGAGTGGTGGGAGTGGGAGAGATGTACCTGCTCAATAGTCGTGTTATCGAAAGCCCCCGAGTACCCTGCCAGCTTTCCGAAGTGCCACTTAAAATTGATACCGGAAAGACTTGAGTCGTCGCGGCGGGAGAGGCGGCGACGATGGAGGTTCGTGGCCCATACCTGCGGGTGTTAGTGGTGGTGAAGGGGATGTTTGGGGGGGAATGTACTTGGTGGGCGTCGAATTCCTCTTCGGTGGTGGAGGGCTTGAGGAGGACGATGTAGTTGTCTGCGACTACCGAACCGGCTTGGATAGTGACAGAATCTGATGCGGCGTGGGTTGGTAGAGCTGCGGCAAAGGGAAGGAGTGCCGTTACAGCAAGGAGGAAAGAACGAAGGTTGACCATGATGACTGCTTAAAGGAGTGGGAAAAGAAAGTCTAGCTTTCTAGAAAAGAGAAAATAAAGGAAAAGCTGCCGTAAAGGATTGTGAAGGATCCAGATCCTGCCTGTGGAGAAGAGAGGGTTGAGTTCGACCCTCACCGGGTCTTTATACCACTTCTTTTCTCCCTCTACTACTACATCACCTGCTAGTTCATTCGTTAAATCTTGTCCAAAATGCGGCGCAAGAAATCACCACGTGCGAAAACATTCCCGAAATTGCGATTAGTATTGAACCCGCGAAACGTACAGCTAGCATAGGTAGATTATTTTGGTAGCTTTATGGCATGTAATTGGTACGTATCGGGGATTTGGAAACGGTTCCTGGACTGTGACAAATCCACGGCGAGCATTGTCCGGCTGGTATGGAAGTACGACAGGCTGGTTGGGTAGATGGAAGTACCTAATGTCGCATCCGCTTGTCCCGATTGGACATCCTTCGCGCTTGGTTAATCATACGTAATGGCGTAATAGCGCGGGCAGTAAATTCCCGGAAGAGCCCGACAATTTCGATTTTGACCTACGCCGCGAGGAAGGTTTTGTTAAGCGCGGACAATGCATGTCGTCGGTGTGGGCCAATGAAAATGTAGCACAGCTATGATTCCCGGTAGCTTTGCGACTTCCGCTGTCACACATGATTCGCCGATCGCGGGTAATTAGATCGAGTCTAACACGGCTGAAAGGGAAATTATTGTACCAGAGTACACGTCTTTGGTGATCGACCCGTACTCCGAAACGGCCATGGAACAACACCCCGCAGTGGGAAATACCCTCATTCAGATTAAAACGAACTTCGCCGTATATGCGGCGGCTACCAGCATAAACCGTGTCTGCATTCATTTCCCAGTGTAGGGCATTCCCGAATTGATCTTCCGGGCATCAATGCATATGCATCCAGGCGTCCAGCATAGGCATGCGAACAAAGCATGATTAACAGACGTTACAGCCCACTGCACTTGAATTGGTTTCAATGTACCCTCAAAGGAACCAAGGATTTTCTCTCCTAGTAGCGGGAGGCATCAGAGATTGCCTGCACAATGTTCGTCAATCAAACAAGCGAAAAAACGTGTGATCTAAGCTAACTGGCAATTCCCGCGGGAAATGAGACAGCCACCCCGAATGCGGAAAATGAGTGGCAACTCTAGCCTCAAAAACGCGTCTAATGGTGGAGTTTTCATGGTATTGCTATTGGAATGGCTGGTTCTGGCTTGTTCTCAAGAGCTGTAGTATGCGTAGATTCAATACAGGGTCTTACTCTCTACCTGATGTACCCATAGCATATGACGAACAATCTTAAACTCGTACACTAAAAGTACGAAGCTTCAACTAAGAAACCTACCGTCAACTACCTCAATGTCAGCTCAAACTACACATACTAATTCTCCTGATCCACCCACCTTAACATGCTCCAAGATATGATCGAAATCCAGCGTGCTCACCGTATCATCAGGACTATGAATATACGGCGAACTATCCTTTATGATCTCGTCCGCAACATACGCGGCCTGATACCCCGCCACATACGCTGAGTAACTATCCCAAAATCAGCGACTTTCCCCCTTGTTGGAAGGTTTCGAACTGATCACTGCAGGCGTATCCACAAACATCCGTGAGCAACCACAGCTGCGTATACACTGGCACTAGCGTTTTTAAGAACCCAGTGAGACCATTGTCAACATAGTCGGTGAAGATCACAATGGCGTGGTTGGGTGCAAAGCCGGTCATGTCATGTCCTGGTTCATCATTGCCACAGCGTCGACTACATTTGTGGCGGTAGCACTTCATAACGTCTTGAGAGCCGAGTAACCCACCTGTGTATCCTCGTTAGCCTACGTCTTCTATAACAGCGGCAACCCACCCTCCTCGCCGCTGTAGAAATGAAACTCTAGAGACGCCGCAGCTGGCCTAAATTTCGCCTCAGCAAGCACACGGAGGGCTTCCATGATCGTTACAACGCCGCTGCCATTGTCGTCGGCGCCCGGGGCACGCTCGCTGGTGTTGGCTCCACTGATGGAGTCGAAGTGCGCGGATACTATGACTGCACGATGTTATAGAGATCGATGGAAGGGTAGAGAAAAATACTGACGGATCTGGTGGTCTTAGGAATCTTGGCGATTACTGAGGGTTGGTTGTAGGCATGTTTGAACTTTGTGACGGTGATCCGAGGGTTTGCGGAGGCAATGCTGACGGCGTGGTGTATAGCCATGCCGCAGCTTGAGTGCCGGTAGTGGAGTTGTAGTATCTTCCGTTTCCGGAGAGTTAGCGATACACCCACGCCCAGACATGGGGTAGGGCGGTACCTGGTGTAGACGCTATCACTAACACCGCGTTGTCAGTCCCCGTCACCGTTACATTTCGTCAGATAAACACCTACCGAGCAAGGGTGGTAACCCATAACCTCAGATTCGCCTTCTGCAGCTTCGCAATCAACGGCTCCGTTTCTTTTTGGTGGCTGGGAGCGGACGGAAACGTGTGCTGCTTTGCGGCGGCCAGTGCTTCGAGGTTCTGCGTTTTGGTGATGTCAACGAAATTTATACGCTTCGAGATGAACTTGGACATGTGCCGATAATGGTCGAGCCCTCACGCTTGCCGACCTTGCAATAGAGTTAAGGAGCTTTAAAGGAATCAGATAATAGTAATAGTAAGAGGAGGAGGTAGTGGATAGTGTCAATCTCTTTCATTGTACATCACTCGTTCTTTAAGCTCTTGCACAATGCGGGAGGAGTAGTCATTGTAGGAACTCACCGTTAGCCCTAGCCTGAGGCGACGATCATCTGCAAGCGTGGAGTTATAGACACTATGGGCGCACTGAGTTCAGCCTGTTTCCGTTAATTCAACGACCACAGCCTTTCGCGGCGCCTTGGCTAGGAGACACTAATTGGGATAAGGCACGGCAATTCCCGTGATAGGAGGTGTGGCTGATTGTACAAGTCAAGCACCCACGCGTAAAAAGATCTGTTTCCACGCCCCTGAAAGTTTTTTCTTTATGTTCCCCAATCTCTCGATATCGATTCTGGTCCTGCTCTGCTGCCAGGGTACCATTGCAGGCCCAGTGAACAATCTGCATCTGCAGAACGCCAGTGAGACTGCTATCCCGCTAGCACAGAACACCACAATCTCTACCAAGCTGTACGATTCCCCCGATTCAACTGTTTCGGCAGCATCGTGTTTCTTTACCCTTTTGGCCTTGGCTTCCATCTGCATGTCGCAGCCAAATGGGCGGATACACAAGGATTCAGACAAGACCTCGCGATATCTACGCATATCCCCGATGTTCTGTACTTTGGAGATTATACTACTTGCAGACCAATATGCAAAGTTGCTGCTACGCGAGTTGAATCCAGTCGAAGCTGCGCAATGTCTAGCGGTCTATAGATATTCCGATAATGGTAAGTTTTTCGATCAAGTTTAAAGATGCCAACACTAACAATACGTAGATGACTTTCCATTGACACCTTTTGGAGTGCCCCACGTGCCAGCGAGAGTGCAAACGTTCCATCGGGTCCTTGACGGAATCGGAAACAACGTTCGGCTGCAACGACTACTCGCAATTCCGACCATGCTGCAGTTTGCCAAACTCTGGGGAATGCACGGTAACCCCTTCGAAAGCGCCGCCGGGGTGGCATATGTACTGTCATGGTTACTCAACGAGATTCTGATCTGGATGGCATCATGGGATCGCAACGCGGATGCCGAAACTGCTGATGCTCAGCGCCTAGCTGACACCGCTCACGATCTTCGATGGTGCGGTTTTGGAGTACAGGGACTCTGGGAAATTTCTTCGGTGCCACAAGCGATCCAGGCGTTTTTAGTGCCCATGTGGGGCCTCATCAAGTACTACCAGCTGCCGCTCAACTTCCCAATAATTCTCCGAACCATGGAGGCGAGTTTTGAGACGTATCGTGTTTGGGTTGAGGATAAGGAGTCGGGAGAGCCTCTCATGAAGGCGACGGCGATTTTCGGACTTGTCGTTTTGAAATATTGCGTGTACGTGAGCGCAATCGGCTTTTTGATCGCGTTGCTGTACTGGAGCATTCGCGCAGTTGTGGTGCCGGGTGGTGGTCGCCAGATAGTGTCTCGGGCTAGTGTAATTCTTGTTTACTTTTTTTGGGTCAAGATTGCGGTTGTAGCAGTTTTTGTGATTGTGATCTTGCTTATTGCGGGCTGGAATATTGTGATTGACTTGTGGTGTGGGCTGGTGTTTATGCTGTGTGTTTTTGCTTGGTTCTGTGTGTATGTGGCTGCGCCGGCCGTCGGCGTGTTTCTCTTTTTTGCGCTGCCGCAGATGCTTAGCCGGTCGCAGGCACAGGGTTGGGACAGGGTGATGTCGTATCGCACACACGCTCTCCACACACTCCTTGTTGCTGGAATTTATTACGGTGAATATTATAACCCGGAAGGGACGGCGAGGTCTGCTTGGATAGAATATCTTGGGTGACCTGGAAAGCTGTTACAATAATGGAGTATACGTGCAGGCTGAAGTTCTAACGCTATGCATATGAAGATAGTGCGTGAATGTTCTGCTTTTGAGTCTACCACTCCGCTTCCTGCTACTCCCTCACGGCCATAATGGCGTGCCCAAACTTTTGTAGTATTTACACATAGTAAACAACTACTCATTCACATACTGAGAGAGAGCTTATATATTTATGGCCGCCCAAGATCATCAAAACCCTCCCGGGTGTCCATTCCGCTTCATTCTCATTCTACGCCAAGTTCCCATACCTCGAATCCGCAAACACCGTGAAGCTACCCACGCTATCACTCACCATTTTGGCAGCCCACTGAGATCACCCCCCCAAGTTCCCTTCTGTAATCCACGTATTATTATTAAATATGTAATGCAACAAACCCCGACCCTTGGCTGCCTATGTAAAAACATCTATGCGGCAAGGACCCATGAGATCGCGTCTGGTTCAGCCTGGATCTGCGTCTTGCCAGACATAGACGCTCACGTCATTGACTTGGAAAAGATGCCATAGCTCGCCTTCACCTCCGCGGATAAAGATGTCGATGCGGCCTGTCTCCAGAGTGGCGGCCACGGGTCAATACGTGCAGTCACCGCCCAACTCCACAAACAAGTCCGAGTCATCGGTCCCGGGAACCAGTAATCCGGCCCAACTTCATAGTAGTGAGTATACAACGTTCGGTCAGCTCCAACGACAAAACATCCATTCGGCCTTTCGCCCAGGAGACGGCGACAGGCGCAAGTGGTGAAAGTACAAGCAAGGGTTTGGCCGTGGAATTGATGAGTCCGCTGGGGTGGCCGCCACCAAGCCAGGCTTGATAACCCTATGAGGGCGCCGCGCTAGCTCTGGTGTCGCTCATCTCGGCCTTAATAAGGGCTTCACAGGCAATAATGAACATCTATAAGATATCGCTAGCCCACGAAGCGAGTACGGGTGGACTCTTCACCGAGTCTCCATACAACGAGATTGGTATCTTATCGTTAACCCAGCTCGAGTTCGATGCCATCCACCATTTGTGAAGTAGCCCAAATTCTTTTTCCGAGGCGGCGAATAAGTCAATGTGTCTTTTCTGATGGCTAGCAGTAGCGGTAATATGAAATGGCTCCAAATTGGCAGGGGCAGGACCTTGTAGTCGAGCTTCTCGGAATCCCAACTACCGTCGTTCGTTCAGCTCCTTCCGTAGATTGAGATGTTTCTTGCGTAAAATATCTATATACGTGGATATCCCTAGGAAACAGGGGCCGAGAATCTATAGCTCGTAGTTGCTAAAGTAGTTGTAGTGCTGGACATCATAGTTGTAGCATTTCTAGATATATATACTACAAGTTACGGTGGCGGCTTCGCCGCCCTTTGGAGGCGCCTAGATAGATCGTCTCCAGCTCGACTCCCAGGTATACTTTACCCCTGGCTTTCAAGTGCTCGGAGGGTGCCAAAAAATCAGACGCACTTCCAGATATGATATCAAGTCCTGGCAGCCATTTTCACTGTGCTAGAACATGTAAAGATAATCTAGTGGCATCTATGACTCCATTTGTGTGAAGGAAAAAAGTTGAATGCGCCCACCTGTTCTCTCTACATCAGCAAAGTGCAAATCGACTATAGGCTGCGCTACGCGCAGCTCATAGCAAGCTTCCCATGGACCCCTGCGCAACGCGCAGCCTATAGTCATCTATAGTCGATTCATAGAGATGTGCACGTGGGCCTATGGAACTATATACGGCTGCCGGCAAGAGATGGGCCTATACCTGTCGTTACTGCCTGCAGTCTTCGCTGTTATACAGGTACTGTACACACTATCGCTGCGAGTCCGCATGAGAGCCCGCTGGCGATTGAAAGCCTGCTCTAGGGCCTGCTTGATAGCCTGCTTGATAGCCTGCTTGAGAGAGCCGCGTTTGAGAGAGCCGCGCTTCGGGAGGAGTAGAGTTTTCCACGGGAAGCTTTTGGCCGATGGCAAACTCTGAGTTTGTGGAAGCTTTGGCTAATAGAAGGCTCTAAGTCTGTCGAAGCTTTGATGCTAACGTTGACGTAGCCAACCTACTTGTCTAAGTGCTCCTGGTACTATGATCACCATCACTGACACCATCGCCATCGCCATCATCACCATCGCCATCATCACCATCGCCATCATCACCATCAACCCCGGACCGAATGCGCACACATACGCCCACAATCGGTGGGAAGCGGGCAGCAGATTCCGCTGGAAATCTGAGTTGGAGATCTGCTCTCCCCAAGATCCAATTGCCTACCTTTCCTGCAAAATCTAAGGCTGCAATTGTCAACACCATGACCGAGGCATCGTGAGATCTGGTCGCGGTGGCCGCGCTAAAAATAAGGTTCAGACTATGATATCGACCGACGTCATGATTTCGGCCACCGCCACCCGCCTCCCGGTGCCTGGCGCCTGCAACTCAGCAAGTCTCTGGATCGAGCACCCAGGAGCATACATGGGAGCATATAGTCAAGTGAGATTGGGAGTGTCTTGCCTCTTGAGAGTATACTTGGGTGCGTGCTCGGGAGTGTGCTTGAGAGCTTACCTGGGAGCGTACAGTCAAACAGGCTAGGAGTGTGCCATCGAGTGCAATTAGGAGCGTCCTTGAGAGCATGCTCGGGAGTGTACTTGAAAACGTACTCGGAGGTGTACTTGGGAGCGTACTCGGAGTGTACTTGGGAGCGTCTTGAGAGCTTACTTGGGAGCGTATAGTCAAGCAGGCTGGGAGTGTCATCGAGTGCAATTGGGAGTGTACTTGAGAGCGTGCTCGGGAGTGTGCTTGAGAGCATCTTGAGAGCTTACTTGGGAGTGTACAGTCAAGTAGGCTTGCAATTGGGAGCGTCCTTGAAAGCATGCCCGGGAGTGTACTTGAGAACGTACTCGGAGGTGTACTTGGGAGCGTACTCGGAGTGTACTTAAGAGTGTCTTGAGAGCTTACTTGAGAGCGTAAATCAAGCAGCCTGGGAGTGAGCCATCGAGAGCAATTGGGAGCGTACAGTGAAGCAGCCTGGGAGTGTGCCATCGAGTGCGATTGGGAGTGTACTTGAGAGCGTACTCGGGAGCGTACAGTCAAGCAGGCTGGGAGTGTGCAATCGAGTGCAATCAGGAGTGTACTTCAGAGCGTACTTGGGAGCGTGCAGTGAAGTGCATTTGGCAGTTTGGTTTCTTGTTGAATGCAGCATGATGTATAGTATCAAGCGCACATAATCGCATGCGTATCATAGTAATCTAGTCAACGTGCAGGTCCATAGGACTTCATAGTGCCACGCGTCAAATATGCTATGGATTACCGTCCCAAAAACAGCTTCTCTATGAGTTACGCGTCGCGTAAGGTCATTTTTCCCGGTGTCCACCAGCAACACCCCAATATATCCTACAAGTTCACCACTCTCTAGGACCATAAAGAGATCACTATTGATGAGACTCCCTTGTTAAAAACTTGAAAATAATAATGGAGGGGTCCGAGAAATGACACATCACAAACAATCACTCACTCACCCTGCAGGACTCAATGTTACTTTGGATGCTTCTTTGACTTCTTGATTGGCTTCTCTATCTCGAGGGCTAGAGGCTCGTATATGTATAATCTCCCATATGCGTACGTGTATGCTCTGACATGAGACGCATCACCCTGGTCTTGATACATATCCTCATACAACCACTATCTTCATACAAGTCTTCATTCTCATACAAGACATCAGACGGTGCTGAGACTCACGACCCAAGTACACATGCAACACTCAATGTTGCATGAACCTGACCGAGCTGAGCTTCAGTTGAGCTGATGTCAAGGCACATAGCCGGTAGGGCATAATGCACCCAACTACCTTATATATATCTCGAGTCTTTCTCCTGCTCTCCAGTCTCTGTACCTAAGTCTATTTACACGGTTCTCCCCTTCCATATTTCAACACTCAACACACACCTTCAACAACCACCCTCTCCGCCTGGTTTTGCCAAGCTTTTCCCCTCGCGGGGCAAAGCGGGGTTTTACGTTGGCTTCATCACGACTTTCCCTGTGTGTGTCCGCTCTGCCAGTACGTCACCAGGTTGAAAAACGGAGTGTACTGTACCTCGTCACCAAATCCACTCGGCATTGACGTCGATCGGTAGTCCCTCTTCTAGGGCCACTCGCCTTCTTTCGAAAGTTTTACACTAGTATTTAACGACATACCGGGCTCAGTGAAGAGAATTCTGAGAGACAACACGACCTTACGATAACATCACCATCCGCCCACCCGGCACGTCAAGCCCTACGATGAACAGCGCGCCGTGAATGTTCTAGGGAGTTTTTCCTTTCCGGACCTACGAACCTGCTGGCCTTTCGGTCGGTGGGGGTATTCCACTGCGATAGCATCAATGAGACCCTGCAGGTGGCGATAGCGAGGGCTGTGTAAATGGTGATAATCAAACCGGGATTCGCAGGTTATAGTTTAGGAATGGGGGTCTAATAATCTTAGGGAAGCTATGCCCTCTGATTGGAAGGGGCATACGGTTGTGTCTGGTAAAGTTGGTGGGGGTCTTGTATCTTAACATGCCATAGTCATTCACGGCTTGTACTCTATGCAAAATGATTACAACAACAACCCTGCAGGACCCTGGAATTGCTGTCTCCATACCTCAGATCAATCCGTACCCACACACCTTTCATTTCACCATTCTGTTAGAACCCAAAACACAAAGCCTTTAAGCTGTGCTTGCAAGGCTCCACTTTGGGGAAGCAGTAGTATCTATTTACATTTGTCATTTGGGATTTGGCCCTTGGCAACTAACACCCTACTTTCTAACTCAATGTCAGTGCAATGCAATTATGTTGTGTTGGCCTGAATCAATATAAAGTAACAAAGACTGAACCTGTGAATTGAGAATTTCCCAGTCCTTCTTGAGGAGGGAAGAGGATTTGGGGTTGGCCATATACCCTGAATCACTGGGAGAACCTGGGGACAAACTCCAAATTCTCGCTGAAGACTTGCTGGGCCTGCCCAAATGCAAGCTGCCACTGTCTCAATAAAGAACAGAATTGCCTGGTTGAGCTTGTCTAGCTGTGTGGAGATATTTGGGGTAGTGGTGCAGTAGGAGGAAGGAGAGTTGTTGTTGGAGGGGCTGTATTTTGGCAGGGCAATGGGTTTGGCAATACCACACCACATGTAATTTACAATTCGCTTGGATAAAAAGTTTTGTTGGCTACTAAAGAAGGCCTGATAAAATGGAGAATCTCTGACTACCATTTTTGGGCGTGTCTAGGTGGTTGCGCGGGCGGACCGTATAGACCGGGAACGGTTACGATCCAGGGGATACCGAAAATCGCAAGCAAATGTTGACCGTCTGTTATCAACATCGTACGCCTTGGTAACTTTAATCAGAACGGCTGCAAAATGTCCACCAACAAATGGAATGACCGCAGGAATGTATGAATCAAGCTCGCAGCTCAGTTGTACGACTTCCAGTATCCCCTTTCTTGGTAGGTCGCCTTGAAGGATTAGAATACCAGTTTGTCTTTCCCAGCCGTGATCAGCTACTGTACGGTCAGATCAGTGACCACAGATCCATAGACCGGTCAAATGTGATTTAAGAAAGCCGCCCTTGGCATAGACCGGCCCGGCCGTGGCCATACCTGACCGGACTGACCGGTTAGGAACACTGCCTGGGGGGTTCAATTTGCCTGCAGGCGCAGCGCATAGAAGTCTTTCCATGGTCAACCACTTTTGGCCCCGATTGATCAGTTCATACCTGCTAATCAAAGCTGAACAGTGTTTGAGAAGAATCACTACAACAAACGCTTCAGTCCCTAGATCATCATTGTACTGAACTATTAACGTTCGACTACTTTCAACTGACTCCCGAAAAGTATGGTTATATCTGAAATAGACTAGCTAGTATTCAACACGGCACTAGAACTCGCACGAAAACAAACACCCTGACAATTTGGCTTAAACAGCCACCCAACCCATCGTCCAATGCTCAAGGACCGCCAAAAGTTGCCGGTGTTTCTTTGCGTTTATGATTCCGCCACATGTACAGCGCTACTAGGATCATCGTAACGATCATCAAAGTGGCTGTAATGGTTGGATAAAGCCAGAACTGTGCTGTTGGTATGTAGTGTTTCGAGATTGCATCCATCGTCAGGAGGTTTGAGCTGAATACCGTCTATCAAATTTTTTGTTATTATCTGTATCATTTCAAGCACGCTTTCCCTGGATTTGCACTAAATCTAGAAAAGACACAAATAATACTAAGAAATAACTTACAGCAACTAATTGTGCGGGTAGATACATAAGCGCGACATAAGTCAACACTTTAACAGCCCTTGAATCCCTCTGTGCCTTCTCCGTAAGTTTCCCAATCATCTCATTATCTTCCCTCGCCCCGGCTGCAATCACACGCATTATATCACTGTTCTGTCTCATCGCCTCAGTGATCTTGTATATATTTTCGTCATTGCGGTAATCCAATATCTGCCAGTACTGCAAGCAAACAAAGTACCACAGTTAGAATAAGACCATGGATATCTAGCTAAATCCAATCGACCGTGACATAAACAGAAAGAAGCATATGACGGTTTATAGTCCTCGTTGGGATAGTATCCGCTTGATTGGTTTCTTACCATTTTCAAAGCCCCGTGAGAGCGCTGTAGAAGTGCGGTTACGCTTCTTCTGTGGTCTCTCAGGCGTGCAGCATGCATCTCAACCTCCACAACAAGGGACGGATCAACTCCGTTGACGCCGAGGCGCGTAAGATCTTTACAGTGGAGTTCGTAGCCGGTAGTGACCTCGAGGCTTGATTCTATTATTGCGGATACCTTGACAAGCTTGCGGCATAACCGCTGGATCATCTGGCTATTCATGAAAGAGACCGGGAAGTCTTGCCGCCGAGGGGCTTGGCCGCCTACACGTGCATATAATGCATGATCTTCCTGTTATATATTAGTGAGGGACATTTTCGTCGTCTTGGGGGACAAACTAGTTCTGCTAGAGCTTCTTCTAGATCGTTGATGTATGCTCTCCAATTTTGCTCTGTGAAGTTGAAAAAAAAGGGATGTAGAACCATCGGATCTTTCGAGAAGCATCTTTCAAAAGCCGAATTTCTAAGGAACCCTGATATTGCACATTTGACCTTCTCTCCAGGCTGTAGTATTAACCAGCGAGATCGTCTTATTTGGGTGTCGTATTGCACATATACTGCTAGCTGTCGGATCGACCAAGCAGAGGCGCCGGTGCCTCCGCGCCCGTGCTGTTCTGGGTAACGAAGAAGATAGCAGAATTCTTGACAGAGTCGAAAAAATCAGTTGACGGAATGGGGATAAAGGGCCGCTTTACCGACCGTATGATAAACGGGACCGGTTCTCGATACCGTCGTAGATGCGGCGATGGTATCCACCGAAATTTTCGTCTTCCTCTCGGGTCTTGAGGCCAAATGCCTGTACATAGTCCAAGAATGGGGCAAAGACATTGCAAAACTCCAGAATCCGTCCAAAAATTTCGCAAGTAATAAGGAACTTGCCCCACGACGTCTGCTGCTGGATATAGAAGAATACGTGCATCGTTTCATCCTGGATGATGTCAAATAGACTCGTTGCTCCCTCCTTATCGGTGATAGAAACTGTGTGCATTTCCCCCGGACTTCGAACCGAAAGCGATTCGAGATCTATCTCGTCCGCAGAGAAAAGGTTGTCTGAGCGCCTCTGTAAAACATGATGGTACGTTTCGCGGTCGTCAAAATACAGGGAGTCAGCGACGATGTAAGCTGGCCATCGTCTGCCTCTTCGTTCACTGTCAATAGACATAGTCTGATAAAAGGGCCAACTTGAGACCAGGCCAAAGTTTGAGTTATTGAGTGTGGAGTACGTGTTGTCTCGGTCTTACGGTTTTATAGTCAAAAAACCCCCCATTGTTGGATGGGTGGAGAAACGAGAAGCCATGACTAGCATCCAGAGGCTGCATACCCTCTGCAGGCCTGTTAGGCACTGCTGTTATTTGTCTCATCGTCAAAACCCGGCTGTGCAGTAGTCGGCAGACATTTGGGCAGTTGAACCCTTTTGCTTAATCTGTTCCGCCTTGTTGTGGGTACCTAAGATTATTTCACTCGTAACAATAAAGCTGAATATGTGCATTTGGTGGGCTCTATTTGGAGCTCGTGGTACTTGGGTTTGCCCCTAGACGTGGTGAAAAATCCCGCATGAACGAACGATTGGGTTATATCGCAAGAGAGCGGCTGAGAAAGTTGCCACATGTGTCGACAAACAAAACCCAATCGTCATCGATTGCAATTGGATCATTTCGTTTCCGTTAACCGGCTACCAATCACGCGAGCACCACTTCCATCATACCTAGCGATTTGTAAATCATTTATATTGCAGCGCTTTTCACTCTGTATGGGATATTCGGATTGAAGATTAGGACAAAATTGTAGCTTAAGTCAAGTTCTTATCGTGATCGGATCGGGTATGACCTTTGGCCCGAAGATGGATGCTCTAGCGTTGAGCTAATCTAATCACTTTGATTGGTCTTGTGTTCGGTAAGTACTAGTATTCGAGTACATTGCGACTAGCTCTAACGGCGCTATAACCGCCAGAACGTCTCTATGACTAATATTCTGCCATAGTTTCCCACCTTCATCTTTACTTTTACTTCTTCTTTTTAGAGATAATCTGAACACTAGCAATCTCTTCCTGGATCGTGCCAGATGGTCAGGTTCTAGCGGTATTTTCTAGTACAGACTTCTTACAGGTGTCAACTTTCGCGGTGTTGTTACGATCAGCCTGTCGTCATCCGGCTAGGCATGAGGTTATAAGTACATAAGGCCAGCAGGAAGGGTCGGGGCTATGTTAGGTTACCTCAACTAAATAGTCCTCCTCAAATAGACTTCTGAGTAGGTTGTCTAGTTTCTGTTTGTCGGCATAACGTATAAACAATGACTGAACAAACATTTTTTCGGCGATGCTGTCTAGCTAGCTTTGCTGTCCGTTCTCGTTACTAAAGGTAGAAAGGTGCTCAGGCAGTGGCAAGTATGAATCTTGTATTTTTGTAGGTCTTCGTAGGTGTCGGTAAAGAGTAATTGAGTGCATTTTACCAACAGTTATATATATCACCAGCACGTATAAATGCATGGCGTACTCTACAGCACTGCTCTGGTGAAGGCAAATCAGAATTGCAATCTCAAGAAACATGAAAAAATCGGAGCCCAGAATTCTCCTATCTATCTTGACAAAAGCGCAGATCGTAAGATTAATCCTAGCTCTGAACCCCTCTTTCATAGTTGACAAGTCATCCGAGAGCTAGAGTGCGATTGCCGATGATTGGTAAAGTTGGGGGCGCAGTGCTACCACACCACATGATGAAAAGCTGTGAGTGCATGCAGATTGCACAAACCCGAATCATGTTAAGTTGTCGAAGAAGGATGGCTGTGCCATTGGCATTCTGGCTGCATTGAATACGCATTGCTTCATGCAACCCCGGCGCATCACATAAAATTGTCGCCGCCGTCTTTGTTTTCCATTGCATGAAGTGCTCCAATGGGAGGCTCAAGTCGCGCCGTCAGTTGTCCCATGGTGTGAACATCTCAAGTGTCCCAGAGAGTAGAGGCCTAAATTGAAGTAGCAAATCTTCCCCGCTGGCAGGAGCATTGAGACTTTAGGCAGTAGAGGAAGGAGGGCCTATGTAGTTGAAGTGACTACATACCGAATAATCTGTTCGGTCTAAGCGGCGTATAGCGGAAACATTGGTCCTACGCCCAACAGGTATTCATACTAGCAGTTTAGGATCCTGTAGAAAGCCCGCTCGAGCTCGCTTGTTTCTGAACTTCATACATCCTCTCTGTCATCTAGGCAACCTCTGCCTTTCCTCTGGAAACCTCTCGTAACATACCGACTACGGGCTACCAAAACCCAATATCGGCAATACCTCAAATCCAATGGAATCGATTTTGTCTGGTGCTGGATCTACATCGTCAGCCATGGAGACCCTTCGGCAGCGCATCTTAAGCTTGAAAGTTTTGACTCCCAATGATAATGAGGAAGATCTGTACCATAACGATAAGAAATACTTTGTTCCTGAAGGGGCTCTACGTCGCTTCCTTTCCAGCCCAGAAGTGCAACACGAAATCCCCGCAATACTTCAAAATGCCAAGGTCGAGTTCTACCGCCAACTAGAGATCCTCGACACAATAAACGCGGGTGGATATAAGATATTCGGAATCCTCGTAGTAATCGACCAGATGCAATACATTACTAACTTCATCGAAACCGACCTATTCCTAAAAAGAGACCTGGACAGTCGGATTCCGTTGAAGTTGAGCGATATTGAAGCAATCATTCCCTGCGTTGAGAGTGCGACAAAATTCTATAAGGTGCAATGGATGTTCGTGGCCCCAGTTTTTGGCGATGATCGCTCGCACCGAAGACTTGAGGACCATGCTGTTCTGCCGTTTGGGAAGAGTGAAAAGCTTGGGCAAGGAGGTTTTGGGAAGGTTTTTAAGGTTACTTTACATCCGGATCATCAGAACTTGGTCAGTGACGTTAGAGCCGGGGTATTACAAAGCTTCCATCCATACAACTAGATCCGCTAACTAATGGATACAGGGAGAAATCATGGTCGCTCGGAAGGAAGTGTACCGGTCTGGAGAGTCAGATCCGGGGAACGAGGAAGTCGAAGGCGAAGGCGAAGGCGAAGGCGAAACGCAGAGAACCCTCTCCGAAACTCCTGTGGAGGACGTAGACCCCAAGCAGGAGGCGAAAATACTGTCCATGCTACGTTGCCTCAGGCATCCCAACATCCTGAGACTCCATACTTCGTACACTCACAAAGGTCGATATAACCTCTTGTTCCCGGTGGCAGAAGGAGACTTGGCGAACTTCCTCGCAAGCGAACGCCCTCCCCATTTCAAATGCGACTATCAAATCTTGTGGGGGCTTTACAACCTCTCCTCAGCAATTGAAAAAGTGCACAATTACGAATCGACAGAGCATGACGTTCGAAGGATTGGATGCCATCACGATCTCAAGCCCAAAAACATCCTCGTTTGCGGGAATACGTTCCTGTTGTCCGACTTTGGCCTCTCGCGTCTGGATGATAGGCCTAAGTCTAAACGCAGACTGGAAGGGGATTACGTGGCACCAGAGTGCGAATATCTCGATACTAATGGCCGTTGGGTTACGAAAAGTGTCGGTCGAGCGAGCGATATCTGGTCATTCGGATGTATACTAGCAGATATGGCAACATACATCCAACGAAATTCAGAAGGAGTTACCAAATTCAGGGAAAAGCGACGAAAACATCATCGTTGGATATTTCATACCTTCCATGACAATGGACATGTCCACGCGGAAGTTGTTAGCTGGCTTGAGGAGCTCGTAGAAACTAGTTCAGAACCGCTGAAACGACTAGTGGAGAATGCTAGACACATGATGGCACTGAACGAAGACCATCGCCCTAATGCAGAGGATGTCAAACGCGTACTCTTTGTTATTTCACAACAATGTCTCTTTGATTTCTGTTATGGCCTGTTCGATACGCTCCGTGGTACTTCTGATGGCCTAGAACTCCAAATAGAGTGGGAACGGTTCCAGTTATGGGGCTGGGCAGCTGGATTCCCAACCAAGGGGTTGGCGCTGTTGTGTGAAGAACGGTGGATTGAAAGTGCGGAAGGAAAGTCGGAAACTCTGGAAAATATTCTCATGGAGCTGAAGGATGAAATTCATTCCGTGCAATCTACCATGAAGAGCAACGACGTGTTAAGGCCAATATACTACCAACTTCGGACATTAAACGACAGACTGTGGGGTTTCGCCCCACGCCATGTTACGCTGAAGATGGGGAGCCTTCTCGAAAGCCGCATGCTCAATACCGACGATCTAAAGGCTGCAGAGAAAACTTTCAAGGATCACCCTGCCTATGGCAACATCGCCCTCCTTGCTGCGATTAAAAACATGACATCCATAATGGAGACCTGGGATGGAAAGGATGAGATTTTACCGTACAAGCCTACTTTAAACCACGAGGAAGGCCTGGGAAGTCACAAGCTGGGCGAACTGCTGCTTGACCATCGCCTTAAGCCTGTCGTCGTCGAGCGAATGGTTTATGAACCAGTCTGGATTGGCCGCGAAAACGAGCTAATTAGCCGTGTTGACGCCATTGCAAAGCTTTCTAGGGCTGCTAAGCCTGCTAGCTTTCGCACACTGAGATGCGTTGGTTTCTATCATGATATTCCAGAACATTGTTTTGGTCTGGTGTATGAATACCCCTCAGTTTCTGCGAATTACACACCGAAACCGACCACATTGAGGCATTTCATTGATACCACTGACGCCTCGCGGCATACTCGCCCTCTCCTCGGCGATAGGTTTGCGCTCGCATACTCTCTTGCCAGGTGTGTGCTTGAAGTCCATAAGGTTGACTGGCTACATAAGGATATTTCTGCGTATAACGTCGTATTTTTCACAGACCCCTCTCAGCCACTTCAAACTCATACGGACGTTCCTTACCTCATTGGTTTTAATCACAGCCGCCCCGACAAAGAAACTGCCTTCACACAAGGTCCATCTGCAGATCCGAGTCTTGTTGGTTATCAACACCCGGACTATAAGCTAGGCCAGCGATTTCTTCCCAAATATGATTACTATAGCCTTGGGATGGTACTACTTGAGATCGGTGCTTGGAGGTCGTTGGATAAGTTAAGGACTTCGGCTAGGATGGAGACCGTATCCGTGAGTGAGCTCGGGGGTAAACTTATGGGGTATTATTCTGCGGTTTTGGGAAGTGGGATGGGTGCGACTTATCGAGATGCTGTTCAAGCTTGCTTGGGGGGGGATTTCTCGGATATTGATGAGCATCAAGACTCGTTCCAGAGCAAAGTGGTGCATAATCTGTCAAAGTGTTTTGCGTGAAGGATGGAGAAATGGAGTCAACTTTCGCAATTGGGAACCAAGAGGATTAGAGCATATAGCTCTAAATACATGACAACTTTGTAGTGGATAGACGATCTCGTTCGTTTGACGCAACATTATTAGTACGCGTGTTCTCTCCTCTGACACTATATATATATTCTATTGTGAGTAGCTATTGTAATTGCGGGACGTTTAATTATATCGAGGTAGACCTAGTTACTGCACATTATAAATGCTTACTATGGTATGCGGTCACTATCAAATCCCGCCAGTTAAACGCATCTAGTTTTTAGCGGGAGGCTGTCAGGCTTTGGACCTCCGCACAACAACAGCAGGCAGCCTGATCTCGAGAAACATCATCAACGTCTGGTGTGTCTGCACTTTTACATGGCTAAATTTAGATGTAACCTCAGCATCGTTGCGGCTTCTCTCGATGTTGATGACGCATATGGAGTTATTGTATGATGGAGATATTATAGGGAGGATAGAGATTCGATAGATCGACGATGAGATTGATCAGAGAGGGGAGGACTAGCCATTCAGAGCTAACAGAGCTTAGCCCATTCAACGGCATAGAAGTATAGCTAGTGAGAAAAAAACGGCATCGCCGATTCTCACACATTTCGTATCCATAAGATAACACAAAGCCAGGAAAGGCGCAGTGCAGCTGACAGGCCTACTCACACACCATGCACGACGCAAAAAAAGACATCTTTATTATGTAGAGAAATGTTATAGCCTGCAGCTATCGCGTCGACGTTGTGGTTTCACAGCATGCCAGTCTCCGTGAGGTGCATAATCTTTGGAAACACAGCTTGCGTTCCATCCAAACAAAGCTCTTTCGCGCGGTCCGCACCGATTGGCCTCGCAGGGGGTGTAGGATTTTCAGCGCTGAGGGGGTGTTATACTGCTTAGAAAGAATCTAAAACGTTCAACCCGTAACTGTACAATACATACATATGCAGCCACCACTGTCAATAGTTTCGGATGTTGAGACATTACCGCCCTCACCCTTTCCCAAATCCTCTCCTGGACATCACAACAGCGCAACGAAACCCCCGAAAATGTCGCATAATCTCGAATGGACCGACTCTCTCCTCAAAGTCACATCTCGTGACTCTCCAAGCGCTACTTCAGGCATCCACTACGACCTTTCAACATTTCTTTCCATCGTTCTCAAATCGCGCATCAACATATTAGCCGCAATGTGGAATGCTATGTCCTCCTTCTCTCACGGCGGCACGGCCAACATCCGTCAATGGATCGTCAATGTCGAAACAACTTTAGCGTTCAAGCGCACCTCTCGTCTCTTTATTGAGCATCCTACTTGGGTGGCATACAAGGCTCTGATTTCGGAGGTGCTGATCTTGGGGAGCCCTGCAGTACATGGACATCCGAATATCGTCAATTTGGAGGCTGTGAGTTGGGAGATTGTTGATGGAGGGGATATAAGGCCAGTGCTAGTGTTTGAGAAGGCGCAGCGGCAGGACATGGGGGCTTTCTTGAAGTCTGAAGAGGGCTGTGAGATTTCGTTCGATGCGAGGGTGTCGCTATGTAAGCATGTTGCGCATGGCCTTATGCTGTTACATAGGTCAAGTTCGTACGCAAAATTGAGATTGAAGAGACGTTAGTTGATGCATGATAGATATTGTCCACGGTGATCTCAAGCCGGAAAACGTGCTCATATTCACCAACGATAGTGGGTATACGGCCAAGGTAACGGACTTTGGGTATTCCTGCTTTGGCGCAAGTGAAGACGATGTGGTTTATCTTCCGTATTCGCAGCGGTGGGCTGCCCCCGAATATACAGCAACCGGTTTAGCACTGAGAGACGCAAAAAAATCGGACCTTTATTCGTACGGTTTGCTGTGTTGGTACATTTTGTTTCAAAAATATTTCAACGATCCGGACAATGTGAGCCCCAAGGATCCCGAAGATGAAGGCTTAAGACACCCTACCATACACCACAACGCAGAATCCTCACCAGACTGTCTAAAACAGAAATTAGGCCAAACCACCGATGAGAGGTTTCCTGGCACGGCAGAGGAACATAAGTCGATACTATTGGAGTTTTTCCAATCGACCCTCTCAACGGCAGCTACACGGTGTTCGGATTTTATGAATTTGATAGCCTGCCTTGACAGGCTCAGGTAAGTTCCCCGAATAGCATTACTGCATTTAATAACTAACTCCTACCAAAGATCCTCTGCCGAGAGTGACTTCCCACCTAAGCTCGTGGAGGCACCGAAGCTTAATGTTAGCGCCCTTGAACATGCCGATTTTTCCGTGAGTGGTACTACAATAATACTATTACGTGCACGGGACCGATAGAACTGACTAATAACAAGGTTGCAGAACTCATATTGCCATTGATTTCAATGGATTATAGAGTGCGTAACAAAACCAAAAAGGCTATTGAAGCTCGATATTCCGGAAGCTGCAAGACATGTCTCTCCAAAGCTGCCTTACAGTTAGCTGTCTGTTACAAATTGGGATTTGGTGACCCTGCCGACGAAGACAAAGCTACCGAGCTGTTAAAACAAAATGGATACGATATCGCAGCCCTTGAACACCAAATCACTGTAGCTAAAAACCAAAAATTAGCAGATTATGAGGGAGAAACGCTCAGGAAGCTCGGCCAGATGGGGAGTTTCCCGACATATACGCCGTGGGAGCACTCTGGCAAGGATCAATCAATGAAGGAAATTAAAGAGATATATGAAAGAGAAATAGCGGATTTAAAAGCAGTTCTGGGAAGCATACATCCGGTCATTGACACTCTGCAATGGGATCTGTGTCTCACATTTCAAGCGGCCGGTGATTTCGGAGCCGCAGAGCGGATTCTGAAAGATCAATCAAAAACAGAACATGAGCATGGTATCGACCACCCCGTCACTAAAATCGGGCTAGCGACAACATATTGGTACCAGGGGAAGTGGAATAAGGCCGAGAAACTGCTCTTGGAAGCCATGGTGCCTCACGTGGAACTGCATAATTTCGGACATCTTTCTAACCTGGCTGTGAAGAGTTACCTAGCGTCAATGTACAGGAAGCAATTTCGATTGGAAGAGGCTAAGGAGTTGTTTGATCAAGTTAGGTCTACGAATGCGAATATTCTAGGCGAAGAACATCCTGATACCATTAAGGCAATGGTTAACCTCGCTACAACTTACGGAGATCAATGCCGGTGGGAAAAGGCGGAGGAACTGTCAGCAACAGCCACGGACATAAGCACGAGAGTGCTCGGCAAAGAGCACCCAGATACCCTAAGTAGCCTGAATTATCTCGCACTGGCCTACCGCAAGCAAGACAGATTGAAGGAGGCACAAGCAATACTGGTGGACCTACAAGACATAACCGCCAGGGTGCTCGGGAAAAACCATCCTGATTCCTTAACCTGTATGGACAATCTCGCGATGACGTACCGACACTCCAGACAGTTCGAAGACGCCGAGCAACTTGAATGGAAAGTCATGGCCACGAGAACGACGGTGCTTGGCGAAGGGCACCCAGATACCCTCAATAGCATGTACAACCTAGCATTGATCTATCGTGATCAAAAACGACTGGTGGATGCAGAGATATTGCTTTTGAATGCTGTAAAGGCAGACTTGGGTGATGACGGTCTGGTGAATCAAAATGCATTGTTCGGCATGGAAGTCCTCGGGGTGACGTACTTAGACCTTCAACGGTGGGATGATGCTGAGAAGTGGTTTAAACAAGCGATAGATGCAGCCTTGAAACAACCCAACTCACAGGACTCATTTTTGTTAGACATGAAAGGCAATCTCGCCTCCGCGTATTCTGCTCAACAGCGCTGGGAAAAGGCCGCGGAGTTATACGACCAAATCTTTCAGGCCAAAAAGAACCCGCTGTGCCAAGCGGATCCAGACATCGGTACGATTACGATTATGTCTAATCTTTCATGGGCCTACATAAACCTCGGACAATGGAAGGATGCTGAGAGGCTATTGGTGCCAGTCGTCGAAAGGAGAAAGAAACTTCTGGGTCTCGATCACCCGGATACTCTGACAAGCATGCAATGCCTTGTGTACTCTTATAGATGCCAAGAGCTGAAGGAAAATGCGGAGGCAGTGGAAGCAGAGGTTAGAGAGGTAACTAGGGCTAGAAAGAGGTAATCGTGACCAGTGAGGAGTCTGAATAGACGGATATTATTTGCGGATATGCAATGTTGTAAATACGTAACGCATGAGCTAGTAATTACAAGCAGAATTTTGAGTTAGTTATTGCACCCCTGCATGCGTCAGACTCCTCGCAATCAGCTTCCCTTAGGCACCCAAAGCAAATGAGACGGCGTGAATTTTAGCGTAGTCGTAGGTTGTCGTGTTTTCATGGCGAGAAGTTGTAAGCAGACCAGTGTTCGAAACGGGCCCGGCCGACTCGCGGGCTTTCGGGCCGGCTTTGGCAGGCCAGGCCGGGCCGGTAATTTGGAAGCCCGCGCTAAGGGGGGCCGGCCGGGCTTATAGTTTGAAAGCCTCCGGGCCGGGCTGCATATCTGAAACATGAAAATTAGGGGCGAAACACCCTATGGGATACTATTACCTCCCACTATTGTCACTAGTTCGAGGAGGACCAACGAAAAAATAACCGCTATTATTAGTATTCAGTAAGTGAATTCGTACCGTCATGGATTCTCAACCGGCCCGAAAGCCCGCAGGCCGGTTTCGAACACTGAAGCAGACTGTCGTGTAATATGCGACAGAGAGCCTCTCTCGCTAGCGTCGAGAGCCGGCATTCCCATACTTAAGTACTCATGCGAAGAGAACCGGCGTTACCATTTTAGGGGAGGGCGTAAGAGCTAAGGATATCTTGGTGTAGACTGCCTAAACATATTGAGTGAAATTAGTGTCACCAAGAGGAGTAATTGTCGTTGCCGAAGCGCATACACGGACAAAATTGAATAGTACCAAATCTCTGTGGCTTACAGCAGAGCTGGTGCAGATAAGGCGATCTGGGTCATTAATGCAGACAGAGCAACTGGGTTTAGGTGATTCGTACTAGTTCCTTCTAATAGCTCTATAGAGTACTTAAGTACATGACACCGCCAAGTGGCCAATCGCAGCTAGCCTAGTTCCCTCACTGGAAGCCGTTCTCTCAAAGCAGAAGAAGGGTGCAAACAGATGGTCACATTTTACCAACTAGATCCGATCGAAAGGAGTGAGTAATTATGACTAGTCTAATAACTGTTCGTTGCAGACCATGCAGGTTGCTTGTTTGACTGGAATGACATGTATACCGAAAGATTTTGCGACCGTAGTGGGATTTCCCAGTTGCAATCGGGCACGCAGCTTTGTTTAGTGTCGTCAATTGGAGATGTCTGATACTAGCGGTTAGGTAGATATCTTAGGTGGACAATTTAGACTATACAACTATCTCTTTTCTTCATTGGCCGTTCACTGCATTCCATGGAGAATTTCCGGGGACACTTGATAGGTATGTACACTTTGAACTAGAATCCAGTGATAGAAACAGTCCCGTCCTCCGGCGGCTCACGTGATAATATTGGAAGTCTTTCTCAATTTTCAAATTTTACACGTGTAATTACATGACCTGCATCTGCTTATGTCACACACCCAAGAGCGTAATCAAGGCCACTATCCACCCGTCTTTCAGAGCCCCATACTATCGTCTAGTCACGGGTATGATATTTCAAGACCGAGGCCTGACCAGGGGGACTGGAGGTGACTGGTCAGGGTTTCTAATTAACCGCAAATTTGACCCAGTATACAATCGAGTGGACTCTCTTATCATTGTTTTATATGAATAAGTTATAACAGTGTGTATGGGCGGTTGATGTGGTTTGTAGGTAATTGTGTCGGAGTCCTTCAGTCCAACATTCCCGGGACGACAAAACATAGTCCGGCGCAGGGCGAGGGCTTGCCCGGACGGGACGTACTTTTTCCAACCTTCTAGAATCTAGCGTATAATCTGGTCGGACTCATTACTTTCCTGGTACGTGTTAGTTTCAAATGAGACTGAATACGTTTCTTTATTAGATTTATCCCCAGCTCTGCTGGATTGTCATCTAGCTTCAAACCGTACAGTGAGAATAGTAGTTGCTGTTATCGTCGAATATGCAAGCTGCGCATCTTTGTGCTCGCTAACATACGATCGCGAACTTTTGTATCCCGTTCGCGAGTTTTGGCTAGTAAAAAAAAAGGGGGAACCCTGGAGTGCAAACTTATAGAATTCGTAAGTAAATATCTAGTATACCATACGATGAGCGTAATTGCACGCTAAATAATCAAGAGACTGTGATGATCAATCCTCAATTAAAGGCAATGCCGACACCAATGGATACTCACGTCAAACTGGATCTCGCCGAGGAACAGCTCAGGATGCCGGATTACATGCATACGGATCTCCCATACTTAGCAGCCGACTCTTTAACACTACTACAAGAACCTCAATCTTTCCATTACTTTAACTTCGAGCCACAATATGTAACAGCATACTGAATACCGTCACTGATTTATATTCTTGCTGCCAAGGACTATTTTAGTTATATAAATCCCGTACTCAAGTCAAATTAATTTGAGGGAACTCATTTAATCTGGATTCTCAAATCTCGCAACCTCTTGTGTAAATCCAGACTAGAACTCGCTATGACAGGGCTGGCCCCGTGGCGCAGTGGTATCGCTCCTGAAAGTATAGGCGGGGTATACGGTCACAATGCTATGGGTTCGAATCCCAGTGCCAGCCCCCCGGTGTGAAGGGGACAAAGGGTAGTGGGTGGGGAACTCCGCCATTTAACCGGCTTGCCCGGAGGCGGAGGGGATATGGGGCTCTGTCATACTCTAATTAGAGTGCATACAGTATGAATAAACAACAACAACTCGCTATGACATTTAATAATCTAGATTAGATTAGATAGGTTGTTTTAACTTGCGATGATGAAATAGATTAGATTTAGCAGGGTGATGTAAATTGTTTGAGGTAACGGGATTATCTGAGAGCCTCACCTCTAGAGTAGAACTTCGTCACAACCCACCACCACCAACACCGCCAGAACTGACGCTTAACATCATCAGGTTCTCCCTTCTGGAGTCCCCTTCTCTTCTCATCTACCTGTACAACAGGTTCTGGGGGGTGTTGCTGGTTGTGATCGACCATTGGTAGGTTGTTCCCTCCCAAACAGGTCCTTTCAGCGTTTAGCTTCTGGAGCTTAATCCTTCGTCATTCAATAACCCTTGAATATGACAACAGTCCTTCCAGCCCGAAAATCGAGGCTTACTCCCCTCTCCACCACCGCTGGGCAGACAAACGGAAACCGAGGCTATCATGTCGCACCCCCGTCAACTTGTGACTGCTAAAAGACATCGTACTCGAGCTACTCCTCCCCTCGTGCGCGTCCCTCATCTACTACACCCCGCCATTGCTTGCCGATCTCATTGTAGATTGCTGACATGCGCATACTGGCTGGCACCCCGCTTGCCAATTACCAATGAAACTGTCTGCTGTAGAGACTACCAAATATCCACCTTTCGCCGATCCCATCGCGGGTATGTTCCTTATCTCTATTAGCAACAGCTCTTCAGGACAAGCTCTCTGGAATACAATGATGGAGTCTGGCCAATTGACCACATACAATACGAGAGCTCGACATCAGTAAAACGAGCCTACGACCAGCTTCTGCTGAACGATGTTTACAAATGGTTCGTTATTCGGAGAGCTGGGAAACATGGCAGGGTGGCGTCTACATCAACAATTTCTCTCACTACTTAGCGTGCCAGTGGAGCAACAGGGAATTTTTCATATTTTCTGGAGGTTAGGATTTGCTCATTGCCTGTCAAAGGATGAGTCGGGGGTATATTTCGTCTGAGGATTAACTGTACCTTGTGCTATTAGCCTACTCTTTGTTTTGTTGTCGAATGTTAATACTCAGCTGGTGCTGCTGGCTTCACTTTGCTCGTGTATCTTATTATTTCTCTAACTGTAACAAAGATATAATACGTTAAGGACTCAGCGTCGGGGTAACCTATGTTTAAGCTAGAAGACTCCCAACCAGCCTCATGTTACGATATGTAAGGGAGAACCGTGTGCATAAACTATGATATAGAGAGGAGAAAGACTCGACATATATAGAGAACCCCAGTTAAATCTTCAGGTATGCTAGTGCCACCCTTTACCACTCACCACTTGCCACTCAGATATTCAATACCTCAAATTATGAAGATAAAGACTGTATATAGATTGAGTGCTTATATGAAGTATCACTCGCAAGGCTATTTAAGTCCAATGTTGCATATATGGATCGCCTCCCGTACGTACGGCTTATGGGCTTCTGATGGGCTGATGGGGATCATGATCTCATGATGATGATGGTCGTTCCAGGCTCAGCTGGAGATGCCAGCTGAGTGCGCATGCATGCGTACAAGGCATACTCTGAACGCCGTATATAAGGTCACACGAACTCCTGTAGTTTAGAATATACAAGCTTCTCTAGCAATCAGTATTTCAACATGCAAAACCCTAATCTCACAGATCTTAACAAGCTACATACCACGCTCTGTTCTGTACTTCGAATAATAGAACTACTGTAAAGATACCAATCTAATGATTTATAGACCTACCTCCCCGACTTAATTGGTGGTATGCTGATTTGACGTCTTACGAAATCTGTGGGGGAAACATCCAATTGAGAGATTTGTTTACTACAGGAAATTTTGATTTGCTATGCTGAATACAGGGGAATATCAAGCGCTATCAGCTTAGCTAATATCCTCACCGCTGCTAAAGGCGAAAAATCATCCTCAAGCATATACCCAGACACTCTCGCAAGCTCCTTCAAAGTGTTGTCGGTAGATTCGTGGCCAGACTTCCGCACAAGATCCTTCACCTTTGCCCCCACATCCATTTCGAATTCCTTCCGCACTTTTTCAGCTACACCGTCGTTCGTCAGGAATTCATAGGCTACTGCCGCTAGGCCCTTTCCGCATCCCATCGCTCGCTCAAATGCATCAGCGGTGCCTGCAGCTTCCGTAAAACCCGGATTGTGATTCACAACTCCTTCCTTCGTATTAATAGTAAAGACCGGCTGTATTGCGGGACAAACATAAGATACGTTTCCTGTATGAGGTTAGGTTATAAATGGATAAGATATAAGTATTTGATGATGCTTTACCTTGGTCCGTGGACGCTCCTGCATTATCTGAAAACGCAGGGAGCTCATTTATAACAAGACTGCCAAAATCGTTCATATGTTGGGTGAAAAGCGCGCAAAGCGTACGGTTCGTACGGATATCAAGATAGGGGCCGTGTCTATATGATTCTCCGTCAGCACATTCAGCTTTCCAAGAATCAGTAAAGGCCACCAACGGTTTCGATTCCACGTCGCAGTCTGCCGCTGCCGCGCCGGCATCAAAACAGCGTTCCATTTTATCACAGAGCACGCGGAGCTCATCCCTGTGAGCCGCGCGAATACTGAATTCTGCGCTGGTATGATCGGGAATCACATTTGGCGCCTTCCCACCTTCCGTTATGATCCCGCACACCCTAGTTGTCGGTTTCAATTGTTGCCTGAGCGTAGAGATGTTGACATATGATGTCACTAATGCATCCAATGCGTTCTTTCCTTCCCAGGGAGCAAATCCAGCGTGTGATGACTTTCCCTGGAATGCAACCGATACTCTCTGTGATGCTAGACTTGTAGTCACCGAAACCGCCTTCACTTTAGGGTTTCCCTCAAATTTGGGCCCAGGGTGGACCATAAGACAAGCATCAACGTGGTCATATGCTCCCCTCCCGATCAATCTAACTTTCCCACCGCCGCTCTCTTCCGCCGGTGTCCCAAGAAGCCGAAGCCTCCCTTCACCCTTGAAAGCTTTCAATATCTCCGAAGCGGCGATAAACGCGGCGACGGAAGCGGATGTGATGAGGTTGTGACCGCAGGCGTGAGCGGGGAGGCCGTTAGGGCCCATTCTAGGGAGCGCATCGTACTCGGCGTTGAAGATCACAAGTCTTCCGGATCCAGTGCCTGCGTCTACCGTCATACAGGTCTCGATGTCGTAGGCGGAGCGCTCGACTTTGTAATCTTCTCCCAAGGTATCGAAGAAGTCACAGATAGCGTCGTGGGCTTTCTTCTCGTGCCATGCGACCTCTGGGTTTTCCCAGATCTGTCATGAGTTAACATGAGGACCGTCAGGCTCGTAAAAGGGCAATTGCAATAATTACCTTCTTGTTGACTTCGTCGTTAATTCGCGCTTTGTACCTATCCATAGAATTCTCAATTGCTTCTCGGACAAAGGAGGTATCGTCTCTAGGTACTTTGTCGACTAGTCCGGGGGTGGTCGATACTTTAGCTTCGGTGGCTCTCCCCGCTCCCAGATCAGGCGGAGTATCTGCTCCTCCGGTTTCTCGCTCGAAAACAGTAGCATTTCTCGCAGGTTCATCGGCCATTATTGACAGATATCGGTAGCTTTATCTCCGAAATAGTGTCACGGTCAGGCGCTGACTCTCTCGTGCGTGGTGAACGCCTATAAGTGTGGGGAAGCGGGGCGAAGTACGGCTAAGCGCTAGCAAAACGGGAAGCAGGGTTCAAGGTTGTTTCCAGATGTCCAGCCAGGATCTAGGGTATGAAGCTTACGAGCGTGAAGAGGAGGTTCAATTGAAAAGCTTAGATATATAGACTTCAACGTACCTACTCGGCCCTTACTTCATCCTCGTGGGACGAATAGTGTAGTTTAAATGATATGGCAGTGACGTGAGATTATCGGATGATCAGCGTAGGATTGTTGTGTGGTTTTCGTGAAGTTTAGTGTAACTTTCGTGTGGTTTTCGTGTGGTTTTCGTGTGGTTGATGTATGGTAGACGTGATGTTAAAGTGTGGTGTTTTACCGTAGAGAGAGCTGTGAGGTCCTTAGCAGTGGTGATATCGATCAAAACGTTTGAATCAGATGATGGAGAAAATATATCTCAGAACTACTGTTTCAGGCTAGCTTCATCAGTGCCCGAAAAATCCTGATCTGGGGGCGCTAAGCAGAGCATCGGCAAACTATCATTCGAAGATGCCACTGAAACGAACCCTTAATCCAGAGATTTTAATTCATTTCCATTCTTCAACATTCTTGAACTGATAGAGTTGTGGAAGATGCCTATTATTTGATGTATGGATTGATTTTCTGCTGCACGGTAAAATCGTGCATTCGTCTACCTCTCAGGCATGTAGAAGACTACATCTATGAGGTGATAGCTTCGAAAGGTTGTAGGCACGATCACTCTATACCTCTATCGCTCTGTTGCTGCGAAGTGACTTGTTACCATATGCGAGCGTTACTAACGCGATAGCGATGACTCAATTAATCCTATCTCTGGAAGGAGTTTGTCGAACCAGGTATGAACACATCTAGCGGTGTGCGCAATTGCAATAGGTCTACTCTAGTTGCCGATAGTGTCAGCTAAACTTTAGCACAATTTCTGTGGAGTGTTAATGACCCGTCATTACCTTTTTATTATGGTACTTGTAGTAATGGCTTTCTACAATCTTGCCAGACTATTCAATTAAGTTTTAAAGTTCGAAATCGTTCGCGATCAGCGCCCAGTTACCATCATGAAGTCAGTGCACTATATCTTCTACGCCCTTCCCGTATCCTGTTGTTTAGAACTAAGTTGTTTTTATCCTCTCGCGGGTGAGAATGGCTCGCTGGTTACTTCCGAGAAAGGTTTGTACAGATTGCATACCTACGACACACTGATACAACTAGGAGCCAATTCAATAAGCTTGCAGTTAGATTTTAAGCTGACTGGAGAAATAGATGTTACCCTCCTGACTTCTGATGCAGGTAACTCGGAAGAATCAGGAAGTCTCTACGGCCTTGGTCTTCGAGTGGGCCTGTACCTTCATTCGTTCAGATTTTTCCTTTACCTGCTCACACACAGGCCAGGAAATGGCGGTGTCAAACTTGCGGCATCTGTGATGGCAGCCGTCCTGACAACCTGCGTTGTGCAACTTATCGTCCTAAATGCGATATCACCAGCGGAGGTCCTGATTCTACTTTTAGAGTCGGTTATTGCGATACCGGCTAGGGCCTATTCAGCGGACGGCAACACGGACGGGAAAGGGTTCGCGTACTTCACCATCTTCATCCTTGTACTCATTCAACATGGCTTCAGCCTTTGGTTTTACTTGTTGGGTCACAAACAGCACCCGACCCTTGGAACCTTTGAAGTAGCCTGGGTATTCGCTGAAGTTCGCATCGATGGATGGTATAGGATTCTCGGTCTTGTGCTTACGGTCACTGCTGCCCTTATTGGTCTCTTCATGCTATACAGTCTTTCGGTCATGATGAAACAGGCATACAAAACATATTGGGGTATCACAGCTATAGGCGATGCCGATTCCGAAACCAACAGTACGATCAAGAGATTCTTACCACGGTTTAACGAACTTCTAATCCTTACATAGGTCAGACTGCTTATTCTAGCCTCAATTTGGGGGTTTGTCATTGCAATGAAGGAAAGAACCATTGCTTTAAACAACCTCAATCCAAACACCAACTTATCAACACCTGGACAACTTATTCTTTTCAAGACCGGACTATATATAGCCATCGATGGTCTGCTTACCTGAACTAGTGAGCAGTGGCAGTATTTGCTTTTACACTCTTCGTATTGGCAGATCAAGGTTTCTGATAAGATGGCCGCGTTTCTGTTGCTTAGTTACTAGCTAGTACGATATTATAGTCGATTTGCGGTTAATTTGTTTCAATTTCTAAGTATTGGTATGCGCTTCAATGATATTCTAAAATGCCTTGCCATGTGTACATACACCAATTGGGCGACGTCACGACATAAATGGGACAAACATCGCAAAAAACTTGAACAGAACTGAATACCTCTCACTAGTACACTTCCTGCCTACATTACCTCGGTTCCCGGGAAGGTTTCATAATTCGGGGCCGCTAAGCTAAAGCAAGGCAGAGTAAGTATTTGTGGATTCACCTGAAGTATCACTAGTGCACTGGGCATGTCATTTGCGTAGAAACCCTAATCCGTAGGTTTTGACTCGCTTCTACTCTACCTCTGAGCTCCTGAATCGATAGATTGAACAATACCATTCTATCGATTTGTAGATTCCACTGGAAAAATAATGCATATAAATATGTCAGGATGGGACCGGTGATGTAGATATTCACGATACCGTGGTGCGGCTGAGTGTACTCAAAAAAAAGGGGGCTAGAACAAGACACTTCATGCGTTTAGTATCTATCGCTCCGCAGCAACGAAGTTATCCGTCACCACTTGTCCTCACCAATGGTATCTGCTTTCAACCACCGCCCGAGTCGTGCAGCTTTGAGAAAATTGCTAGCGCAGCTTCTGCTGTCGGGTCTTTTCGTGAGCGCCGTCTTTGCTGGTGTTCCTCGGAGCCAAGGAATTCAACCTTCCCCGACCATCAGGGCCGAGTCAAATGCGGCTACTCATACTTTAGCTGTGAATATACCGGTTTTGGAAGAGAATAATATACCGAATACCACCGTGTCCCCGGGATCATGCCTCTTCGCGCTTCTAGCTCTGGCGATGTTAGGTGTGTCACAGCCATCGGCGCGGTTTCTTGCAAATGGCAGCAAAGATTCTCGAAGCCTACGCATATCGCCAATTATCTGCATACTCGACTCAATTCTCCTTATAGACCTTTTTGCGTCACTATTGTGGCTGGGCAAGGGCGTTCGGGAGGCTGCACAGTGCGTTGCAGCTTTCAGGTACTGCGAGCAAGATACCGGTAAGACCATTCATCTTCAGACAGCGACTGCTTGTGCTAACAGGGGAAATAGATCATCTTCAGCTGCCACAGTCATCACCCAAACCAACATCGAATGGCACGGACCCGCCGATACGAATATGGTCAATCGTACACGAAGCAGAAAGCAACACCTGGCTTCGACTTTTGCTTGCAATTCCAGCTCTTTGGCAGTTCATCAAGCTTTGCAGGATGGGAGGAGTTCCGGTCGAAACTGCAATCGGAGCAGCCTACGTGCAATCCTGGTTGCTTAATGAGATCTCAATATGGATGGGCTCACCCTCCACAGTCAGCGCGAAACACCCTGAAAAGCCAATTGTTACTCCACAAATTTCATATCCGGCATCTGTTCTTGAGACTGTCACGATGCTACAAACAACGCCTAGCACCACGCAACTAGTCCTCCTACGCTTAGTTCAGGCGACTCAAGCCTGCTCGATGCCTTGTTGGTGCCTGATTCTTTGGTATCGGATGTCAGCCCCCCATGCAATATTCCATGTGGTGAAGGCGTGGGCCCAGGACGTGTGCTTAGTTATTTCCGGGACCAAATTGACATGTACCATGTTCACTTACTGTTGGTGGGTGATCCCGGTTGCCTTTGTTGGGATGGTGATAGAAGTGGTGGAACCTGGTCATCGTTTAGTGACTCTTAGGAAGTATTATATTCCTGGACCCGCTGCACTCATTTATTTTATTGTTGCCATATCCCTTGGTCTTCCGTTTGTAGCAGGAGTGTTTTTCTCTGTGCTTCCGGTATCGACAGGTGTTTACATCCCTATGGGACTGCTCTTCCTCTGTAACGATTTAGGCTCGGAGTCTCTGCGTATGCACTGTCAAATATTTATATCCAGATGGTATCGAGCTCTTTTAATCCCTAAATATATTTTATTAATCGAGTTTATCACTTATTTGTTAATGGGGCTCACCTTTGTCTGGCCATTGATAATAGAAAGGTTTTGCTTTGTCCATATCGGTCTCTTCTACCTGTATTATTTTATCCCTAGCAGTGTTCTTTATTTACGCATAAAACTTGAACCGTTAAGTCAGTTAGTCTGGTCTAATCGCATCTTTGTCTTTCATACGCTTCTCAATGTTGTTATGTACTACTATTTCTTTTACTCAGTCGGGGGGGCGTTCAGATACCCACGGACGGAACACTGGTTCAATCTTACAAGGTGTGGGTCTGGTGAAAGTCCATGATGTACTCCCGAATCAACTTCATTCTCACAGTTTATTGGGGCTAATTTGGAATACATACGGTCGTACATTGGCTTCATGAGTTTGGTCGTGTGTGCCTGCTCTCTTGGGAATGTGCCGACTCGGGATTTTATGACTCTACACCACTCCAAGCATCCGAATAGTCCGTCCCTTCCAGGCAACACTACGCCCAAGACTAGACTATGATTTTCTGGGCAGAGAATTCTAGAGCATTTGAGACTAGGGTAAATTTCTTAGACTATATACCTACAGGACTCAATAGTCTCTATGGTATCCAGGTGGGAAACGGTGGAAATCATGTTATTTTATAGTATGATTTGTTTTCAGGCCCACCACTGACACTCCGGCCAGTTTTATGCCCTCCCCTGCTAGCTTCAAGGCTGACGGCTACTAGCGTCAAGCCGCCCACTAAAATCTGGCTATCTTTTGGGCCTACCACTGATACCACCACCGGATGCTAACTCCCGGTAGGTGGTGGTCACCTATAGGTACCTGTATGGGGTCCTAGTGGGCAAAATCCCGCCCCAGACGTCTAGTCAACGAAATTCTGCCCTAGAATGGACCACGGCTTCGTGCCCCGAAACCGTTTGGATCCTTGCACCACCCTCATCAGTTTGGTATAATACATCAATGGACAGACTCGAGCAATACACGCATACAACTTCTACTTTTTAGATTGATATAACCAAATGGAGCGCTATTGCGAAGGAGTACTAGCTTCAAGGCTAGTTGGGGTATTCCACTGCGATAACTTTAATGACACTGCACCCTGGACTTGAGCGGAGACAACTATGGAAAACGACCCATGATGTTTCGATATGCATATGGGTTGCGACAACCCTTGTCGGGCGTTAAAACTGGGCTGCGGTGGCGGTTGCAAGTGGAAAGTGTGGAGTTGATGGATGGTTTAATGAGTGTACCTTTGTTTTTTTGACCCATTTCACTAGAGGGGAGGCGAACGGGTTTAGAGGCCGTAGTGTTCAAAGTGAAGACATCTGTAGTACCCTCCATTACGTAATGGTAGTGAGTAAGGAAGCCACAACTTGAACTCGAAGGGTTTCCGCGGGGAAACTTCTAATTATGTACCTTGTGTGTCATGGCCGCGAGCGGCCGAATACATTATAATTTCAACAACCGGTACCAAACATTCAAGTCTCCCAATCTAGTCACCGAGTCACGTACACAAGCAGAAATTCCACGCCCCATGCAACACGAATGGTGCCCAGAAGTAGGGTGCTCTCGTCTCGGGCTTGACTCGAATTTCCCGTACCGCTTCTTGCAAGAGCCCTGCCAGATTGACCTGACCACCCGAATTTCGGGATTCCCTCAAAAAACTGCTATAGAAGGCTCTGGAGAACGCTTCGCCCGAGAGTATATCGTTTATTGGCCAAAGGGTTGCGATAACCGCTGAAGCACCGGCATAAAGATATCCCGATATAAAGCCGAGGGGTTCATCTCCTACGTCTATACGCTCCACACCCGATCCACAGCCAATTAGGCATACCAGTGGTGAATAGTTCTTCAGATCCATACCAAAAACCTCTCTCGCAGTTAGCTCCTCATCATGAAATATCATCGCATTGCTGAGTTCGTGTGACGCAACCAAGATATGACCGTGGTAGTGCAACACTCGCGACTCTGTGCAGAGGTTCATATAGGTTTCTTTTCTTGCGGCAGCGTTGGTAAAAACCTCTCCACCAAGAGTTTGTTGGATCAATTTTGCCGCCGATTCTCCTCCGGGTGTGTTTCCAGTTGGATTCCCAAACGAATTGACCTGCTTTTCTGGATTGGTGATATCTGCAGTATAGGATTGTCTTTGAAGGAGAGGCGAGGCATATGCATATACAACCGGGTTTCGCTCAATCAGTGGTACCCCATCAACTGGCAGTGCGTGGAGAGGAATTTTGAAGAGTATCCTGGTAGGACAAAGCACCAACAACTCCCCAGGGCTTGAAACCTCCGAAAGGGACAAAGGCCGGCAGAGCTCTACCAGTTCCGCAAGTGTTTCCTCTGCGTCGTCCGGATCCGAAAGGTCATCCTTAGAGTCGCACAGCGAGGAGTACCAATCATTGACGGTTGAAAGCTTGATGTCCAAAAGAAACATGAAAGCGTTTTGGCCGTGACGACGAGTTAACAGATAAACGATGTCGCCCGATGTCACCCAATGGACAAATATGGAATTCCGATCCACATCGTTGATTTGCATTTCGTCGGGGCAAGGATGAGTCGGGATATCAGTTTGGTTCACATTAGTGGTAATACCAGCGGAGCGAAGAGAATTGCCAAAAGTCCGTGCTTTCAATCTCTCCGCCCAAACCCAGGCCTCCTCAAATGCGGAAATTCTGAAACAAATTTTGAATGCCAAGCCGGGTATGTCGTAAGGTTCCAACCGACTCCTAGATTGTATTAAATACCGACTCATAAGCCCTGGCAGGCCGGGAAGACCACCGTTATTCTTCATTTCTTTAGACCAAAGTTTATCAGCCTTAGTCACATGCTCCAAAGCAGTAATCATGGCCCCAGTATCTTCCCTCGACCTTGCGTACCAGAGGTATGCGAGTACCGATTCGCAGCAGGCAACCTCATCCATGTTGCCCAGTCGACCCGAAATCTCGGAAGCTTCCAGAAGCGATGACTCCGATAGTTTCCACAGGTTTGTGTCATTTGTGGCTCTGTATTCTTCCAAATATGCTCTACCTCTCGAAAATAAAGTGTGAGCTTTGAGCGGTTCTTGGACGGTAATGCATCCTCCAATTATCGAATCAAACCCCTCAATCGCTCCCTTGAAGTCCCCGAAGTCAAATTTGGCGTGCGCTAAAGTGAAATCCAGTAATAACTCCTGTTGAGAAGAAATATTATCGGCTGACATTCTCTGAAGTACTTGCCTAGCCCGTGACAGCCAAGGCTCGCCTGTGGGATTGTTATTTGACTTCAGTTCAGTTTTGTACTGAAAGTGCATTAAATTTTGAGCATAGGAGAATTGTTCTTTGAGATGACCACTGCTTTCAGCTTCGTGATAGAGAATTTCGAGCGTAGTTTTCTTGCTCTCCTCGAAGCGCTGCTGTTGATACTCTTCAGTATCACCTTTCTCTACTCTGGTACGATTTGCAAGTAGTCCCTGAAGCAAACATTCCGCGTCGGCGATCGAGTCGTCATCTTCACCCTCTTTTGCGTATATGAATGATCTATACGCCCACTGCATAGCCTCACGAGGGTCCCCAATGACCTCGTAAAGCCCGGAGATTGTCGCCGCTAGAGTATACTGTAATTGGGGAATCGAACATTGTTTATTGTCTTCGAAAAACTGAGTGCATATCCGGATTGTTATACCCGACCTTCGGTGATCGCATTCATCCTCCGCAAGGAAATCGACCACGTAAGCAAGCCAAAATTCGAGCGATGAGCCCTGTCCTTGGTTACCGTATGCACTCCGTATGGTTCTCGACACTTCTGTATCCTCGTTTGACAATTCGGCGGTAGAGCTCGTAACTTCGACATCCCTGCAATGGCTTTAGCAGGTGGATTTGATGGATAAATTAAATTTATTGAATAGCTACCCACTTACGGAATATGAAGGCGAGAAGCTAACAGACATCCGTACTGTATGAACTTTTCGTTTCGCCGATAGATTTTTGCGATAGCCCAAAGACATTCATGGGCCCCTCTCCATTCATCTGTGGCTGTAAATCTCTGAAAAAGCTCCCAAAGACGACGAATTTGATCAGTCTGAAGATATTCTTGCCCAGAAAGAATCAATTCTAATTGTATCCATGCTATGTCAACCTCGTTCCCTGTTCGCGTGAAAGCTCGCTGGGCAGCGAGTAGTTGGAGACTCTGGTCATGTTTTCCGCAATTTCTTAGGGATTCTGCAAGAAGGTGTGAAAATCGCGCTTCCAGTTGTTGCTTTTCCATTGAAAGTACTGGACTAACGTTTCGAAGCTGGTCTAGCACTTGCTGTAGCTGTATTGCTCTTTCTGCTGCGTCGGTGGCCTGGAGTGCAGGCGGCCGTACCAGCGAATGGAACAGCAGCAAGCCCTCAAAATCGTCACGGCATAACAAGTCTTGGTGTAAGTCATCTTTGATCGATGCTGGAGGAAGTTTTGAAGGGTCTACTGTTGATTTTATTGAACACCGTTCTCTCATGTCTTGGATGAAGGCATAAAGACAGATCAAATAGAGCTTGAAATTTTTCAGCGGAGACATTCATTAAATTCTTAGACTACTATGGGTCAAGGAGAGACTAACCTCCTGGCTCCCAAAACCGGGGCTTCCTAATCGTAAATCTCCGAGCCACCACTCAGCAATGGCTTCACACATAGCAACTGCTTCCTGCAATCTCAAGTCCGTATGGACCCGGCCATAATGGACAATGAGCGTGCAGATTGCTCTATCCTTGTGTTCAATATTCCCATCTGAATCCGACCCGGCCATGTCTGCAGCAATCGTATCGAATCGGTGTTGGAGCGAGTAGCAGAGTGCGATTTCTATTTTTAGTTCGACATCACCGGGATATTCGTTCGACAGTTGTTGAAGCAACCTAAGGGCATCGGAGTTCTCCCCACGGCACCGCAGTGAGGTTGCTTTGCGCACCGATTCCGACTTATTCGTGAGTTGAGACATCATGAATACGTACAGCGTAGAAGACGATGGATGAACCCCGCTCAGATGTAGCGAATTACTTCCGCAGTTACACTTTCGCAGCTACAGGGCGTAGGGTCTACCAAACAATAGGTTTGTCTACAACCCTCCACGTGACGAATAAAGTTCGGGAGAGACTTGCAATTCCCGGTATCCACTCTCTGGAGTGAATTGCCCCTTATGGAAACAACTACAGGGAATGAACGTCCGGAAACGTGATGCACACGAGTGGGGGTTCTACCCCGCATTGCGTCAAAGCGCCCACCTTGTTATCAGCCTCAGGCACCCCCGAGACTTCTGCTAGCACTTCCCACCATGTCCCACCCAGCACAACCACCCTCCGACAACGAACTGCGTTTTAGGGTCGAACTAGAGGACGATCCAATCAAAAATGCCGAGCTCGGCAGCGGTTTCTCCAAGCACGACGGGGCGACGACTAGCAAAAGCCTACCACTCGATCGGAAAGACGGTAGCACAATCGAGCATTATGAGGCTTCGAACTCAGCTGGATACCTGGACTTCGAAATCACTTCTGCACAGCCCCTCGAGGATGGAAATGCGCTTCTTGTCTTACACGTCGCCTTCCATCCCTGCATCGGATGGACCTTTGCGAACGCTACAATAACGTGGAGATTCTGGGGTATCGAGACGGACGGCACCCCCAGTCCGCGAGTCGTCGCTCACGCTCCACGGAAGTCCTACGGCGCGGTAACGACAGAAAGGAAACGGTTGGTTTGGGGCTTGGAGCTTCCCTTGAAAGTCTTTGGGCCGGTAGACGCTGGAACTAAGCCATCTGTGAACTACGAGACCGAAAGAGAAGCGGAACATTCGATGACCATTACCGGAACTCCTCGAGGAACTCCTTTCAAAACGTATGTGGTGTGGACTTTGGAGCAAAATCAATCTGTCGGCGCCGGGCTCCCGTCGGAGGTTCAGCTGGCTACTGTGGTGGAACATCATGGTCTAATCAAGTGCACGGTCGATGTCAAGGCAAGACTTAGTGCTGGCTTGAAGCCTGGTCGCTACCTCCGATCGAAGTCTGGGGCAAGTGGGGCTAGCGCAATCTATTTGGATCCGGCGAAGCTTCAGGGTCGCTTGCAAGAATTCAAAATCGGTTGGGGAACGGAGGAAACGTACAACAAACTGCTGGCTGATTGGACAGGCGAAGCGGATGGTGCTGTTGTGATGTTCGACCAACCTGTGGCACACCCATAACCACTTGGCCTCAGACTCGTAGCTCCGGAGTTACAGGACGGGTTTGTTACTTTCGCTTGTGTTATTTCGTTTGTCAGAGGGTGATGCTTGGGAATTTCTTTCCATGAACAACGTTATAATAGGGCGGAGAGTTTGTGAAATTAGAAGTATCTGTGATGTCCGGCGCCTTCTTTTCATTCATTCCACGGCTAGAATTTAGCCCAGATCACAAGGAATCACTCTTTCTACTCTAGTCAAATGAGAATACCCACCATTAAACTAATTGGCTTTGTTTGTTTGTAATCATTTTGCATTCACCCCCGAAGGGAGGTGCCCAGCTAAGTTACCATAAGCCGGCCGAACGTTAACGGTCATGGCATTTTAACCCCCATCCTGGAACTTCCTCGGTCTTCACCCAGGAGGGCACAAGGCCATTGAAATTCCCAATTTCTCTCCTAGGCAAAGTCGTCCCATCCCGCTTCCCACTACCCAGAGGCGAACCCTAAAGCCACTTACTCCCCCAAGCCCACCCCCAAAAACTAAAGACACACCAAAAAGCAAACTAAAACAAAAGAGAATCGTAAAGTACATTCTTGCCCTGCAGGATCTTCAAACCATATAGGCGCGATCTAAACTGCAACTCTTCCGACTCTCCTCCATTCCTAAGCCCTGCCCGGCTAACCCTTACAGGGTCGCCAACTTTCATATCTTCCACCGCGGCAGTCATACACCTCCGTGACTCCCCGGTCATCCTTATATTTCGTAACGACCCGACTCTATCGTGGCCACCCATCCTTCTCTTCTTTTCTTTCCGTGGTTTCAGACTGCCCACTTTTATTGTCCTCCCCTCCCTCCAGATCGTCTTTCACCCCTATCATTATCCTCCTTCCTCCACGTTATCGTATTCCTGAGTTCAGTCACTCAGTCAAGTGACCCCTCGGACCTCCCTCACCTTCGTCTTTATTGTTCTTGGGGATTTGGTAAACTTCTCGTCCAGCCCCCCTTATCATTTTCTCCCCTATCATCCTCCCTCCTCTTTACCATTGCCGAAGCTCCAGCATATCGAGAATGCATAAGCGTGGGTGGCAGGGATGTTAATCTCGGTGCTTTACCCGGTCGCCCTGGTTCTGCATCCGATTCGTCAATATTCATAGGAGTTGTGTTGTCCTTTTTGACTTGCTTCTGCCAATTTCGAGTTAATATTTCTCTAGCGAACGGTGTTCCCACCTGCTTGCGCGGTTGTAATTGTGGGTGTGGCCTGATCGTAAGATCCTTTTTGGATGTTCGGGGCGTCATTTGTTGCTGCATTTCTGGGTCTGGCGCATGCCTCCTAACTTCGCCCAACTTTTTATTTTCCTCCACAAGGCTTGCAACAGTTGTTTTGAGCGTCGACACTTCCGTCTTCAGGTTGTCGATTTTCGAGTAGAGTTTTGCGAAATGTCCGTCCATAACAGAAATAAAGGCCTTGCCGACCAATTCTTCCACTATTTCAATGGGCATCTCTTCCTTTTGTCCCTCGTCAGTAAAAACCTCCTCAGGAGCTAATCGTTGTTGTTGTTGTGGGGTTTTTGAGACCCCCGAACTCGTAATCATCTTGGGTGCAGGCGCCTTTTTGCCTTTCCCCTTCTTCTTTTTGGACTTCTTCTTTCCACCAGAGGCGAAAGTAGGAAGCATCGTGGAAGCAACGGTATTATCACCGTCACTATCGTAGTTGAAATCGTAGGCGGAGTGACCAGAACACGAGGAATCATCGGAATTCCACTGGTCATCTTCTTCGAGCATCTCTTGCAATAAACTAAAGCGAGAGGGAACGGTTTGAAGGGTGGAGGGGCCAGCGGTGGGCGCTGGAGTCCTCGAAGGGCGCCCGATTAAACTAATTGGCACTGCAGTAGTGTGGGTACGAGTTGCATGAATCATGACCGGATGTTCCACGCGGGTGCCTCTAAAGTCAACTAGTGTCACACACGATCATCTAAATGAACTGCTCTTTTGTTGTACGGAAGTGCGTGGAAAGATGATGAGGTCTTATTCAAGTCTGAGCTTGGAATTAAAGCCTACCTCGATAAACACCGTGATCTCAATCGGCCAAATGCAATATGATTACAAACAAATAAACAAACTGTGACCTCAATCACCTACCCAATGGCATCGTTCGCTCTCATCACATTCATTTTCCGGATGAGTTCTGGTGCTCATGACCGTAGCTGTTGGTATCCAACACATATGGGTTGGTATGGATTGTTGCAGGGTCATAGGAACCTTTGTTGCTCCCCCGATTTAATCAGTCATCTAAAACACATAACACATAAGTATATCTATGCAGGTCCCTTGGTCCCGTCATTCCTCAAGATCAAGGACTCAATACATTAAACCTGAGGATTCGGGTCAGTACTCTAGATCTCGCCACTCAATTGCCTCTCTGTTGAGATTCTCGGGTCACTAGAGTATAAACACACCCTCCCATCGGACAATATAGCCAATATATACGATCTACCTTGTGGTTCCATTTCATAATAACTGGATAGCCATTGTTAAAACTTTCCGGCTTGTGGCAGCCGTACGAGCCGAATACTCACACCCACGACCGGAGCTGAAAACCTACAATCGCACCCGTGTCCGTGTCTGCCAATTGGAATATTTCATCACCCTCTACAGCTCCAAACCATGATACATTCCTTAACTTGCATCCGCGCTTAGCCTTAGGCTACTATACTAAGAATCAAACTGACTCAAACCTCGTTTCATGTTCTGTGCGCGATCGAGCTGGACTGAACGTGCGTATCGCATAGTTACATTTAGTGTTCGACACGACACTCCTTATTCATAATTTATGCCCCCTCTTTGAAAGACGCGGACACGCATTACCATACTTCTATGAAGCGAAATTCTGAACAAATATTGATATAAGTGGTTGCAGGGAGGATGTTGTGCTATCAATATATTTTAAGGCGGAGAAGATTATAGTTCTGGGGCCGGGGGATCCCGAGATCTCTACATTAGTATCCATTAATATTGTACGGAAACCTACCCTACAAACAGCTAAAGAAACGACTGACCATTCATATCAGTAACTGCCCGAATATCCCAGGATACGATATACAAAGGTACACTCCAGTTCTTTAGCAATTCTCCGTAGAAGATATGAGAATCAGATTCCATATATCTGTATAGTCAATCTGTTGCATCATATCTTGTACGGGCAATTATCCCATCTGTAGATGGGGTCGTATGAGACCCCTTCCGCAGATGCCACAGACAGGCTTGATCCATCACAGCAATCAGTCTCCATCCCAGCCCTCCCAGCCCAGCTCATGGAATGCAACACAACCGCCCTCATTGCGACGAGTGGTGCCCAGTAAATATACACTCTAAACCAAGAAAAGACGCACTGGAACATGTGATGCAATTGTTTGGGAGGTTGAAGCATTTGATTGGTTTTGGGGGCATTTCTGCCGGCATGCCTTGAGCGAAAAATATTTCACGCAGAGCAACCTTCTTGGCCCTGAGTATCGGATCTGGTTGAGTGACATCATACCGTAATCAAACAGTTGTGATTGGCCATAGATACATGTCCTACCACATTCAAGTGGGTTCCGCTGATACAGTCTTTGCTTATCACACGACCGGTATAATGTTCCTCCGAATTACCTGATCCTTATTTTACCCATCTAGTACATAGGAAAGTAGGCGGATAACGCTATTTACAACATCATATGTGTGAATTCTACTTGACATAAAGAAAATCTCGCGGTATCAGAAGTTGCGGTGCACCGGTGTTAGCGCGCTCGCTCGCTCTTGTTTATGTGAAAGTTGCGGTATTGTGGCACTTTCTTTAGTGTTCAATAAATTTCAATTCTAAATATCAAATCCACTTCAAACGTTTCCATGTCCATCCCTTAAGTTCGCCTTCATGCAGTTGAGATAGCCACATGCTTTTATCCACCAGAGATCTGACGAAATCCACGCCCTGATCATCCTCCACCGTAAGATAGGTCAACTGAAGATTCAACTGGAACAGCTACAAACCAAAAACTTCGAAGTTTCCAGAATTACCCGAAGATAATATCTGTCCCCTACGTAGCTACCATATTCCAGCATGCTTTTTGGATCCTTGTTACCCGAGTTTTATATCCAAGTACTTTTTTTTTTGTTTTAATCATACTGTATTCACTCTGTTTGGAGTATGACAGACCCCTACTCCCCTCCGCCTCCGGGCAGGCCGGCTAGATGACGGAGCTCTCCTTCTGCTACCCGTCATCCCCTCTGACAAAAGAAAGCAAGCAAGCAAAGCAAAAGATTGATGAACACAAAGAAACCCAAAAGAGAGACGACCGAGATATCCAAGTACTCAGTAGATGGAGTATGACTTGCGCTCATAAACCAGACCTTCGTTCTCATTTCGCAGCGAACCCGAGTTTGCGAGCGAGGTTAGGATCTGGCCAACTAGAGCAGGTATGACCCTAAAGTCCTGAATACCACAAGGACGGTTAGCTTTCAAGTTCAATTTTAATTCCTCTTTCGAAATTTCAAATTCTGTCTAGCGGAAGCTTGGGTGACCGCCAACTTTCCTTGCTCCGCTAGGTGAGAAGTGGTAAGGGGGCAGATTCATACAATTGTAAGTTTTTCCGGCGCATGTACAGTATAGCGAATGTTGCTATTGCTCATCGTAAGTGGCTAGAATTCTCAGTACGAACCGTTAGCAGACTTAGAGTTAGGTCAAAAACCTCATGATCAACGCGCAAAATATCAATATCTTTGGGGAAACGTTTCTCCATGAACCGTCTGATCTTGCCGGCTATCCGACTCTTTCCTACTATCTCTTGTTTGTATAATGTCCTCTGTGGAGCTGGCTCTATAAACCTTCGAATGCAATGAATCCGTTTGAAAACATCTTTTTCCTGGATACCTTCTCGAATTGTCTTGCTAGTGGCGTCGGTGTCAATGTTGGGGATTGCTGCTGGAGACTGCAATAATTTGCTGGGTGTAGCTGGTACCCCGTTTATTCTCCACGTCAGGTCGATAACCTTAGGTGTGCTCTTTTCAACCACCGGACTCAAGTCAGTGATTCGAAAGATGAGACCGCAGACAGCACTAATTAATGAGAATTAGCACATTCCTAAGACCGAACATAGTTCGACTATGCAGTTATCTCCTTTTGAAGAGCTGCTCCGTAGACCCAGAAAATTAGTAAGACTTACCATGTCATTGAATCCTCAATTTTACCAGGAGTGTGTGAATCACATCGTGGACACTTCAGTGGTATGTCGGCTGGTTTCAGGAAATGTGGCAGTCTTTGGGATTTCCGGGAGAGGATTATCATCACAAGTTGTATCCCCGGAAGCAAGATCTTCCTTTCCCAATCGGATTTCCAGATGATTTTGCCTTCGGAATCTCCAATCTCGTATTCTCTTTGGGTTACGCGTTTGTGTCCTGGGCGGTTCCTAAACATGATCTCAAGAGTATCGTGGAATATCTGAGTACCAATCAGCATCCGATTCTATCAAACTATGGACATTGACCACAAGAAAGCAAACTAGCCTCAAAGTCTCTGCAAAGAATTATTGGTAACTCCACACGCATTCCCAGAACATCCTCAAAGTTCACAACCCCATGTTTTGGATCAGTGCACTCGCCCCAACTAAAACCTAAAACTTTTGGTATTTGCGACTCAGCTGCAGTGGCCCTCGCAAGTTCGTACAAATCGCACAGCATGCGCTCTGTCCGGCGGTTTATCTCCAAAATCTCCTTAGTTTCACCTTTCATACGAGCTTGTGACACACTGTAGAAGTCAACATGAGACAAAACATATATACCTGTGGCGACTACTCACAACGATATAGCACTAAGATAGAGCTGAAATGCATTTACATGCGATTGCAATCGATTCTCAAGACTATAGCGCATATCATGATATATCGATGAGTACTGCATGCAACAGAGATCTTGTGAGAAGAATGGAACTCATCTCTTCGCATCCGCTACCCCGAAAAGACACCACGATATTTTCCGCCATTCCTTGAGAACTCGCTTTTGATTCGAGTTTCCACTCAACACCAAGCTTTCTGTATATTTTCGGGAGCGTTCCTAGTTTTAAATTTAATATCACTTCTATAGACCCAATGTCACTTAACAAGGAAAATCACCAGAAAGTTCTTCATGAGTTTGTGGCAGCAATCAAATTCGAACCGCAGCCCGTTTAGCAGCGCAGTATCCGGTAGTGGTACGCTGCTTGTTGAGGGCGAGCTCACGAGAACGTTTACAACTTCATGAAGAGAGGTAGCGAGCGAGTCCAGTAGCTGGATCAAGGACTTGTATTCAGGTTCCGATCCTCGGGAGTCCCTCAGAGCTCTGGAAATCGTCCATGTGAGCACTGCGACTGTTATGAAATCCCCGATAGAGAAGCCAAACATGGAGGTAAGTTTGAACGTCTAAAGACGAGCTGATCGCATGATAGTTCTATTCTTCGCTTTATATATTTGGGGCTTCGCCTACTGCATCCCGTAGGGCTACTAGCACACCAGGATGTATCCTGCGCACGGAGGGTGTGTGGTACGTGGCATGATAGTTGGTAAGCAGCTCGAGTCTTCTTGCAACCTCTGAAATTAGAGCATTGCGATTCTTCGTACCGCCGGTACTGAATCTTGGACTTGCGTCCTCGCATCATCGCAGGAAACATACTTAGTATGCATTCGTTCGCAGTTCAAACTAGAGTGATGCCTGCAAGACCACGCAGAGGCACAACCACTGTACCATAAAATGCAGCGACTTCTCCACGGGTGCTGTTATGCGATACGTGTCTCGTCGGTGTCGAAGATACATCCATCACTGCAGCATGCACGCAGCCTTCCACGGGCCAAGGTCCGTGACAAAAAAATCCAAACCCCCAGGTTTCGGATGAGGCACGATGACTCTATGTTAGTGTTCGAAAGGAAAGTACATCCACAGTCGGAGGGGCAGTACGTACGTGAACATATCATCTTATCTCTCAGCCTCCGAAGATCGACTCCATACTTCTTTTAGGTTCTGTCAACCGGACATGAATTGAAAATATGATACTGTTTTTATGCACGAAAACAGTTTTACGGTGCAACTCCGAGGGTTGAACACCCGAACTGAACACCGAAAATCTAAAAAGAAGTTTTTGGTCACAGCCTATGTAGATAATAACTGCTCTAGTAGTCTGCCTGCACTTGACCAAAATTGTTTGTGTGTGGTGGAGGTACTCCAGCATATCCCCTAATGTCATGCAGGATAGACCCAAGTTTGGCCTACCTCTGAGTGAAGCATTGGCCAGCACTGAGGGCACTTCCACCACACACAACCAATTTCGGTCAAGTGCAGGCAGACTACCAGAGCAGTTATTATCTACATAGGCTGTGACCGAAAACTTTTTTTGATTTTCGGTGTTGAGTTTGGGAGCTCGTTGCCTCACCGAACCTCGGAGTAACACCGACGACTAAGTCGTCCGCCCCTCCCTGGGGCTGGCATGCGAGCTTACTGGCCTCGTACCCCGGCCCTTGATCTTACGTGATTTAAACTAACCGAAATGGTGAGTCTGATCCAAATTGAGATCATGGAAAAAAGTGTGAAAGGGCCTGGATGTAGGGCCGGAAGGGCCGGATGTGTTTGTTTCGGGTATTTGGAAGGTTGTAGAACTGTTTGTTTGCCTTTGTTCCTTTGTTTTGGGTTTGTGGAGGAAAAGCCATAGCCTCATGGCTTGTTTTCTTTGTGATGGCAACAGTATATATAGAGGGCTTGTCTGCTCTCTTGCTTCAATACAATAGACTCAACAAGTTTCATCCTCTCTACATCGCTGTGCATCATGCCACCTTCACCCCGAGGATTGGCACAACACTGGAGACATCACTCCACCAAAAATTCAAATCACCTCCAGAGAACTGAGCTTTTGGGAGGTATTAGTTTACATCTACCTGAGTCAATGCCGAGTTTTTTTTAAACAGTTCCACCATGTTTGCACTCAGTGCAGCCTTAACCCGAAGCTGATCCAGGGTTGATCTGAGTTGTAGCCAGCTTATCCCGGTCACTCTCTTCAACTCTGCACATGTAGTTTTGTCTAGCTTGCTTAGAGCCCCATACAAACTCTTTTTCCCCCATTCTGAACTCTTCTTTCCCTCCAAATCCGGTACAAACCCGTGGTATTAAGATTTTCACCACATTGACGAGATTTTGACCTGGTTGACCGGTGAACTTTTGTGTGGAGCGAAGTCTCCAGGCTCTCTCATACCTTCCTTACCCCCTGCCACACTATTCCCTTTTTATCACTTCCACTTTCATCTTAGTGCATGCCACACAAATATACATTTGAGAGCCTGATTCGAGGCCACAAAAGCTCAAAAATTGAAATGCGACAACGCAACGGTCAACACCCCACCAAAAACAGTCATCCTAGAGGTATCTAGACAACTGTGGAAGATCTGAATTATTATGGAAGGATTCAAGTATATTTATGATCTGGGGTATTGGTTTCAGCACAGGTTTGTCGTTCACACGGCAATAGTGAAAATTCACTATAGGCTGCACTATGCGCATCACATAAGCTTTCCATAGACTATCCACCATCCCATATCAACTCCATTAATTACAGTCTGGTTAAGTGGCATTTGATGCTATATGATTTACTCAGTGTCGTCTAAATGATTGCGCTCTCATCTCAGATTACACTCTCATCTCAGATCGTGCATCTGTAGGGCTACACTTGAGTGGCAGTTAATTTGAATTTTTGAAGTAGGCTGGATCTGGGAGTATGTAGTACACCTGGGAGCGTACAATGTACAATTGGAACTATGGAGTTAAGTGCATGGAGTCAAATGCATTTAGGAGCACGGAGTCGAGTGTACCTGAGTATGGATTCAGGCATATCTGGGAGGTTGAAGTCGAGCGCATGTGGTTGAGCGTACTTGGATGATAGAGCATAGCACCAGTGCCATATTGCCTGTGTACTATAGTTATCTAGTCTACATGCAGGTCCATAGTACTTCATAATACCATAAATCAAAATGCAGCTGTCAGCTCATGTGCACACCATATCTTAAGAACAGTAGACCGAAACTTATTTTTTTGTGGGGTGTTGACCGTTGTCGCACTTCAATTGTTGTACGTACCGCACACCGCTGGTAACCTACTTCGAGACCGGTCGACCTCAACGCAACTTCAGGAAAGAATTGCAAGTAAGACTTGGCGTCACGTTGCATCTCTTCCGCTGTCTCTTTAGCGAAGGCTAAAAAAAAACTTTATTTCGCCCCACAATCAGCTGCATCTCAGGCTGATCCCGATAACCGATAGTTTATGTTCTCGGGGAGGTTTGCACTCTGGGGACCCCGAGGATGTAGACTCGAGGTGCATCAACGTGGGTTGCTTGATGCTCCCGCGCCATTCTCGGATCTGCAGAGTTCCTCGAAATAGAGCCTTCGTTTCCAGCACAACTGCGGCCGAGACTACCTGTGAACCGACCTTGCTGTTACATCGCAGCTTTGATTCAACCAACCCACAGGTGCACCAACAAAATTCAATAGTAACTACCTAACCGCACTGAAACTTCAAGCGACTAGCCCCCGAATAGGCTGACACATATAGCCACTTGGCAGGCAGGCAGTTTTCGAGATAGTTGTTGGAACATTTGGATAAATCAGCTCTCTATTTGCAGGAAGTCGCGGAAAAGAGCTATGAATGGTATGTTGAGAGGGAATCCAACATGGATTCATTAGGTGATCTTAACACAAAGTTCAGCACAACGGAACGGTGCAAGAAAGTCGTGGGCTTGGTCAGATTTCAAGTCTCGCTTCGGCTGGTACAGCACGTTGTCTCTCCCCATCGGAAGTTTTGGCCATTGCCGGATTCTTTGCAAGTTTCTGGACATGGGGTTACTCTCGGGGAAAAACCGGCTTTTGGGCTCAAGTTGTAAACGATATGTGGGCCACTCGAGTTATCACCCTGAGTACAGCCATCCCCCGGCTTTGCCGGGCAGCGCAGATGCTGTTGTGTTGCTATATGCTCGCATCAATGGCACTGGAATCCGGCCAGATCCGTGAGCAAGGCAAAGAAATGATGACGGTATTTCAGCGCGGCAACGAAGGACCTATTAGTATGTGTTGGATGTTTTCAAAGCACGATGTAACTCGATCCCGAACACCTCGGGGCTCATCGCCCTTGCCCTGATGGTCTTGACCGGCGTAGCCTCCCTATTTTTCTGAACGATACTTCTTTCGGACTTCGCTACCATGGAGCTGCCGCGCAACGTCACCCCCCCGTTATAGCGTACGGAGACAAAACTCCTATCGAGTGCACCAAATACAACCACAATCCGCGACAGTATCCGACATTTGCGGAGAGTCGCCCAGATGACCACATTTCTGTTGAAGGAAACACTACGACGCCTGGTATATTTTACTCTGGATTAGTGCGCAGAGCTTATCTTCCATTGAATCCACAGGAAAGGACATCTATCGCAGCCTACGACGGAACGGCAAATATTTTCGAAGTCAAAGTCCTGTGTTACCCTCCAGATTTGACGATAAACTCCTTCAACATGACTTACCTAAATGTAACGATTGAGGGACCAAGTCAAGCGGCTGCCCAAATTATGGAACAAGTACACTGAGGTAATGGTTCTGGCAGAGGTTATAACATACAAATGTGCGAACACTACAAAGGGCAAATGAGCATGTGCAGCGGATTGATCTTTAAAAATGCTCGTCTTTCTACCACAAATATGACAGTCACCTATAATGCAGAATGGGCGACCCAGGCGTTTGTTACTTCCCTCACCGATATACCCATAATCAGCATGACGTTTACATGCTGTAACCACATAATTCAATGGAACGAAGGCTATGTTCGGGTAGAGGGTAGCAAATTCCGTCTAACTGAACACGTCATGGCTGGTGGGGCTCTCGAGGTCATTGAACACCACCGCGGTACAACGGTCGCTAGGCGTCGAGTCAGCGACCCTAGAAACAGTCGAGCACCGAGGAGTTTATCGACTTCTTTCCTACGATCCGAATTTTCTAGCTTCCAGCTTCTCGAAACAGTATTACTGTAACCCCAACGACTTGTATCAAAATTGAGATGAGTGTATTAGACAGTACACGACGAAGCTTCAGCTTTTGGAATACCGCAGGCGCTCATGTTATTAGGAAGAAGGGCCCAGTTATGTACTTGCGCAATTATTCAATAACACCTTCCGAGATACTGGTCGGATTGGACTGACCCTGGAAGCTGCGGCAACCGTTCTACATGCGGACTCCTATTACCAAAATATGCCCAACTTCGAGCGGAGAGCAAAAGCCACCATACAGATGGTTGTATCCCGGGAAGCTCCTAGAAATTGGCGTGGATTCTCCATTGTCTTTGGATTTGTCACTCTCCGTGCTATACTTGTGGGTATGATCCTCGTCGCATACAGCCACAGCAAAACATTCAATCACATCTGACCCCTTGATGATAACACGCCTCCAACAAGTTGAATATTCTTAAAGAGTAAGCTATCCTTGTCCTATAGTAAAGTCTGTTTAGCGCTCATAATTGACCGAATGCAAGATCGAAAGGATCGTTAACATGGTAGGATAAAAAACCTAGCCTGAAAACCTAGCCTGAAAACCTAGCCAGGGAATGTCCTAGCTTCAGAAATATCATATTCATATTTATTCTTTTTTTGGCAGCGGGAGCCTATAGGACCAGATCAGTACCTACTGATATGGTATCGCTTTAGTTTTAAGCTGGCCACAGGGGCTTCGATTTCCCCGGTTATTTTAATTTACTTCGATTCATTCGAGGGGAATTTTTGGCTCTTTTCACACCCTTCTCCTATTTTCTGTTGGTGTCATGGAATCTGTTGTCTTGTTAATGGGGGTACAGCAGGTGTAGCAAGTGCGGGTGCGGGTGCGGGGTGGGTGTGCGAGGTGCGGGGATCTAAGGAAAAATAAAGATACCCCACTGGAACATAAGACTTTGTCAAAGAAACATGTGCACAGTATGCTTAGGGTTAGGGGAAACTGGATAATGGAGTCATGGCAGTTTGAGCGCCTTGTGACGAGTCTGCACGAGACTAGATTGACCACCAGCTACCGCTCTATTGAGTAACTGATGTCTGTAAGCAGTTGTAGAAGAAATGTTGTTGTAGACCGCTGGTTGTAATACGGAATTTGCCGTGCCTGCACCAAAAGTGCAGAAATTCCCACCAGAGGATCCACCCTAGGCCTGATTACAGTCAATCTAACGGAATCTACAGCGAGTGTGATTAATGGATATGTACATCAAAATGCTGTCACAAGTAGTAGGCTGTTGTACACCATCCAAACAAGTAGAACTGAATCCGCAAGATCTGTGCAAACCCTCCTGCGTAGTATACGGAATACAATTAGGAAGTCCTGAATTACAGCATAAACATCAGTATATTATCCAATTGCATACAAACTAAGACGAAATAATATGTCGTTATCGCATATGCATACAATTCCACCGAGCAAAATAATTATATACTCAAAGACCCAGCCAATGCAGAACATAGAAGTATCACAAACAACACTTAACCCCAACCATGGCATCCAAAACCACGTACGACATCAGACAACTGACCCTTCACCAGCCACAACAGACGTAATCTGAGTATACTCCATCTTCACAGCGATATGTCCCGGCGGCGGCACCTGCAATTCTTCATCGCAATCCAAAGTGTCTCTATTGACCGCTTTAATGGTGACGCGGTTGTTGTGCGGGCTCGCATACTTGTGTTCAAGTGGCGTGAAGTCCGGTCGGAACTCTTCGGTAGACTCGGATGTGGGATATACCACGCTAGTTTTTTGTCGGTGCATAGGGATGCTACCGGAGCGAGACGTATTCGTGTTGCCCCCCATTCCGAGCACTTGAGTTGCAAACTTCTTTAGCGATGGCACAGAGCAACAGATGATGCCCAGGTGGATTTCAATTGCGGCCGTGAGCATAAGATCTGCGAGAGACCCTGAGTGCTGTCAGTAAAGTAATCCTTCGTGCTCATCCACAGAATATAGTTAGAATCTAAGACTCACAAGTTATGTCCGGATATTTTCCGAATGTAAAAGTTTGCGCTACCCGAACGATAGCTGCAATGGCGGCCCTAATATCGCAGTAATGATCAGTCTAGATCCCATTCGAAGTTACAGAAAGGCAGCTCTACAATCCACCAACTGCAAAAATCAGGACAACGATGATTTTCTCCTTCCGCTGCAGCTGAATCTTCATGATCACCGGTATTGGCACCACGAGAATAACGACGTCTATGACCGCATTGCTGAGGTTGACAAAGGAAAGCACGTGTCCCAAAGGTAAGCACTTGTATGATCCGGGTTTAAGAATGGCCTTGCTCCAGAAGGCCCGAACCGGTGTGCATTGAAAACAAACCAGGCAGAAACAAATCACCATGAACCCGGTGACAATAACATATAACACGTAGACGACGTATCTAGTTTTCCGTAGCGATAGTATTCGATGGAGAAAGGCTAATATGGACATCTTGATGAAGTATATGGCGAAGGTATGGAAATGGTAAGATATGAAACCATACTGTGCACCAAATTAGAGAGAATAGACAAGTCCATCGTTGCTCAGCGAGTCATACATATGGTAGCTTTGCGAAGTTTTTTGGACCCTCCTTCGCCGCCCAGGAATCTACCAAATGTTGACCCATTCCATATTTGTAGACTATCAACGTACGTCAGTCAGAATACCGAGATATGGAACCTAAATGACAAGGAGACGCCTACGAAATCCATATGGTGCATGCATCCCGACTGTAGCCACCGCCGCGGCTACAATTAAACCGTCATCCCATCCAAATGATCGCACAATAGCTATACGTGTATAAACCCTCAGCACCACAACGGTTACCATTATAAGCGTCAGAACTGCCGTGACCCCAATGTATGGTCCAACTTTGCTCTCTGGTTTGTAACCGGGTTTTCCGTAGCCAGGAGGAATGGGGAAACCGGAACCTGGAGTAGTCGGTTGCCCATCGGGATGATTCAAATTGCCGGCAACCATGGCATCGGGTCTGCTGGTCGAAGCTTCCTGGTTAAGGAATCCAGCTAGTACTTATGTACGGACGAAGATGTTCTCTGCTCGAATCTCAAAACTGCAAGCGGCGATCTCGCCCCCTAGCGATATATCGAAATGTAAGAAAGAAAGGAGAAGTGTCAGTGGCTTCTGCCACTTCCTGAATGGACGCGAAAAGCAATTCGCGTCAGCAAACCACGGCAAACCCCGCCAACAGCATATTCATCATTACGCCACCAACGGCGGCGCCAACCTATCAAGATAGTTGCTATAATTCAGTTAAGGCAGGCACTATTATGATTTTCGAACGGTTGAGATCGCTAACGTGAGCCTGCAAAAAAAAGAAAAGCATCAACCACAACGCCCTAAAACGCCTCCATATAGTCCGAAGATTCTCCCCTCCGGATCCTTCTTACGAAGTCATTCGCTACACCTACTCCAGAATATCGGCACCATTCTCGGCATGTAGAGAACGTTACACATACCAACTCCAGCAGAACAAAAGGTTATTGGACGAAGCTTGGAGGAGGGTGGGCATATAAACCGGGGTCCTAAGAAGAACGAGTGCTATCTACCGCGTTCCGCGTTCTCCGTAAGTAGCTCTCCACATTCGATGTGAGCCGAGCTTCCCAGCGAAACGGAAGCGAGACACTAGCGCATATGCACAGGCATGTTATTTTACGCACCGCTAAAGATGGAGCCGACGTCTCGGTCGCCAAATTCTTGCAGCCTGCCCACAGAACGCCGACTCTATTTACAAAGGTGGTCATAACTGAGTCCTTGTCAGCATCTATAATCCGCTTTTCCAGAACGCCGCCGCTATTCGTCCATTCGGACTTTGAAGCGCTCCCCCGGCATTCGAACAGGGCTCATGGTGCACCACCGAGCCTCGTGAATACACCCTCGATGAATGCTAGACGTTAGTTAAACCGGCCTTGCATAGTCTAGGTGCACTTGTCCCGACTTGAACAAAAGTTTTTAGTCGCCTGAAAGTTTAATGCATCCGTTTCCGTTTCCATTTCCGTTCCCTGCCTCACCTGCCCCCGTTTCCGTTCCACGTTAGCAATCAACGCTCACCGCTCCTGTTATGTTACGGCCGTCCGAAACGGCCCCCATTCAACCACAAATTCGGTTGTCTAGATTCACCGTATTTTGCCACTCGACCTATCGGCTCCACCTGTCACAAGGACTATCGGCAAGTGCCGTATCATCTGGAGATTTTTGTTGTAGTTGCTAGATGAGGGGTTCTATTTCTGATATTCGCGTGGTTGAATTGCCAACAGTGTCTAACAGGGCCGCCTGGGTCGCACGTCGCCTTGGCCTACTAGTTTTTACGGAACGCGCGAATGAAGAAACACTACCTCAGATTCACAATGTGGTGGCTTGCAAAAAGCCCCGCTGGTCATTGGCTGGAGGGACATAAAGGGACATGGACTTGAAACCATCAGATTACACTAGTGCTGCTTGTCGAAATACCCGCACACCGGTTCAAATTCGGGGAAACGTGGGTAACCGTTGTAAATGCAACCGGCTTCTGGATCAAAGAAGCATGCGTCCCCCGTTTGCGAACTTAATAAAGAATTGGAACTCGTAAGGTCCCGCTGCAAAGGTTCCTGCGTAGAGATGACTCGTGACAGCACGAACGATGGTATTAGCTTTGCACTAAGCTCGCTACACATCTATGGATTTTCCTACATCATCGTTTCCTTTATGCATGCATGTGTAAGTGCAGCCTCACACCCTATCGGCAATACATACTGACTGCGTAGACATTCTCCTTTCTGGCTGCACGTGATGAATGATAGGGAGTGATAGCTGCAGCGGGCACTGGTGAAAGGTGGCCTCGGTTCAGGCTCAAGTACGTTTGGCGTGATGAAGTATATGATGTATGCGTACTATGTAGTACAACACGTGATGTGATGCATGATCCCTGTCTAATTACATATAGAGCCTGGAAAAGTAGTCAATGCTGCAACCTAAATTCTACAACAGTCTATCTGCACTGTTATTGCAGATAAGCTTTATATACTTATTCTTGCACTTCATTTGATACTCTTCTTATTATAGTACACTAAGTTTTCAACAATATGTGCCTTGAATGATATTTAATATATTTTCAGTATAAATTCATTAAACTTTACAATATATAGCAATACTGTATAATCTGATTATGGTATTTGACAAATGAATTGGCTAACTGTAACCAGATATCACTTTTGTAATGATGTCTTCAAAAATACCATCTCATATCTTTATGGTATAATATCCTTGATTTGCCATAATAGAGGTAAAAAAACCAATAATTTCATTTATTAAAAGATATAAGAAAATAAATTACAATAGGAACCAATGTTACTGGGATACTAGATATCAATAACTTAGTATAATATTTATTAAGACTATGTACAGCTGCCTATTCATATCTTCTCTTCTTTGTATATTATTCTGAACATTCAACATCTTTCCAACTTAAATATGAGTTATCTAAAAATCAGAGCTATCAATATTCATATCACTTGTTCCACAGTCATTTCAAATAGTTCCAATGGGAGGAGACTCATTTTGAAACAATGGATGATATTGTATTCCATACCTGTAATCTGGACTTTGTAAAAAATATTCTAGATGTTGGAGATTTTTCCAAGTTCTTTATAATGTAGGTATAGATCTCACAATACAGTAACTGCATAACTGAATGGGCACTTCAAAACTCTTTGTTGAATATAATGCTCAGGAGTTGTTGGTATTCTATTGGAGAGTATCAGTATTTATTGAGCAGTGTGAAGTTTCATACAAGAAAAAAATTGGAAGTAATAATGAATAGAATTGTAAATAATATTTTAAGGTATTCTTCACTGCTAATATTTGGACTGTGGGTTGCTCCTAGTACTTGGCTTATCATATTACTAATGCAATGTGATTTCTTTATAGTCAAGTTCTGAGGATGATACTATTTCTGATATTTCCACTATAATTTATAGTTTAGCTCAATATCTAATGCTGCGGTTTCTTTCCTATTTTCTCAATTCTCTAGTTGACATAGCCATCCTTCTCTTTTGGTTATCATGTTTATACATGAGTGGTTTTAACGTATTTTTCTCTTGCCTAGAGTTATACTCTACAAGATAATAAATATAATCAATAACAGATTATAACTTCAACTTTGGTATCTCACATTTCATTAGTCCAGTTGTCAGTATAGCTGCCAATATTTAGTCTAATGGAGCTTATTGGAATTGGATTAATGTCTTATATGTCATTGAATTTCCCAGCAATTACATCAGAGATTGAATCAGTAACTACCCAATATGCCACCAATGTACATCATAATATCATGATATATTTTGGTTTAACTCAATAACTAGATTGAAATGAAAGGTTCCAACATTGGAGAATACAAGAAATCAATCAGTTAGCGTGTGCACTGATTTTGAATACTTGAAGACAGCGAGTTGCCGTGAATTGTTTTCACTTCTCAGAAGACTCAGCTCAAGGATTCCTCTTGGATATTGCATAACACCTGCAGTATTCATACTGTTTGCAACGGGTCTGGGAAACCTGCCAGCAGTTCAGTTTCAGACCACAAAACGTATTTGGTTCGATTTCAGACCTATCCAAAAATCCTATCCACTGCTTCTTAGCGGGGCAAACCAATACTTGGGTATGTCAGCAAGCGTGTGTCGCTGGGATTGACTCCACTCATCGGTTCCAATCTCCGGTTCTGCTTGGTAAGTGTTTCTATTTCTGGTCGCATTCAGATATTCTACTCTTAATTGCAAAATACTGACTTCGGTATGTAAATGTCTTTTGTGGCTGTATTGGCTGCCATTATATTCCAAAATATGACAGACACACTCTCTGCCCCATCCAGAAAACAAGCAGCAATAGTGCGTAAATGATTTATGAACCTGCATCTTGGGTACTATGAGTGGTAATTGATTGCAGATATTCTTAAATCAGATATAGACCGTCGTTATAGGCAAAAGAAAAAGCGACATGCTCCCTGCACAGTACTGAAAATGAGCATCAACAGAGCGTCAATGATTTTTGGTAATTTAAGTCACGTAATCAATAAGAGACTTGGTCGTTGTATGAATAATAAAAGTAATGACTGCAGTTATAGGCAAAAATGCAACCGAGGACATTGCTACTATATTCTAAAAATGTACGTCAACTGAGCGTCAATGATTTTTGGTCGTGTAAGTCAGGTAATTGAAAAGTGATTTCACCATTGTTATACATAATCTAATTATTGGCTGTCTTGAAAGGAACAAGAGAAAGCGACACCCTATCTGCCCCAGCTTGGGAATGGGTGACAAATGAGTGTTGTGGTAATACAGCAGAGCTAGAAGGCAGAGAGCGCATCATCAATACTCCGTCACACCTCTTGTGGCATTCCACCAGGAATTTGTGACAAAGAGTGGTTCTGGTTTGAGAAGTGTTGAAAGAGGGTCAGAACCTAAGATACTACCCAACCTTGAGGATCCACGTGATTGGGTGGATCTATGAAAAGTCGGAAAGAGGTAGTTAGATCAAAGTTTGGGAGAGATGGAGTGTGTATTTTCTTTGTGATAAGATGATATGAGATGAGATCCTGGCTATTCACCCTGAAGTCTTCTGCATATATACCCCCCATCGGTTAGTCTATCTCTATTCCCCCTGTATCTCTGTACACCCCCATCACCCTGTCCATCTCCATCATCCCTGTGTCTCCATGCACCCAGTGTCACTCCCCTCTGCCAAGCGGAGTGGCCGTGGTGGTGAGAAACAGATTTTTGTGCCACAACTTCTCCATGGAACATGGCCATGTGTGTGAAGCACACCTCTCCTTTTCGGTCCCATATAACCTTATAACCAACCCTGAAAGAAGATAAGAATAACATAAACCCAAAGGAAAGACGCAGACATAGACTCAGACGAAAACTATAAACCAAAAGGAAAACCAAAAATCCAAAGGAAAACCATAAATCCAAATCAAAATCATACACCCAAAAGAAAGACACAAATGTAGATCCAAAGGACAATCATAAAGACTCTTACTCATTGTGCACCCACATTCTCCTGCCACGCTCCTTGGCTACCATCTATTTTCCTTCACCACTTGTGAAATACAAGATGTTTCTAAGCCAAGTATCGAATCCCACTATTGCCTCATGCATCACGTACACACCTGCTGTGATTTGTGCCCTGGCCTCTATAAAAACCTTCGGGTCTTGGTATACTGCTTGTTGGAAGATAGATACAGCTTTCTTCCGCATTGTTCTCTCATGGTGTGCCAACATATTCCTCACATCGTTCAACATTCTCTTCCTGTTGGAGTCAAGGCCGAGCCATTCTTGGGAGCAGGTCAGGTATTCTTTGTCGTCTGTGTTGTCATCCTCATCTGAACTACTACTGTCACTGTTCTGACTGGCAGGCTGGTCAGCCTTAGGGGTGCCCTTCTGCATAGGATTGGTAGGCTTCTCTGGGGTCATACCGGCCTATTTCCTGGTGGGAGCTGCCTTGGTCATACTGGCCGCTTCTTCGATGGGAGTGCTAGTTCCATCCTTAGGTCCATCCTCGGCCTGGTCCATCAAAAGCCCTCAAACTTTCCCATCATCCTTTGCCTTTCTCTTAGTTGGTGGGGTTGGCGGTGGGAGCATCTTGCTTTTATCAGGAGATTGAGGTGGAAGCGTCTGGCTCTTATTGGAGGATGGAGGTGGTAAGGGTATCTCATGGTCAGCAGGCGGTACAGATGGTGAAATGGTACGAAGTCGATTGGTCTGATTGTGGTCATCCTTGCCAGAGTGATAACCAAGTGGCATTACTAACCGCCGGTACCATTTCAGGCTCTAGCTTCATAGTTGATTGCTGCTTCTAGCTGAGTGCAGCCATTATCTAACAACTTTTAGCTTCCTGAAAGTCTCCAGGAGTATACCACTTGTTCACATTTGACTTCCGGTTTTGCTTGGTGAACGAGTTGACATATGCATGATTGGGCCATCTCTTCGTTAACTTGGGATATCTGGATATTTGGTTGGCAATTCATCAGCAAAATGTAAATCGGTTAGGAAGCCACATGCAAACCTTTCAGACACTCTGGTCAATCTCACCAGTGCTTCTAAGTACTTCCAGATGCTCCCAGGCCCCCCTGGAGCTAAGCAAAGTGCTTTCAGACTCTGCAAGAGAATTCTGAGGTGCTCCTGAAAGCAGCTGAAGATATGGAGGTGGATTCAGGATGCTCTGATCATTAACATCTAGGATAGTTAAATTTCGGAGCAGCTGGGAAATCTGCGCAGCTCTGCCGGAGACTTAGTGCCGTATTCCCACAGCAGTGATTCTGAGAGTTCCTCAACCACAAGGCATTTCGTCTATCATATTCGTCTTTGTTACTGTTACAAGATTTGATACATCATAATATGGCATGTATTATCTATCTAAGTCTCGCTGTATATAAGTATACGGTCAATCTGGCTGCAGACAGTACTCGAGCATAATCAGAGGAGCTCCTTGAGACGCCAATTCACAGAACTTAGAGATGCACTTGGAGGCCATTGTGGCGAGCTCATCCGTTTCTCACCACTGCCAATCAGTTTTGCAAAGGGAAGCCGGTGGGGGGCATACAGAGATACAGGTGGTGTTAGCAACGGTTCTGGGTTACCCGGCTGCAGTCTGGGTTTGGAACCGGACCAGATGGTCCAGTCCGGGTTGTTACCTGGAAAACAGGGGTACCCTCCGGGTTTGGGGACAGGTTCGAACCGGACTGCGGTTCCATTTTACGGTTCCTACAACTTTGGCTCCAATTAAGTATTTGAGTTTTGATCGTATCATGACATGGTCAATATGTAAATTGTTCAGCTTTAGCCACCCTTTCACCTCCTGCATTCAAATTTGCAATCCGACTGATATTCGTTGAATGGTTGTGAAATAATGGATGAATTAAAGCGAAATTGGCGGGGTTTCGATCGCGACTCAACGAATACTTGTCGGATTGCAAATCCGAAAGCAGGAGGTGAAAGAGCGACTAAAACTGCACAATCTACATATTGATCATGTTGCAATATGATCAGAACTCAAATACTTAATCATAGCATGAAATGTTGACTTTTGAGGAGCAGGTTTTGTGTGGAAACCCGTTGCAATGGTTCAGTTCCAGGTTGGAACAGGACCCGGAACCGATTCAGGAATTTGGACCCGTTGCTAACACTAGATAAAGGTAAACGGGAGACAAACTGAGCAACTTGGGGGTGGGGGGCGTACAGAGTTACAGGGATAATGGAGATGGACTGAGCAATGGGAAGTATATAGACATCGTCTCATTATATGAAAAACACAGTCTATCTTTCCTAGCTCTTGGTCCCATAAACTTTTGCCGAGCTTTCATAGATCCACACAATTTGTGTAGTTTCTCACCGCCGGGTACCTATTCATATGTTCTCACTCTCTTCCTACGTTCCTCGAGCCAGAATGGTTTTTTCCCACACATTCCCTTCGGGTGCCATGAAAGCTGCACCATTTCACCACACTGTAATCGAGCGAGTTTGGGGATGCACTTGGATGCCAGTCTCGTGTGAACTTGGAGACCGTAATCGAACGAATTTGGATATAGACTTGGAGGCCGCGATCGATTGAACATAGAGATGCACTCCGAGGCAGTTATCGCGCGAGTTTGGACATACACTTGGAGACTGTGATAGAGTGAACTTTGAGACGCACTCCGAGGCGGTGATTGAATGAGTTTGGAGATGCAATTGGAGGCTGAAATCGAGCGAGTTTGGAGATGCACTTAGAGGCCTTGATCGATCGAGATTGACGGGTACATAGAGGCGGTCTAATCTGGAAGCGGTCAATCTTGAGGCAGTTAATTGGGAGAAAGGTGCAATGGGAGCTGAGACTGTATTGATTGGTTAACCAGTAGTAATTGTGGGAATGTAGAGAATTGAGTACAACAAGTTCCACTGAGAGATGCGAGATTGGCTGGGAGCGGGAGACAGTAGATCTCGGGATGATTCAGTACTTGGTGGGTGCAGTGCTCGGTGGACGATATACTCCCTGTATGCTGTACTCGGTGTCAACTCAGCATCATGGCATGCAGAGATAGAGAGGGATGACTTAACTTTGTTTTCTCAGGTGATAGTAGAGTTGATGATGGGAAAGAGAGATCAGATGAGATGGGAAATCATCATGAGAAACTGGGACGTAAGAGTATTTCGTGTGCTAGTCAATGTACTATTCCCGATACGGCAGGAATGACTCCCGATCCAGTTGGTAATAACACCGATACAAGGTGTTCTAAATCTAATCAGGCAAGTTGTACCCCTGATTGTTCATATCCGTTCGTATTTTCCATATTGTTTACATCTTCATCCCCTATCTCTCTTTCTCGTCCACAAACTCTAACATCATTGCAGAACACAAAGTTAAGTCATCTCTTTCTATCTCCATGCCATGATCATGAGTTAACACTGAGTACAGCATACATCGAGTGCAGCATACACAGAGTACAGCATCCACCCAAGATTGTCTGTCTTTTCTTCATTCTCACGATTACGAGTTGACCCCTGAATGCAGCTGCAGCTTCCGGCATGCCTCCATATAAGATCGACTGCCACCAGCGAGTTCTCCATGAGAGCCCAATGGTAAGGTCACCTTGTCACATTCCCATGGTTGCCAGTTAACTAACTGATGAATAGAGTCCTATCAGCACCCGGCGTGCCTCCTATCCACCTGCTTCAAATCCTCCAATCTCGCTTGAACATAGTGTCCATGTACGTCTCCAAACACGCTTGATCCTGGACTTGGAGTGCATCTCTAAGTTACTCAATCACTGCCTCCAAGTGTATCTCCAAACTTGATCGATTACGGCTTTCAAGTTCATCTCCATACTTGCTCAATCATGCCCTCCAAGTTCATCTCTGAGTTCCCTCGATCGTCATCTTCAGGTGCACCTCCAAATCCTCTCAAGTACCGCCTGCGGCCAGTCCAGGTATACCATGTGTAGATGGGTAGCTATATAGATAAATAGATAAATAGATATATAGATGAGAATACAAACTGAATACATGAGTTTTAAAAATTGTTCAACAATAAGTAGCAGCTACGATTTCCAGGTGCACCAGCAGTATTTCCAAGGAAGATATTGTTTTCCCAGACTGCTCTACTGTGATTGGAGGTGCTCTCAGGCTGGTAGCTGGCGCTACGAGGCTTGTCGACGGCGCTCCCAGGTGTTCACAGGCTTGTCATCAGTGCTCCCAGACTTGTCGCCAGTGCTCCCAGGTGCTCTCAGGTGCACCTGAAGGCCTCTTCATCGGTCCAGGCAACTCTGGGATTTGACCACCCTTGGATTCTGTTCCGACAACTCTCAGACACTCCCAGAGACATATTTACATTGTGCTGATGTTGCAGGTAATCACAGCCACTTCTTACTTCTGTTGGAATTGCCTAGGATATCCTGGAGTTTGGGATAGTGCTGCCACTGGTCTCCCAGCTTCTTCATTGTCCGCTCCTTCTTCTGTTGGGCAGAGTGGTGTTGCTATATTATCTGCTGTGCCCTGCCGGAGCTGTCGAGAGCCTCAAGGAAGTCATTGTATTGCTCGTACTTCAACTGTTTCCAGTTAAGGATTCTCTCCACAAAGTTTGACACCCAAGTGACCTGGGCATTGGCAGCATTGGTACCATTGCCAATGAGATGCTAGATCTCGAGCATGAAAATCGCTTGGTTTTGGGGGCAGAGTTGTGGAGCGGCAATCTGTACGGCATCTTTTAGCGATCTGACAGGCCTCATTGCAGAAGAATTCTCTCGTCAGGTGTGATAGTATCTCCGATGAAGAGAATAGTGGAGAGGGATTACTAGCAAGTGTTGAGATATCCGAGGAGGAGGTATATGTAGTAACAGTGGCGGTGGTGATTGCTGAGATGGTGCTGGCTGCTGAGATGGTGGTGGCTGAGGTGGTGGTGGCTGAGGTGGTGGTGGCTAAGGTAGTGATGGCTGGGGTGGTGGTGGTGGTGGCTGCTGTGCTGGTTGAGTCGAGGATCGTAGAAGTGGTGGCCGCTGCAGTGGAAGCTGCCACGGTTGTGGTGGCTGCTGTGGTGGTGGTAGCTGCAGTGGTGGTGGCTGCTGCCGTGGTGATGGAGTTGAGATTCACAGTGGGGGTGGTGGTGGTGGTGGTGGTGGTGGAGTTTATGGACGTGTCGAAATTCATGGTGTCGCTGAGTGCTGCTGCAATGTTGTTGATTGTTGTACATGGCATGTCGGTTCTGAGATATAGTTCAGATGGCGAAATTGAGAGTAGTAGAAGTTGGCGTGCAGAGGGAGATGAACGGTACTGTACAGTGGCAGTCTTCCCTTAGGAAGGTAGGATGGGGAGGCTCCTTATATACCTGGAGGGGTACTTTGTGCCAGATTTTTCTCTTTCCAGTCTCCATGTGGTTTCCAATATCCCTAGTATGCTGTTCTCATATCTCTTCACAACTACTTGGCCTCTTCCCCTACTGTGTCCCCACTTGTACTCGGTAGTTGGACATATCTCACTCATAGTTCCAAGTCTCAGTGGTGAATTTTCTGCCCATTCCTATGGTAGTAGTCATCTCGCTTGTCTCGAGGTCACTAAAGGGTTAGGGGTGAATGGTAGGAAATTTCGATGTAATGTCAGTACAACCCAGCGAATAGGAATATTTCCTCTCCCACCATCTCACTAATCTACTCCATTGTGTAGATTCAATTTCTCCCTCCATATTGCAACTGTATACAATTTTGTGGCTTCGGAGGTGCTCTTTCCTGGGAAGGTCCATGCAATGGATCACATTTTTTACCTTCCCTTGTCCATCCCTGTCGATTCCATCATTGCTTGGACAGGTGGTCTGTCAGCACCGGATGTGTCAAGTTAACATATGATGGAAAGGGTTGTATTTGACTCAGATCTGGAGCAACGCTATTTTTAGAAACTCATGCAAAAGTTGTATATTCGCTGTGGGTTAGCTTCCTTTCCTTCACCAGAGCCTCCTCTCCCAATGATCACTTCACTGCTACCATCCTCCTACCCAACTCTCTGACTATCAGTCTATCTTCCTCTTCCCACACATCCTCCCAGTTCACCGCTCTTCCCATTATCGTCCTCATTCCCCTTGACAGTCCCCCTTTTTTGACCCACTGTTTCCCTGCTTCCTGAAACGATTCTTCTTCTTTCCCATCATATACGCCTTCCGCGTTCCCGGCAACTGCTCACTTCAAATCAATTGAGTTCAGCCTAGGCATCTGGGCTCATCCACTTTGCTTATCTGCAAGATACAGGCCTTTTAGACTTTCTTCACATTGTCAATTTTGGAGTCAATTGTATTGTTCATTTTCGAACCAATTGTGTTGTCAGCTTTTGCAATAAGAATTTCCTCTGTGGTTTGTGGTGGTGCTGGGGTTTCTTCGCTAGGAATTGCCGCAATGTGTATTACTACTAGTGTAAGGGCACGTATGCCAGCGTTCGGCCTCATAGGCATACGGATGGTAATTATAGGAGTATGGTTGCAAACGTGGATGCGAGTGATAGTAGGTGTAGATGTATTGTAAGATTATCGTTAGAGATATGAGGCTCGGGGCAAGCTGACTATATACAATGGCCGTTACCCGGCCCGGGTCACGTGCCGCCGTTGCATTATCCCCCTCCTTATGTGCAGACCTCCTGGGCTGCATAAACCATACAAGAGAAAAGGAAAGAAAGCATTAAACAATCATGCCACGTATGTACTTGTACAAACTCAAACGTCCTGCTACCGATTGGCACCACACGGTAGCCTTTCGGTGGATCCGGCGCACAGGGAAACTCCACCTCCATTTGGCTGCGATCCGGAGGTGGTAAAAACCCGTGCCGACGCCATTTATACCGGGCCAAGATCCAATGAAGTAATGAAGTATGGAGAAGAGAAGAAAAGAGAAGAAATAGAAGAAAGGAATCCTAATTGATTACTTTCCTCCGGTCCTAAGTTCCGAAACTCTATTGACCCGTTTCCTCCGCTCCCGAGTCTAGGACCTCAATTCCTCCTTATCTGCACTCGCAAACTCATTCGGCATCCAATGTGCCATCCAGTACTGCACTCGTGGTTCATATGTCGGCCTGGTTTATATCTCAACATGGTTTATATCATGGCGTGGTTTATGTCTCGGCGTGGTTCATATCTCGGCGTGGTTCTTGGTCTGAATCATCAGGGTGGTAGAGCTTCTGCTTATGACTTGGCATCGATGGGAGCTTCCGCTGCCGGCATCGTTTATAGCCATTGGTGATCGTCAATCATATATGTCAATCGTGTAGTCTGGTCTCATTCGTCGATGTCTAACACGTAAGCTTCTATAGAATGGTTATACTTGACAAGTTCAAGTGCACTTGCGCTCTCTCGAGCCTTCGTGCAGTACTTCATGGAATATATCTCTGTCAGTTGCCATTGGTAAGTGGCATTGACACACAGATGCTGCTTGAATAGGTAATCGTCGTTTGAAGTCTGCTTCAGTGACCATCCGGTCGACATCATGGGTGCGCGCCCTCGGAAGGCGGCTTCAGTAGAATCTTGGTTGATATAGATATCTCTGTTGACTTCTCGGTGGGTTTCTTGGTACACTGCCTCTCGGTGGGCTTCAACTTCTTGGTAGGACTTGATCGTGTAGACACGGCTATCACCCTCTTTGAAAATTTGTTGCTCTGTGCATGACTTCTCCATCATATCGATTGTCGATTGCCATCGTGGCTCGGTAGCAGAGTAACTTGGATCTCCGAATCGGAATTGGGATTGATTGGTGATTCGGCACACAATTCTAATCTCGCTGTGATTCAGTTTTCGCTTCCTAAAGTTGAGTCTCGGCATAGGCCATTGTCGGAATTGGCTGGGGTGATATCGGGAAAAGTCAATCATCACTTGTATCTCCTCTTGACTTTGGACATTGATGTGAGCTTCCGCTTCTGGCATTGTCATATCCGTCAGTTCTCATATGTGACTTGCTGGTGACCATTTGAGAGTGGTAGAATGGTGGCCAATTGCATTGGGCATGGGCGGTATATCATTGATCTATATCTAACACGTAAGCTTGGCAGTAGGTGGTCATACTCACCATGATAGAAGCGCGCTTCTGCTCTCTGAAAGCCGCTTTGTACATTCCATATGCAGATCTCGGCATATCTTAATTCGGGATTTGATAGGGTGTCGGTGGGCCGCTTCTTCATTCGCATGATGTCTTGGTTGGAAACTCTGTGGCCATCTCGGTAGGCAGCTACGATAGAATATTCGTTGGCTTCTCGGTAGTCATTTGGTAGGCCTGGGGTATGGTCGTTTGGCATTCAGTTCGGTATGCCGTTTGGCGATAGTTTCTTGATCATTCGGTATGCCATTCGGTAGGCATTTTGGTTAGAGGCTTGGTACGGTAGAGCTCCCGGTAATTCTCTTGATGTCCATGTGAAGTCTTTCAGCAGTGATATCTGTCTCTGGGAGATCTTGGTGATCATCTTTTGGTAGTTATCGTGACTGTCTCTCGTGATGCCATTCGGTAAGTTATTCGGTACGCTCGGTGGTCATATTCCATCTTGTTCGGAACTGTGTCGGTAGTCATATTGCTCTCGTTCGGCGTGGATCAGGCTCGTATGACTTATCATCTCTCTGGTGCATTCGCATGTATACTGGACGTCCGTCGTATGCTAAGTGAACTTATCACCTCAGATCGCAGGGTGCGCTCGCTGGCTCTCCTCCGGGTGTCCTTGTTGATTCATCTGTAGGTGTGCTTGCCATCACTTGACTCGGTGCGCTTATCGTCGTTCTCTGAGTCCACTAGTCGATTCATCTCCAGGTGCACATGCTTCTGCTAGCCTTCTCAATCGGTGAATGTATCTCATGGTGCTTCGTTCTTGCACTGCCGGTAAGGTAATTGTTTGCAGTAGGGGTTGCGATTCCGGTACGGTTATCCCCCTCTTTTTGAAAGCCGTTGCTCTGCCGGCGACTAATATCATATGGCTTTGTAGGGAATATCGATTGGAAGGGCTTGATTCCGGGTTGATTCCGAAGTCCATTTGTAGTCGTCAATTGTCATCGTAGTTCAGTAGCTCATGATTGCCGTGTCTGTGTTGGGATTCTATTTGGGATAGTATTGTCGGTAATGTAACTTCGTAACAAATTCAGCATTGTATATGGTATTGTATTCGGCATTGTAATCTCTGCCATACGGCAGTTAGTTTGGTCCCTTGAATAGTAGTCAGGATTGTACTCCGTACGGTAAGGCCGCCGGTACATATATCTGCATCTCGGCATTTAATTACTAGTCTCATAGATTGTCATTGTCTTCAAAAGTAAGTATATTAGATAGGGTAGAATTCCACATAACTTCGTGTATATCACCATACTCAAAAGATTGATTGTCATCCATCTTCGTGCATTTCCGGGATGGGCATATCGGCACTCATAAGTCCAATTCTCATAGTCTCAATGATAGCACTTTCCTCTATAAGGTAGCCTTCCACAGGACCGTTGTCTCTCCAATCTGTCGGGGTTATCCCATTCCGTATTGGTTCCAATAACTGAAATGTTCACTTTGTGAGTTCATTGTCGCTCGGCCCGTATGGCGTACTCATGCCAGGGCTTCCAATTGTAGTTCATAAGTATTCGGCGCTTCTATGTGCGCTCCCCGCTCTCACTTGTCATTCGTCTGTAGGGGTAATCTCCGAACTGCAGACTTGCATAGATTCGTATGAACTGCTCGATTTATGTTAGCCAAAAGAATCAAAGAAAGGATGGAAGCGGTTGAAGGTACATCCAGGAGGCCTTGTCATTAACGGTTTGCCCACAAAGGAGCCAAGCCCCGCCGTCCAGTCGCTCCCTTCGTGTCTCGGCTAGCTGCTAGCTGTCATTCAGGATTCTCATGTGGACCCCCTTCTACCGCAACTACCGCCGCTGCTCCTTGCTCGCCCATTCAGCATGCGAGGGTTACTACTTCTGCTGGCTCATGATGCCTCTTCCATAGGTCCCTATGCCGCAGCTCTCAGTAAACTGGTGCAAACCCCAGACCGTTGGGTGAATGCCATGATAACCGCCTTCTAGCTAGCAGTCATCATGCGGTCCCCGAGTTGGTATCCCTGGAAGAGGTATGTCCTACAACGGTCCAGAAGCTTGATGCTATGGAGAAGGACTCCTCACCGCGTCTATCTCGGTAGCATTTCTCGCGCTACAGACATGTTTCCGCCGCTCACTAGCATCCACATATCACCTTGCTCTTGGGCAGTCCATAAAGGAGGTTGCGAGAGATGTATATTGTTTGAAGGGAAGACCGGCACATTGACTGATCGACCATTACCGGGTTTGGGCCCAAAACCGTGGCAGTTTGGTACCACATACATCGAGATGGGCACATCCAGCAGATCCATTTGTAATTGTGAGTCCACTCCATATCCCCATGAGGACTGAGGGTAGTAATGTGTGGCAATTGATAATAGTAATTTTGCTGGTATAGATATATATTGACTGAGTGCCGTGGAATGTGTCCCGGGCTTAAAGATGAAAACTCGTACTATCCATGTCTCATCGATTGATTGGATCCTCCAAATGGTGTCCTGAAAGTGGCGCCTCTGGAGGTGGTAGTCTCGAATCATAATGTCATCTCCCGTAGCAAATATAGACAATCTTTGTCTCCTTTCTTGACTCGGTCGCAGTCATAGCGGTGGTGCTGCCGGAAGTGCACAGCTTATTCGGTCCGTAGGTAATAAAAGTCATGTGCAGCCTCCATTGGCGTTAATGTAATTGCAGTCAAAAATCATTGATATGGTCGGTGGACTTCGATTGTCCATAATAAGTGTGCTCTGAGAGGTCATCGTTGTCATCTTAATCAGTCTGCGGAATTGTGTAGGTCTCGACCGTAAATGCACTTCACACTGTGCAATGTATCGCCGCTATGAGTTTGCTTCAATTAAGGGAAAGCTGCTCATCGTAAATGTGGTTGAATCGTAGAGGTAGGGTCTCTTCTCCGTAAGTGCACTTCACTCGGGCAGAGGTTTGTGGCGGTAAGAGTGCTTCATTCGTAGACTGATCCTCCTTCGTAGGTATGCTTCGTTCGAATAGTGTATCCATAGGTATAAGTGGCTGTAGAATGCCCTCACAAGTGGGCTTCTTCGAGGTTGCTAGAGCTGTAGGTGTACACGCAAACTGAGATAGGTGCACTTTGCTCAAATAGAAGGAAGGTAGTTGTAACTGTGCTGACTCATAAATCGTCTCTCGACTTCACCATTGGTTCACGGTATTGCCGATTCAGGGGTAAGATCACTTCGTTGCAGCATCTCGGGCTGATGATTGTGGTCAATTGACTCGCAGGAAGTGTACTGGAACTCGATTAGATCAATCTTATTCGATTTCTCCCGTTGGCAGGGTCGGATAGTTGTGTCTTGTACTCATGATATTTGTCGTAATTGCCGGTGACGCGCCTCATGCGCGAATTGGTCTCTGAACTCTTCACTGCCATTATGTGGCTCAATTGAATGATGGAATGATCAACGCTCTGTGCTTCGCAGGCATGATGCTTCGATATCTTGTTTGGAGGGCAGTATTCTCAATTGTTGACTCCGTAGTGTCGTGCGTCCAAAATAGGGGTGAAACTCGTCAACTCGTAATCCCCTGAGCGAAACGTATCCGTTTACTGAAAAAGCAATAATAGTGTAAGGCCACATACGCCGGCGTTCGGCCTCGTAGGCCTACGGATGGTAATTATAGGAATACGGTTGCAAACATGGATGCGAGTGATAGTATGTGTAGATGTACAGTAAGATTATCGCTAGAGATTTAAGGCTCGGGGCGAGCCGACTATATACAATGGCCGTTATCCGGTCCAGGTCACGTGCCGCCAGTACAACTAGTATCAGTGGGTGCGGGACTCCAGCTGGAACAGAGTAAGGAGAGTCTCCCAGTGCCGTATGTGCGTCTGGCTAGTCCCAGAGTGTGAGGGAGTCAGCGGTCACACATTTGTCAAGGATATAGTTTCGCACTGTGTTGTATTTGAAGGATGAGGCGTCTCTGGGATCTAGTTCCAGTTTCATTATCGCTTTTGCGATCAAATTGTTTGGAAAAGCTCTGAGCAGCATTTGCACCTACGAGTACTCAACCAAGGCTCTGATGTTCAGCATAATGTGGTTGATGTTGTCCTAGGCGAGCATATTGCCTTTCAGGCCAACATTCCCACATTACTGCTGGTCCTGGCAAGGTCATTCCTAGTATGATCTCGGGTACATATAGGCTCAGCTATTAGCGTGGCAGAAGGTGTCCTTCTGTTACTCATTCAACAGCTCCCAGACCTTCTTCAAATTTCCGCTCATCATTTTGATCGTCTACTGGATATCATTTGAGCTGTAGTACTGAAACGTTGCGATGACATCTTTAGCCGCCAGGTCTGTAGCAGTGCGAGAAGACAGGCTATTGTATGCGTTGTTACATCCGCTCCTCTGAAGACTGGGTGGCCCATTGTTCCCAGGAGTGGCATTTGCCTCTTTTCTGTCGCGATTGTGAAGGCAAAAGAATGGATGAACTCCATTTAATTGTGCACATGACTGGACGAGGCGTTGGTGGAAAGTCTGGTGCAGGTGGAGAAACCTGTATGGCAACTGGAACCAGCAGCAGCAGAAGGAGATTAAGTGTTCTCAGTTGACATTTTGATAGGTTCTGTTTGTAGCGGTTTGGAGATGTGATGGTAGGTTTGTTGGTGAATTGGCAGTAATTGGTGATCTAAGGTAGATTGCTAGTTTATGTGTTATTTGGAAGGGGAGTTGGGTCAATTGGTTCTCTTTTTTGAGGTGAGCTCTTTGTTTTGTTCTTCTCTTAATCCAGCTTCACCACCTCTCACAGCTTTCTCTCTTAGCTTCCTGCCAAGTCATCTAATGTGGTGTATTCTCTGTGACTTCCCCCATCAGCAAAAATTAAATCTCCTTCATTAAATTTATTTAGTTGATTGTACCCACAAACTCAAAAAAATCAATTTGAGGTTTCCCTGCAATATGGCATTGCTTTACTTTCCAGAATGTTCTTCGAGTCATTACAATGCTGTTTTCAAGCATTACAACCAGTGTACCCCCTGTTGCGAATGTGACAACCAGTACTTGAGGAACGATTCACACTGCCTCTGGCAATGTCACAAATCATCTCTTGTCATACTCCTACATTGCCCAATTCAATTAGTCCTCGCAATGATGATAGTACTCGCTCCATACGTTTAATGAAGCGTGTTGTTGTTTTTAAAGACGCTCATGGGTTAATTTGACCAATGATAGTTACCCTGCAGAAGTGGTTCACAATATTTAACTTGTTGATACAAGATCGTCAGTACCTTGCAGTTCAACTGTCGCAGGGGAGGTTTGCATCATTGCAATTATAATTTGACGTGTTTGAGTTCAGACTTCAGTAAACCATCAGTTCTATTACATTTACTACTATTATGATTTATTGATGAAACCAAGAATAAAATAGCACACAAAGTAAATCCTACATCCGGTTACTGTCACTATTGCTAAACTCCAAGTGACATCGCACCCTCTGCAATCAGACTTCCAACGACTAATGCTGTATTCCCAACACTGGTTATATTGGTGATGTCGTTGCTGTTGCTGTTGCTGTTGAGCTGGTCAATGCAGTGACATTTGACTCCCCTAATTCGTTCAGCTTTGCGATGTGCGCTTTCGACAACACTTGTTTCCCCATAGAGCTGGTTCCATATTCTGATGGATGGCAAAGAACATGATAACAAACAATTAATATACTGCCAGGGCTGCCCGTCTTGCCACATCCGCAGTGCAAATAGAAACACCACATAAGTGCATGTCTAGAATTATTCCAAGCAATAGAACAGTTCGAGCCCACATTTGTAGTTGTCCAACAAGCCTCAAATATGATTTGTCAAGTATGGGCACTCAAATTGCAAATAAAGACATCATCATTTTTGGCATATATCATAACCTCTAGTAACGAGGTATGTCAAGATTTTGAATCTGACATGGTGGTAGGAATTTGAAAGCTGTGTAATTCGACTTGAGAGCCTGTCAAATGTGCAGTTATATTTAAGCAGTACTCTGATTCTTATATATTAACTCTACAGCTATGAGTAAGAAAAAAGTAAGTCCTGTAAGACATTGCGTGCATTGTTGTGACTTTGTATACAAGGACATATCGACAAGACTGACCATTAAGAACTTCATTGAGGAATGACACAATGTAGTTCGTTGCTGTGTAGTGTACTGAGCCCCCATCACAGGTGTTGATGTTCCATTGACGCTCATGTTTAGGAGGCAGTAGCAATATTGTCACTAGTAGTTTTGTCCATAAAGGCGGCCAATACTGTAATCATGGGTTAATGCAGTTGCAAAGCCCTTTGATTATCCAAGATGCAAGATGGGAAATTGTTAAAGCTGCATCCACGCTCAATTTTACGAGGTGGTAGTGGTATCCTCACGAACATTTTTGCCCAGAATGGTGGCCAGTACATCGAGTATGGGTTAATGTGGGTACACAGCCCTTGGATTATCCTTGATGCAAGACCAACAACCATTGACAGTCTGTTGATGCCCCATTGACGCTCATATTTAGGTGATTGCAACTGTGTTGTTGATATAATTTTTGCGTATAAATGTGGCCGAAACAACATTGATGGGTTAATGTTGTTGCACAGCCCTCAGATTATCCAAGATTGAAGACCCAACATCAGTGACACTCAGTTGATGCTCATTTGTAGGATGTGGTAGTGATATTGTAACTAGCATTTTTGGTCATAATGGTGACCAATACATTGATCATGGGTTAATGGCATTGCAAAGCACTTGGATTATCCATGATGCAAGACAAACAATCATTGATGCTCTGTTGATTCTCTGTTCACGCACTGTTGGCGCTGATATTTTGCGGATTGTAGGGCTGTTGTCGCAAGTACTTGGGCTGATACATGCGGCCAATGTATCCGTCCTGGGATAATGTCAATGCACAGCCATTGGATTATCGAAGATGCAAGACGAAAAATTATTGACTTTGATTTTAAGCAGGTGGTTGCAATATCATCACTAGCTGATTTGCCAATACAGGCGGCTAGTACATTGATTATGGATTAATGTCAGTGTACAGCCCTTCGATTATCCAAGACGAAAGGCAATAGACCATTGTTTCTCTCTTGTTGCTCATTTGAGAATGGGGCAATGAATGTGTCCTATGCGTTTTGACCACAAATGATGACAAAAGATATCATTTTGGAAGGATGTGACTATGCAGCCCTTTGATTGCAAATAGTGTAAGACCAAAAATCGTGAACACTCCATTGATGTTCATCTTAAACATATCCAACCATCATTGTGTGCTCAACAATTGTAAACAAATATTCATATAGTCTTTACTAACTACCAATATATCGATTCAATGTATAATCATTTGTGTCCAATGCTTCATGGCCTCTCAATTGCTAATGCACCACTATACTTGTTTTCTGCGTAACAGATGACCTACATCAGCAAAATGTATTTTAGTCACAGGAAGCCTCCAGGATTGTCTGAAAGGATGTGGAGTGTAAACTTAGATGTGTCAATTTCAGGAGGGTATCACACCCTAGGAGGGTATCACACCCTAGGAGGGCATTCCGGCCAGCCTTCGGAGTAACGGAGATCTCCGATGACTGGTACCGGAGTACCATGCGAGTTATCATTATAAGTTTAGGAATATCTCGGAGCGCTGGAGTGAACTTTGGGTGCACCTAGGAGCACCTGGGAGTGCTGGCGACAAGTCTGGGAGCCCCGACGACAGGCCTGGGATCACTGGCGACAGGTCTGGGAGCACCTCGAATCACAGTAGAGCTGTCTGGGCAAACCATCTTCTTTGGGAATGCTGCTGGTGCGCCTGGAAATCACAGCTACAAGTACTTATCGTTCAACGATTTTCAGAACTCATGTATTTGGTTTCTATTCTCATCTATCTATCTATCTAGATACCCATCTACACACAGTTTATCTGGACCGGCTGCAGGTGGTACTTGAGAGCAATTCGAGGTAGACTTGAAAATTACAATGCAGTGAACTCAGAGATACTTTCCGAGGCCGTGCTCGAGCGAGTTTTAGGATGCACTTGGAGGCGGTAGTCAAGGGTATTTGGAGACATACTTGGAGGCCATAATGTAGTGAATATAGAGATGGACTTTCAGATCATGGTCGAGCGAGATTGGAGATGCACTTGGAGGCCATGATCGAGTGAACTTAGAGATACACTCCGAGAACATGATCAAGCAAGTTTGGAGATGCTCTGGGAGGCCATGATAGTGTGAACTTGGAGGCCGTAATCGAGCAAGTTTGGAGATACTCTTGAAGGCCATGATCAAGCGAGTTTGGAGACGCACTTCAAGACCGTAATGAAGCAAGGTTGGACTAGTATCTGGAGGCGGTCGATGTACGGCATGCTGGGTGCTGAGACTCTATTCATCTGTTAGTTGAGTCGCAAATGTGGGAATGTGACAAGGTGACTATAGCTTTGACCACTAATAGTGAGCTAGCTGATGGCGGTCGATCGTGTAGGGAGGCACACTGCAAGCTGACACTACATGCAGGGGTCAACTAATACTCATGAGAATGAAGGGAAGACAAACAATCTTGCATGGATGCCGTACTCGGTGTATGCTGTACTCAGTGTCAACTCATCATCATCGTATGGAGAGATAGAGAGGGATGACTGAACTTTGAGTTCTGCGATGATGATAGAGTTGTGGACGAGAAAGAGAGATGGGCGATGAAGATGAGAACGATGTAGAGGATGGGAGCAGATATGAAAAATCAGGGGCACAACTTGCCAGATTGGGTTGGGAAGACCTTGTATTGGTGTAATTACATGCCGGAACGGGACTGGTACCTGCCACATTGGGAATGGTACAGAGACTCGCACAAGAAGTTCTCTAAGTCCCAGTTTCTCATGATGATTTGCACCATCTCTTCTCTAGTGTTAGCAATGGGTCTGGGTAACCTGCCAGCGGTCCAGGTTTGGACCGCAAAAAGAGGTTGGTTCAGTTCCAGACCGGTCCAAAAATCAGCCCTGCTGACTCTTGGCGGGACAAACCCGGACCCGTACCCGTCAACCCGCAGGGTTCACTGGGTTTGGCTAGACCCATCGGTTCCAATCTCCAGTTCTGCGTTTTGGGTTTCACATTTATAGTCGCATTCAAATATACTATTGTTAATGGTAAAATATTGATATTGGTACGTCACGGTTTATTTTTGACATATTTGCCGCCTTGATGTGCAAAACAAGCATACTCATGTGCCCAAGCACATCCTGAAAATGAGTGTCAACAGAGCGTCAACGATATTTGGTCTTGCATTTTCACTAATATGAGTGGTGCTTAATCACAAGCATCCATAATCTAGGATATGGCAGCCTTAATAGACAGATATGTACAAGATATTCTAGCCACATCCTCTGGGACAGTAACAACTTATTTCATTTACAGAGCTACCACTACACATTCTTGAGCCTTTTACTGTATAATAACAGTCAAAACGATGTATATAGACAATAACTGCCGCATCGCGCTGTGATTAACCATGATGGAAGGCCAACAATCCTTGACACTCAGTTGATGCTCATTTTGAAGATGGGGCAGGAAGTGTTTCACTTTCACTTTTGTCTAAAAAGGCGGTCAATAATCAGTTGATGACAATGTGAAACCTGTCGGCCCGCAGATTTCCCATGATACACGACCAACAATCGTTGACACTCCGTTGACGCGCATTTTCATGATGGGGCAGGGAGGGTATTGCAATCTGTTTTACCTATAAAGGCAGCCAGAATTCCTTTCTGACTGACTACAACCTATTGGAGGTGAAATTTCCCAGAACGCATGACCAAAAATCCTTGACGCTCCGTTGGCGCTGATTTTCAAGATGGGGCAGAGAGGGTATTGCAATCTGTTTTGCCTGTCAAGGTGGCCAAAAATTGGATTATGACTGACTGCAACTTATCAGTGGTGTGATTTCCCAGAACGCTTGATCAAAAATTGTTGATACTTTGTTGACATTGATTTTCAAGATGAGGTAGAGAGCGTGTCATTATAATTTTGCCGATAAAGGCGGCCAATACTTGGATTATGTATAACATCGAGCGAATCAATTTTAAATTCAAAGACTTATATTACCTACAATTGTTGACGCTCCGTTGACACTCATTTTGCCATGGCTGTATCCACAATATGCAATCATTTAACTTGGCACAGTCCATCATTCACATTGTTTTGGCCGCCTTCCTGTTGTTTTCATTTACTTTCTTCTTGATCACTACGTTGTTCTTTAATAATACATCGATATATATAATAATAATCTCCAAAATCCCATGTCTTACAGTCAATGCTTGTCATCAGTTGCAGGATCGCTCAATCCACTGCTCTGGCCTTCAAAATGAATGTTGGCTGCATTACCACACAACAGATAGTGTACTAACCAGTGTATGCTCCTTCATCAGTCAGCATATCTGCATCAAAATCAGTATCGTGCTGGGTGTCCTCATCATAATCAAAAGATTCCACACTGGGAAAAACAGTATGCGAATACATATATCAGGCCGACAAATTGACGATTTGGGAACTTTGAGCTCCTGAAGTGTTTCCGGTTGTGGCAGGTGGGGTGCCAGGCAAAGGTCGAGTCAGCTCTGGAGTCCGCTGTCAGCGTCGGTCGGGTGGAAGAGCACCTGATCTTTTGCGTCTCCACCGGCTCTGGGGATTCTTTGCAGTGCCATTGAGACAAGGAAGGCAGCCAGACATGTAGTGTTGGCAAAGCATTGCCAGGTGTGTTTGTAATGCAGCCTTCACCTTTTAATGCCCAGGAAACTCAACACCCCGCTTCTTCTCTTCCCGGACCTCGGCGCGTGGCTTCTTAATGTGATATTTCGATTCCTCCATTGCAGCGCGCGGAAAGCCTTCTTTGGCCATTTTGGCCATATTCAACGCCTGGCGCATGTCGGACCGTTCCAGCTGTACCCGACCTCTTTGCCTTGCCTTAGTGGCAGACATGTTGAAAACCTACAAGACATTAGTTGCTGCTTCTAACAATGAAATTCAGCTATTACCTCTACCATAAACGCTTCTGTAGCCTCCTCTAAGGTAATTGGAGCCTGCTTCGTTCACTCACGGGGATTCTTATCAGGAGATTCATCTGCAAAAATCCGAGAGCTGACAACATCATGATGTTCGATTTTGTGGACTGTGCGGTGCAGACAAATGCCTTTGTTGACCATTGAGGTTTCCCATTACGGGCAGTGAAAATTCGTTACATAGCTCTCAACTGACACCCACTGTACGTTAGACGGTCAATTGACCGCCGTTTACCTCGATATGGATATACTCACATCCAACTGCATGCTGCTTCTTATTTTTGCTGCTTCCAGTCTTTCAGACGATTTTGAAATGTGCATCCTGGGTCATATGTTTGGTGGCTGCATTGTCAGCGTTGCGGTGAACTAACTTGTGTCTGCACTCTTGCTGTGTGCCAAGGATTGCCGTATTTGATGTAGTGCCCGCCAATCTACCGGTAATCTATTCACTGTCACCTGGCGGAGGTGGTTGTGTATCCATGATGTGCTGGTGTGCAATAGGAGAGGTAGATGATAATGAGAGGAAGTGGGAAGCCCTGAGGACTATATAATTAGCTTCATGTCGGAATGGAATAAGTAGCAGCCAACATGATTGTTATACTCACGATGAATCCTGCTGAGTATGGCTGCAAGTTGCAGGGGCTTCCCACCACCCCTCGCAATTTGCAATAAGTCGGTCTGATGTTGTTTGTTTGCTAACAGCGATAAATTGCGGTGTACGACAGCCGGAATCGCCGAATTGCTACATCGTAATAGGATGTTGTTCGAGTGAAAGAATGTCTCCTGATGTTTGTCTCAAATAATCCCCGGGATATTACATAAAACTGATGCTAACAATCATGTCATGTTGTACGATTAGCGTCACTATTCCTGATTTATTGACAGTCATGAGGGAGATTTTGCTTTGTTCAAGATGAGTAAACGTACCAACCTTGACATAAAAGATGCACCTTGCCTCTATATTGTCCATAACTTGCAACATCCAACATCTCTCCCAACAACAAAGTCAACGCAAAGTACGATGGTCAATACACTGAAAAAGAACTTGTTGCCACTTGCGGCAGACAGATACGGCAAATCAACAAAGTGGTCAACCCAACAATGTCATCAAGCAAATGAAGGCAAGAGCAGCTTGGAGGCAGAGAGAGTCCGAGCCCTTGGGGCATTGTGCAGCTTGAGATCCAAAAAGAAGCTTGCGGCGGAGAAACGACAAGAAAAGCTCTTCTTAAGCAATGAAGAGAAAGAAAAATGGATTGAGGATTATGTTGAGATAGAAACCGCTGGGGCAAGAAAGCGAGTTGAAGACGCAGAGGCAGCAGTTCAGCAAGAGCAGGACGATATGATGAATGCTGAAATCGCCGGATTGACATTCAGAGAGCCCGAACAGATGTTGGATGAGATGCTGGTTGCTATCGGAGACAGTCTGAGTGATCTTGCAAGTTCCGATGATGGGGAGGATGGGGAAGATGAGGATGATGAAGAGACTGAGCTGGGCAGGCTGAGCGAAGATGACGAACCCGGCTGGGTCATGGGCAAAATCACCAAAACAGTACAGCAGCGCATGGAGAGGTTTCGGCAGAAGCCGATGAAGCTTGATGAATTGACTCAACCAGGATGGGAGGATGCAGCCGACTAGTTCCATGAACGAGATGAGAAGTACGGCACATTCGAATTGAGGGTTCCGGCAGTCGTTCAGCAGCAAACGGATGATGATGCCCCGGCACCTCCACGGACAATATTTGGAGAGCATATGGAGTGTCTTGACATTGTCTCCGGAATATCGCAAAGGCCGCAAGTGACTTGTCAACCAGGAAGTAGTCATATTAGGCTAGCTTTGGTGAAGCCGCAGTCAAAGTTGAGCATACCTAGTGGTGCCCCAGCCGTGAAGCCCGATTCGTCAACGCTGCTGAATGCGATGCCAGTTGAACCAGTAGGCTTGTACCCCTACATATAGCCTGCAGCTATTTACCATATAGATATCGGATTCCGACGAAGAGATGGTGACGGCTCCAGCGTTTGCGGAAGAATTGATATGCAAACTGTAATTTTCAACATCTGATCGCAGTCAAAAGCAAGGTATTTGCCAATTCTGCTATGTGTCAGCTTTTTCTTGATTTCAGTGACCAAATTGTGAGACATGATAATTCGTCTGTGCATGTTCAAGGGTCAAGCGCACCATGTTAAAGTTCTAGAATCCAAATCGCACTGTCAGACGGCCAACACGTTCAGTTTCTTTCTGCAAGTGACTGTTAAGTAACCAACCAAAAGCAATATTAGGGGCAAAATGAACTAACAACATTTAAGTGAGTGATGTTATACGTGTCATAGAAAGAGCAGTCAGTGCGCAAGACAAATCAATTTGAGTGACAACCATCATGCTGCATTCATCCATGTATCCAACAGCATAACTCCCCTCACAGACCTGGTGCACATGGTTCAGATATTTGAAACTGCTCATGGTATGCCATAGAAATCGAGGAGAAGGAGATGCATAAGAAATGGTGAGGAAGTCAAGCTATATGTACCCAAAACTACTGAAATGATCTACATGCCGTCAATTGCCGGCCGAAAGCGCAAGAGTGTGATAGGCCCACGTCATTTCGCACTCAGATAGCATAGACTGCAGTTGATCAGAAATTGAAATGTAACAAAACTCCTGAATGCAAACGATAATACATTCAAATGCAATCCTGGATGTCAATACTGGGTATATGATTCGTTGCATACAATTATTGAGTGTACAAAGGTTGTTTCGATGTGATTAATGTGAGCGTCAACAGAGTTTCAACGATTTTATGTCTGACACATTCGGCAATCAATAGGCTGCATTATCACATCCTTCCAAAGTGGATGTATAGGTTGGCAATATTGCGAAAAAGACAAATGACATGCTTGTTGCCACATTCTAAAAATGAGCATCAACCGCTCGTCTACGATGTTTGGCATTGCTTCATGCAACGTCCAGCAGGCTGTGCGGTTATAGTAAGTCATAATCGAACTATTGGCCACCTTTCTATGGAACAATGGTGGTGGCAACAATTCTACTATGTCCGAAAGATGAACGTCAACAGAGCATGAACAACTTTTGGCCTTGCATCTTGGAAAATGCATGGGCTGTGTGGTGATGTTACCCCATAATCACGCTATTGGCCGCCTTTTAGGCAAAAACTCGTGCAACAACATTGGTACTATGTTCTAAAAATCAGTGTCAACGACTTTTGGACTTGCATCATGGAAAATCCTAGAGCTGTGTGGCGACATTAACACATAATCAGACTATCGGCTGCCTTTCTAGGCAAAATCAGTTGCAACGACATCGCTACTATGTCCTAAAAATGAGCGACAACGGAGTGTCAACGACTTTTGGCCATGCATCTTGGAAAATCCGAGGCCAGTGGGGCGACATTAACACATATTCGAACTATCGGCCGTCTTTCTAGGCAAAAATGCTATCAACGACATCGTCACTATGCTGTAAAAATGAGCGTCAATGGAGCGTGAACGATTTGAGGTCTTCCATCTTAGAAAATCCAGGGGCTATGTGACTACAATGATCAATAATCATACTATCGGCCACCTTTCTAGGAAAATATGCATACAACAAGATCGTAACCATGTCCCACAATGAGCGTCAACAAAGTGTGAACGATTTTTGCGCTTGCATCTTGGATAATCTAACCAGAATGGAAAGCAGGTAAACCACAATGAACTTATCGGCAGCCTTTATTGGCAAAAATGCAAGTGACGATATCACATCCGCCTCCTACAATTGAGCGCCCACGGTGCATTAACTGTTTTTGTGGAGGCTCCGAACGCTGCACAGCAATAAACTACATTATGCTGTTCCTAAATGGAGTTGCACATGGACAGTCGTTGCAATCTGTCCTTGTATTCGACTTGACAAATATGCATGCAATCCCTTACTGGTCTGATTATTTTCCTTGTAGCGGTACAGTCAATATTTAAGAATCGGCAGTCGGCTCTACTATATTGGTATTCCCGGCGGTCTCTCGAGTCGGATTCCCCAGCTTTCTAATTCCTACCGCCTCTTCGGATTCAAAATCTCTGAACACCTCTTTGCTCGAGGTTATGATATCTTCCAAAAATGAAAGTGTCTTTATTTGCGATTTGAGCGACCATACTTTGCAAATCATCTTCGATGCTTGGTGGGCTTCAATGAATGTAGGCTCGAAGCTGCCTATTGCTTGGAATAATTCTAGAAATGCGCCTTCGTGGCGATTCTATTTACACTGTGGAATTGAGGAGTCCGGCAGCCCTGACATCATATGTATTGTTTCTCATCAAGTTCTTCGCCATCCATCAGAACATGGGACTAGCTCAATGGGGAAACACTTGCTGGCAAAAGCTCACATCGCAAAGTTAAATGAATTGACAGAGTCAGAGGTCAATGAATTGACTAGTTCGATGGTGAATGAAACAGCTTTGGCCATCCTGAAGTGGCAAGGAAGGCGAGGAATCACAATAGTAAGCTTGCAGAGGAAAATCATATTTGATATCCAGTTTAATCCATATTGACCGAAATAACAGACAAACCGTTTCAAACTGGCAGCTAAGCACTTTGAAACTTCCGAATTTCACCAAACACGTGGAATCACTACCTTATGTTAGGATTTGTTTTGGCATATATTCGATGGAACGCTATATCAAATCTCGAGCTACGATGGTAATATAGGGAATTACGCGACAACCTAGTCCTACCGTCCGCTATAACTCTTAGTAACATTTGCTGGAGGGAATATGCACTGACTGTGGATTCAATTAAGAAGCAATTGCCGTTAAGAAATACAGTTAGTTTACCTTTGGACTGATGGACATCAACGAACAAACTAGCCATAATGTCGGGCATCGCTTACTATATGGATCGAGATTGGGCATTGCGTGAAGTTCAACTCGCTTTCAATGAGGTTGATCGCCTGTTCTGTTCTCGTTTTGAAAGCTAATTAACGATGATAGCTCAAGGGCCAAAATACTGGAGCACGGCTAGCCATACATTTGAAGGACGTGCTTGATCGTTTTGAGCCCACCGACAGCTGTTTGCTTTGTATTATGACTGACAATGCTTCCTCAAATTACTCGATGACACGCGAGCTGCAATCAACACTTGATGCCTCTGGAATCGAGTGGCCAGCATTGAGGAACCACATACCATGGATGGCGCACGTCATACAGCTGGCTTTAGGTGCATTCATGAGCAGTCTTGGTGTGAAAGGCCACACCAAGTCTTGGGAAGCCCATCAGCGCGATCAGCAATTTGGAGAGAATGAAAGCATAAACATTGGTAAGAGTCAAAGACTTCGAACAGAGGGCAATGCTAGAATCAACAAGGTGTCGGCCATGAGACCAGGATTAGCAAAGAAAATTGAGAAAGTACCTATTTCATAATATTTTGAACGTCCTGAAGCTGACCTTCATATAGCAGAGAATGCTTGCTGTATTAATTGCGCTAACACCTGGTCACCGAAACCAGTTGATTGACTCTCAAAAAGCCGAAGTCTGCATTGCAGTACTTCCAAATGTGGATGTGAAGACAGGTTGGAACTCTACACTGGAGTTGCTCAAGCGCGCCTACCGATTACGGGAATTCACACACGAGTGGCTTCAAAACCCAAAATACAGTGAATACCGGCCACTATTCACAACTCAGGATGAATGGACGATTGTCAAGTATGGCATGGAAGTATTGAGGCCATTTTGATATTGGACCCTTTGGATGTCGAAGAGGCATACAGTTACATTCCATTATATTATGACAGTGTACAATGACATGTTCGATCACATGGATGGCATGATGTGAGCTTTGGCCAAGCAGAAGACTGAAGGGAAGGAAGACTTGTTCTTCGCTGTAAAGTTAGCTCAACAGAAGCTTTCCAAATACTACGCTGATGTGACTCCAATGACGGGCATGCTTTTCATTTCCGCAGACATCCTCAATCCTTTCCGGAAGTTGGGATCGTTTAGAAAGTGGGACAAGGGAATGGATATCAATCCTGAGGACGAGACATCCTACACTACACAATACCAAGAGGCCTTTCTGAAGTTTGTGGAGAATGAATACTGTGCCAAACTTCGATGTCTGCAGGTCAATAAACTTGAAACCGTACCGAGCAGCAATCTGGTCTCCTCTGCAATGGCTTCAGGGTCCTATCGATCATCTTGTGATCCATATGATTTGGCCAGCGATGATGAGGAATACATAATGCCTAACAATGTGGCTGAGACGACACCCGGACGAAGCGTTTGTGCAGCCCGCTTATTGACCGCAGCCAGGCACTATTTGAATTTGCCGCCTGAATCACCAAAGAACTGGGGACAAATTAATCCAAATCTCAATGATTACCACTCCAACCCAATGGAGATTGGCAGTACATTTTTGACACCGGACATAACTAATTGGTGGCGCCAACAGGAGGAAACGCACTCAAAGTACACCGATTTCACCAATGTGGCGTGCGACATATTCTCTATCATACCACACAGTGTCGGAGTGGATGCCAGTTATTCCCTTGGCCGAGATGTTATTTGCTGGAGGAAGTCAAAAGCCACAGGCAAGACCCTTCGCGAAAAGATCGTTGTAAGGCAGTTTGCTCCATGCAATATCAGGATTTTGGCAGCACTGACCTAGAATTGGATACTACAAACACAGAAAATGACTCGGAAATGAAGAAAGAGGCGGAGGAAAGGACATTGCACAGAATGGCGAAGGTTCACGACTTTTTGGAGATGTGGCAGGGCAGCCAAATCCTATGTGCTACCCAGAAGGAATCTCGCGCTCAAAACAAGCAGATGACCGCCGTAGGATACATTTTGGACACTGAAGAGATCGTCACAGCATCCTGGTCACTCTTTCACCATGATGGTGCGGCTGCATTCAAATTCTCAGAAAGATCACCTTTGCCACCAGCTTTGTCTGCGGACCTCCCTGGAGGACGAACTCAAAACTTTAATGTCCGCTGAATCCGGAGAATCAACCGTCATCCAGTCAAAAGTGACAAGGATAGCGCACCTGAAAGCATTTCGGACACCGATAATTGGCTAAACTGGAATGGCGACATGGATAATCCAATTGACAGTGAAGAGGATTGCGGAGCGGACAATGAATCCGATATAGAGCACAACAATGGCATTGAGGATCCGGAATGCGCAGAGCAGCAGGATGTGTGCACCACGCCAAATGTGCCTGGATTGTTTCGGCCAACATGGAAGTCACAGAGAGTGGCTGAAAAGCTGTTCGTGACAGTCATTGCAGTAGAAACGCGGAGAAATAAAGGAAGAATGAAAAAGTAGAACAGAATGCGTTAATGGTTCACCAGCTTTATGTAGCTTGACCGAAAGTTTCAGTTAGTGATATATTATGGACGAATGGTAAGAAGTAGCATGTGATTAGCAGTTCATAAATAGATGTTTAGCAGGCGTAATGAATCTTTTGGCATGAGACATCATTTTTAGTCGTGTGAGAGTGAACAGTACAAGATTATTACACTGCTCGGCATTGCCACAGGGCCGAGTCTCAATCATGCAGAAAGACAACCGATAAAGTCAAACCAGGATGAAAACAATTATCGACGGCAGCAGATGTTAAATGGACAATACATTAAAATGAGCGTCAACGGAGCGTCAACGATTTGTGGTCTTGTAAGTACGGTATTTCACCAGTGACTTGGTCGTTCTTATGCATCATGGACATATTGGCAGCTGTTATTGGCAACAGAGATAGCAACACGGTCACTACCCCATTCTTAGCATGAACATCAACGGATCGTTAACGATTGTAAGCTTTGCATCTTTGGCAAGTTATGTTCTGATTGGTTGCAGACATCCACTTATGAGATACTGGCAGCCTTTACTGGCAAAAACAACAGCAACATGCTCCCTGTGGCATCCTGAAAATGAGCGTCAACAGAGCTTCAACAGTTGTCGAACTTGCATATTTCGTAATCAAGACATCGTACGGATCTTCACGTGCATCACTGTATTATTGACCGCCTTGCTAGGCAAAAATACTGTATATCGAAGGTGAAACACAGATACCAAATTAATTGATATTGCAAACTGGTCAACAAACAAAAGCACATTATTGGTTGCTAAAAACTCGATTTTGATAAGATACTATTAACGCACTTCAAATACAAGAGCCTTATATGAATCTATAGATGGACCCACTGACAACACGCCCAAGTCAGACGGGTTAAGAGTTTACCATGGAACCGTACCCGAGCGGGCAGTTTGGGTTACTGACAATCCGGACTGCCAATTTGGCAACGGTTCTCTTTGTACCCGGACCCGAACCCGAAGTGACTGTCCCGAACCGTTGCTAACACTACGCACAGGAGAGCGTTGTACACATGTTGTCGCAATTCGCGAAGAAATCTACAATGAGCGCAGCAATTTTGATCGCATACGGCCTTGCTACAATGTAGGATGCAATTTTGAAACCACACCGAAGACGCTGCTCCCCGGAAAGAATAACACACCACGCATTGGACGCTTCCATCTGCTTGGACATGGTCTTTCGTGCCAGGTAAACTATAACACAACTAGGACTACTGCATTTGGCTTGATGGTAGGCGAAGAGTTGGAGCAACTCTGGTCGTATATCCAACATCTTATATGATCTGGCAGAGTCTCTAGTTCCCCAAGAAAGTGGCAAAAATTAGATTCATGCTTGCTGTATCTAGCACAGAGGATGAGGGAGATAATGGGGCTCAATTTACAAAGAAGATGGAAAAGAATGAACGAGATACGAAAGGATGCCTTAGATGATCTGGAAAAAATAATCCGAAGGCATGTTCCAAGTAGCACAGAGGACGATGGTAGCTTCAGGCCTGAGAGCACGATTACCAAAGAATACCTGGACGAACAGTTTGCCCAGCAAGTGCTGTATTACAGAATGTACAAGTATGTATGATCTCAGACAAGCAATAGCAGTGCTGACGAGGATCCAGGAAGCCCAGAACAACACCGCAAGACGAAATCTTCGAAGCTCTCAAGAAGAAGGAAGCACTATGCTGTGTCTTGGGAGAAGCAATGAAGCGATACCAGCTTCCTGAAATGAGAACAACAATTCGAAATCGGTATAAGAGTGATCCAACATACCACACGAGACTTCGTCAACCAGCTGCCAGTCCAAACATCGAGGAGCTTACAACCTTTGCCAATGCACAAGAGGCCATGAATCGCACCGATCACCTGCTGGAAATGTACAAGACAAATCGCGATGACTGGGGTGTCAATGGTGAGCTATATGGCTTCTATCAGAGGAGATTCATTCGAAAAGAGCTTCACAGGCTACAGGGCAAAATCATCCATGTGGTCACAGAACGTACTGCGAAACAGTCGATGCTCCATAAACACATTAGAGGCCTACCAGAGTCAAAAATGTTTCTGGAGAGTTTGAGCAAACGGTGGAAGCAGTTGCACAACACCGTCAAAAAGTATAACGATGAGGCTACAAGATTGAAGGGGCTAGGAGTTTGAGATATCCAACGAAAACTTAGTTCCAAGTCATTAAAACGGAATGGCCTGAGAAATGAAGCGATATGTGATTTCGATTGCATGCAATCACGGGCAGACTGGGCAATCCAGGAATACGTCAGAGAAGGAATCGACTCGCATTTCAGGCTGATGAAAGTGGAGGAAGAGCGCGTGCAACTGCAGCTCCATTACGAAGGATGATGTTATGGTTAACGCGTCACACCAATATCATCCTACTCTACCTAGATGCAAGCCCCCAACATACCTTAACAAGGAAATTCTTTATACGCTTACTACTCCATAGGATTCGGGGAGTGGCATCTTATATACATATGAAGTGGGTTCCTGTACCGCCGCTCGAGGGCAATGATTTGGAAAGTTTGTAATTTCATTCATATGATTGGTAATCAATAGCATATGCTGACATCAGTGAACAGACCTTGCCATGAGAATCAAGGCCCGAATATCTGCATTGACTGCTGCTGCTGACACTCTGAACCTTGACGAGGATGTAGGCGAAGATGATGGCTTGGTGGAGGGCAAGGAGGATGAAGAAGATGATCTGCCTGGCACACCTGAAGAGAGAGACCTGGACAATGACAGCGAGGAGCAGATTGCGGAGATGTTGGAGAAATTTATAGAATCTCAGGACGAGGAAGATGCTGAAGGGGATGGGGCTCAACGCCGCCATCAAGAGCAGAACAACAACCTAGAAGATGCGGACCTGGGCGGTGGAGATGCCATGGATATTAGTCCAGGTTGAGAATGATGTATGAATGTATGGTGGATGTATGGTGGATGTATGGTGGATGTATGAATGTATGGATGTATGTATGTTTATATATATGTATGTACTCTATGAATGTATGTATGCATGTATGCAGGTGTGTTGATGTAGTGGATGTATGTATGGAATATGGCAAGCTGAACAACATTGGTGTATGCAAGTCAACATAGGAGATGAAAGCATACAGCGCCTGTGTAATCACCATTGGGTATTGGTAGATACAGGTCGTGAAAGCGTCTAGAGACATATATATGCCACTCTCATCTGGCGGTTAACTTTGGTTAATTTCCACCTTGGGGTCTCATGAAGAGACGACCATGTATATAAGGACATATATCTTTGATATGTTCCTACCAACCTTCAGACTATCAGATACAATCATCATTTGGCCTAGTTGTGTATTGAAGTCATCGATGGCAGCCACAAGAGTTTAACCATATTGAACCGCACACATGCTTCGCTTTAATTATGCCACCAGAGCTCGTGAATCAAACCAAGACGCTGTCCTGAATGGACATCATTAATCTACGGCATATAACAAGTTGTGGGGGCAGTGATAGTGGTTTGAAAGGATATTTGGTTGATAGAAGTTGGTATATCGATGGCATCGTACCATAACATACTACTATTGACACAAGTTCAACTTCAGCATCTATGTACGTAGTAAAAGGAGATAGCAACAATTTCAATACTGAAAGAACTCTCTGTTAGTTCCATGGTACTCTTTGGAAATGATGAGGGTGCAGTATGCTGGAAAGTTGGGATGAGAGAGTAGAATGAGGGAATATATGAGCATAAAGAGTTGGATACAGACATATATATGATTGTAGATGTGTATATATTGAGTTGACCGAATCGTGCGAAAACCCTTATGATCACCGTTGTGGCGGAAATCCCGGATAAAGAGATCGCGCACTGCAGCTTCCGTAGGAAGCTACGAAAATAGAGGTTTCGTTTCGAGGAGCGGAGGGAGGGAGTAGCCGCAGCGAGATAATTGATTGGCTAGAAACTAAGAAACAAAGCAGAGAAGAAGGAAAGAGATGCGATGATGATTGGTACGTGATTGGCGAGGTGTCTCCTATGCCGTCCAGCGAAGGTTTTTCAACCTTGCCGATGGCGTGATGCAGAGCCACGATAACCCTAACCCAGTCACGTACCCACTCAATTGCGTGGCTTTGTAGTGGTGGGAGCCGTTTTCCCACCACAACTCCTCCCCAGCCACCTGGTGCGAAGCACGCGGCTCTCCTCTTCCACCATCCTCCTCCTCGTCCTATCCGTCATCTCTGCATCCCCAAAATCCCATATCCGTAACATGCAGATCTGGCTCCGAAAGCAAACGCCACATGCCAAACGAAACAAGCAACAAGAAAGGAACGAGAAACGACAAAGAAACGAGAAAACAAACGAAAACCCGGCCCAAAAACCCACTCTTTCCAACCTTCCACCGAAGTCTCCTCCACTCATATTCCGTCCCGTTTGCAGTCGGTGCTGATCGTCCCGTTTACAGTCGGTGCTGATCGTCCTTCGTCCCGGTTGAACGAGACGGTGCTCAACTTTCCAGCCTTATCCTCCGTGCCTGTCAAGTCTGCTTGACCTCCGTATCCTCCGGGTGCGCTTCTAGCACACATATCCTCCAAATGCACCATCGTCAAGTGTAGTGTTAGCAACGGTTCCGGACCGTCACTTCGGGTCCGGGTCCGGGTCCAAACCGAACCGTTGCCAAATTGGCGGTCCGGGTCGTCAATAAACCCGAACTGCCCACTCGGGTACGGTTCCATGGT